>Ga0066601_10000416_pt1 | contig 17356 bp, 17 predicted proteins | sample Medcelwee11metaG_FD_59487 | JGI IMG/M metagenome (GOLD analysis project Ga0066601, IMG submission 59487) | Freshwater pond sediment microbial communities from the University of Edinburgh, under environmental carbon perturbations - Medium... | ecosystem: Environmental > Aquatic > Freshwater >... | reverse complement strand
GAGAGGCTCGAGGTCGCGAAGCACATCCCTCGCCTTCAACTCGCCCGCGTCCGTCTCCCGGAAGCCCGCGAGGAACTCCGCCAAGTCGTTGGCCGTGAAGCGCGTGCCCGACGAGTACATGTAGCCGAGCAGCTCCTCGTAACAACGACCGGAGTTGTCGAAGCGATCGTCCGGCGCCTTCGCGAGCGCTCGCTGTACGACGGCTGCAAGGTCCTTGGGCACGTCCTCGCGCAACAACTCGAGCGGGGGAAACTCGGCAGCCTGAACCCGCCGCAGCGTCTCGAAGGGCGTCGCCGCACTGAACGGGTTCACCCCCGCGATCATCTCGTAGAGCATCGCACCGAGAGAAAAAATGTCGCTGCGCGCGTCCACCGCCAAGTTGCGCGCCTGCTCCGGGCTCATGTACGCGTACTTGCCCTTGAGCTGATTGAGCCGATTGCCGTCGCTCCGGTCCTCCATGATGTCACGGGCCTTCGCGATCCCGAAGTCCGTCACCTTGACCTCACCCTCCCACGACAACAGCACGTTCTGCGGCGACACGTCGCGATGCACGATGCCCAGCGGACGCATCTGCTCGTCCCGACGACGATGGGCATGATCAAGCCCCTTCGCGATCTCCGCAGCGACGTAGAGACAAAGCCCCACGGGCAAGATCTCCGAGCGACGGCGCAAGCGCTTGAGCAGCGAGGCGACGTCGAGCCCCGCCACGTACTCCATCGCGATGTAGTACGCGGGAGGGGAGCCGTTGTCGACCACGCGGCCGAGGTCGAAGACCTGGACGATGTTGGCGTGGGAGAGGCGCACGGCAAGCTTGGCCTCGTGCACGAACATGTCGATGAAGGCCTGGTTCGACGCCAACTGCGGCAGGATCCTCTTGATGACGAGGATCTTCTCGAACCCCTCCACGCCAAAGCTCTTGGCCTTGTACACCTCGGCCATTCCGCCCCGACCTAGCGGCTCAAGAAGCTTGTAGCGCCCAAACGTCTCTTCCACGAACAGAGTCCCTCGAAGTCCCCTTCCAGATCGTCAAGCTAGCCTACCACCCTCGCGCGCGCTGGGCGATCCGTTGCATGCCGTTTCCAACACACGGACAAGATCGCTCATGCGTCGTGCAAGGGATCCATCCAATGAACCGCCTCGTCCCGCAGCCACGTCCGCTGCCTTCGCGCAAATACCTTGGTCGCACGTACAACCCGCCCGAGCAGGTCTTCCCTACCAACCTCGCCGTCGAGGTACTCCACGATCTGACGATACCCCACGGATCCGATCGGACGCGTATTCCTGTAGCCCCGCTCGATCAGAGCCTCCACCTCCTCGATCCACCCGGAGGCGAGCCACGCATCCGCACGCCTGCGAATCCGCTCCTCCAGTTGGTCCGGTGTCCAGCGAACGCCAACGAACCGCGCCCGGTGCCGCGGCCCTCGGACCTGATGCTCTCGATGCAGCTCGGACAAGCGACGTCCGCTCAGCTCGTAGACTTCCAGCGCCCGTTGAACACGAACCCAGTCGTTCGGGTTGAGTCGGGCCGCCGTCTCAGGGTCGATCGCGCGCAAACGCTCGTGCATCACCCCGTCGCCCTGCTCCGCTCGCTCCCGGTCCAAACGCTCCCGCAACGACGGCGAAGCCGGCGGTGCATCCGCCAGCCCGTACACGAGGGACCGAACCCAAAGGAACGTGCCGCCACACACGACCGGAACCTTGCCCCTGGCCGAGACGTCGTGGATCGCCTCACCTGCGAGCTGCGCAAACCTGGCCGCGTCCACGGGGTCATGCGGGTCCGCGATCCCCACCAGGTGGTGCGATGCGCGCGCGAGCTCCTGCACGGTAGGCTTGCCCGACCCAAGATCGAAGTGCTCGTAGATCTGCACGCTGTCTGCGCCAATCACCTCGCCCCCCACCTGCTCGCAAATGCGAATCGCAAGCTCGGTCTTCTGCGAAGCCGTCGGCCCTACCACGCACAAAAGCTCGCCGTCGTCCGGCTCGAAAGGCAACCGCCAGCTCATCTCCGACCCACCAACCGCTCGAGCTCGTCGTAACGAATCCGCATCAACAACGGACGACCGTGCGGACAGTGCCCCCCGAACTCGACTTCATCCAGCGCACAGAGCAACGACTGCGCCTCCTGCGGACTCACCGGGTCCCCCGCCCGGATCGAGCCGTGACAAGCCATCGTCGCAAGCACACGATCGACCGCATCCGAAAAGCCTCGCCCGCCGGACCGCCTCACCTCGTCCAGAAGGTCCCGCGCGAGCCGCGCCGGGTCCGCCCGCGTCAGGATCTGCGGCACCGCCGTCACCATCCCCTGCGTCGGTCCCACCACCCGGAGCTCCAACCCGGTCGCCTCGATCGCTTCCGATCCCTCCTCGACAAACGCCACGTCCTCCGCATCGAGCGTCAACGTCGCCGGCACGAGCAATCGCTGCGAAGCCACGGAGCGACGCTCGTACGCGCTGCGAAACCTCGCGAAGGTCACGCGCTCCGCGGCGGCATGCTGGTCGATGATCACGAGCCCGTCCGACCCCTCGCACAGCAAGAACATGTTGCGCAGCTGCGCAAGGAAACGGAGGCTGCCATAGGAAACCTCGTCGGCACGTGCGGGCGCGCCCGGCAGCGATCCCACAGACGACGGCGCGTTCCAAACGGCAGAGGGCAGCGCAGGACGCAAGCCGAGAACGGGCTGCGCGGGTGACGGATCGGGCTGCGAATCCGGACGCAGCCCCCATGGGTCAGGGGCGCCCTGCACAGCATCAGCAAGTGCCTCGGCGCCGCCGAGCCCCGGTGCCAGATCGGGCGGGCGCATCCACGGAGGCAACGCCGTCGACGAAGAGGACGACGCATTGGCGTGGGGGCCTTGCTTGGAGAAGAACGCACGGGAGGCTGGCGCAAGACCAAACGCTCCCGCGAGCCCCTCGGTGACGATCCGGAACAGCGCGTCCTGCACGGCACGCGCGTCGGCGAAGCGCACCTCCGCCTTCTGCGGATGCACGTTCACGTCCACGAGCGCGGGATCGACATCCAGGTACACGACCCCCACAGGGTAGCGACCGGAATCGAGCACGCTGCCGTAGGCCTGGGCCACGATGCGCGCGAGGACGCGATCGCGGACGACACGACCGTTGATGAGAACGGACAACCCCGCAGCACCCGTGCGAGCACGTTCCGGAGGGCTGAGGTACGCTTCCACCTTCAGCGGGCCTCGCTCGCCGCTCACAGGCTCGAGCTTGTCTTCCGGTCGGTTGGCCGCAGCTCGCTGCTGTCGCGAAGGCGATCGGAGCCACTGACGCGCAGAACGGCCGTCGCGGTTGAGCAGGAACGCCACCGACGGTTGCGAGAGCGCGAGCCCCTCGACCACCGCCGTGATCGCAGCGGACTCGGCGCCGATCGACTTGAGGAACTTCCTTCGCGCGGGCACGTTGAAGAACAGCTCGCGCACCTCCACGATCGTGCCGGGCGCCATGCCACAGGGAACCGACTCCATCCGGCCTGCCTCCACCGAAACCTCAACACCCGCGTCCGCGTCGCGACGCCGCGTGCGCAGCGCGAAGCGCGAAACCGATGCGATGCTCGGCAACGCCTCTCCACGAAAGCCGTACGTCGTGAGCGACAGCAGGTCGTCGACCGCTTCGATTTTGCTGGTGGCGTGGCGCTCCACCGCGAGGAGGGCATCGCTCTCGTCCATGCCCACGCCGTCGTCGGTCACCCTCACCATGCCGATGCCACCGGCACCGACATCGATCTCGATGCGCGTGGCGGCCGCGTCGATGGCGTTTTCGACGAGCTCCTTGACGACACTGGCGGGTCGCTCGACGACCTCGCCGGCGGCGATCTGGTTGCATAGCTCGTCGGGAAGCCGAAGGATGGTGCCCACGTCAGATTTCCTCGCTGGGCTTTTCCTCTTCCGGGGGCTGGAAGAAGGCAACGACGCGTGGCCGGGTGAGGGCGTAGGCGACGAGGCCGAGAACAGCGACGTGGGTGACGGACAGCAAGCGAACGGACCAAGCGACGGCGGAAGCGAGCTGAGCGGGGTCGAGCTGCTGGGACTCGCCGGGGAGAGCCTGGGACGTGGTGGCGGTGATCACGGCTTCGCGCACGGGGGAGGAGACGAAGTAGTCGACGATGGCGTAGAGGATGTTGGCGGCGACGGCTTGCAGGGCGAGGTGGTGGGCATTTCGCTTGGCGGCGAGGGCACGAGCGCAAGCGATGATGAGCAGGGCGGAGAGCAGGACGTTGGCGGCGGCGAGGGGCACCATGCGTCCGTGGTGCTGCTCCAGAGCCTTGGCAGAGGCTTCCTTGGAGATGCGCTGCTGCTCGGCGAGGTAGCCGGCCAGGCCTTCGTCAGCGGTCTCGTGGACCTGCGCAGGGGACGTGTCGGGCTCCTGGTAGAAGCGGAGCAGCTCACATCCGCTCATGACGCCACCGATGCCGAAGGTCCAGCCGACGATCAGAGCCACGACCAGGTACAGGGGCCGTGCAGGGCGGGGAGGCATCGAGGGGCGAGGGTCGGACATGCTGGGGATCAGGGTGCACGAATCCGTCGACCGCTCGTCAGAGCGGCACGGCAGTGCGAGAAGACGACCGATCTTCTAGCACGGGACGAGCGACGTGGTGACGCAGAACCAGCGGCGAGCCGCTGGAGGAGAGGACCCTAAAGGGAGATCCAAGCCTACTCGGCGGGGAGAACCGAGACCTGCTTCTTCTTGTTGCTCTTCCACTCGTAAGCAACGAGCCCATCCGTGAGGGCGTAGAGGGTGAAGTCACGCCCCTGGCCCACGTTCTTTCCGGGATGGATGCTGTTGCCGACCTGACGAACGATGATGCCGCCCGCGCGAATGCTCTGGCCGGCATACACCTTCACGCCACGTCGCTGCGACTTCGAATCACGACCGTTGCGGGAGGAACCGCCACCTTTTTTGTGCGCCATGGCTATCTCCTCATCCAGCCGAGATGCTGGTGATCTGCAACTCGGTGTAGGGTTGACGATGTCCCTGCTTGCGACGGTAGTTCTTGCGGCGCCGGAACTTGAAGACGATGATCTTCTTGGCTCGATCCTGCGCAACGATCTTTGCTTCGACCTTGGCGCCGGTCACGATGGGTTTACCCACCGTAGGCTCGTCGCCGCCGAGCATGAGAACATGGTCGAACACGACCTTGTCCCCGGGTTCTCCCTTGACCTTCTCGACGCGAAGGCTCTCGCCTTCCGCGACGCGGTACTGCTTTCCACCCGTCTTGATTACGGCATACATGGCATCTCACCGGTAAATTTCAGGACGGCGGAGTATAGATGCGCATCGGGCGAATGCAAGCCCGAAGTTCCAGGGGGAGATCCCCGCCGTGAAAGACTGGCCCGTGAATCCCGGCGAGCGACATAACGCACTGATTACCAAGCTACTTTCGGTGATCCCGGCCCTGGCCGTGGTCGCCGTCGTGGCGTCTTCCTACATCGCTCGCTCGCCGGACATCATCGCCGCCCGCGTATACGGAGGCCCCCCGGGCCCCGATGACACGGTGGCTTGGAGAGTGGTCGTGGCGTTGCACGACCGCGGCTTCTACGAACCCGTACCACGGTTGCCCGTTTCGATCGAGACCCAGTTTTCTCCCGCCGTCGAGGGCACGACCGACGACGAAGGCGCATGGGAGGCGCGGGTCGCATTGCCGCCAGTGCCTGACCAGGTGGAGATCACCGTGCGGCGCCGCGATTCGAACACCGTCCTGCTCCATGGGCTCGTGCCCCTGCACCCCCCTTCCTGGAACGCTTCCTTTCGCCGCGCCTCCCCCCACATGAGCGGACGCCGCGACGGTTCCCTGCAGGTCGATCTGTTCTTGCTCCGCGGCACCATCGCGTCCTCGTTCCCCGAACGAGCGCTCGTGCGCGTGTCACGAAGCCATGGCCCAGTCCCCGCGGCGCGCCTCGTCATCACCGGCGACGGGATGACGTTTCGACCCTCGAACACGCCGGTCACGGACGCCGAAGGTCGCGCCATGATCACGCTGGTCACTTCCTTCCCGTCCCCCACCCTCGAGATCCGCGCCACCGATGCCGAAGGGCAAACGGGGTCGTTCGAATGCGCTTTGCCCGTCCGAACCGGCGCCATGTGGATCGACCCGGACAAGCTCGCTCACAACGCGATCGTCGTGGCTTCCCCCGTGGGACACCACCACGCGTACCTCACCGTCTTCAACGAACAAGCGCGCCTGTTCGCCGCGCGCTTGCCGCTCACACGAGACGAGACCGGCGGTGCGACGGGGACGATGCCGCTTCCCCCACTGCCGGCGGGAGACAGATGGGTCATGGCGTCGCCGGACCCGCAGGGGACAGGGTCGGAGACGGATCTGCTGGCCTGGCCGATGTCCTCGTCGACCGACGTCCCCGCGGAAGCAGCGCACGTGTCCACGCCCATGCTGGTGGATGGAATGCCGACGGCCCGCGCCGCCGCCAAGCAAAGGGCTCACGCAGGCCGGCTCCGCGCCTTGCTGATCCTGTCCGTAGCCGCGTTGCTCGAAGCAGGATTGATCGGGCTTCGCGCACGAAGCGCCCGACGTGAGCTCGAACACCTCATCGCCTCGCAGATCGACATGGATGAAACCGTCAGCCGCGCCCTGATGGGAGGCTCTCGGTTCTGGCTGAAAATGCTGATCGCGACGTTCCTCATCGCGATCGCTTTCGGCGCTCTCGCCTTCGTGACGTGGCTGGGCGCTTGAGATCCCGAGGACCGGACGCGCCGATCACCAACCCGCGGTCAGTTGCACAAGCACGTGTGCGACTGCTGGGTCTTGCTCTCCTCACGCATGTCCGCACGCTCCGTGATTTCGAGAACAGCCCCTTGGTTGTCGTGGTTGCACGGGTCTTCGCGGTCTTCGGGCAGCGCCGGCACCCACCGGCACGTCGTCACCTTCGTACCCCGCTCGGCCCCAGGCGCCGTCCGATCCGGGGCAAGCTGCGGCGCAGGCTCCGCTCCGCCACACCCCATCATCCACACCACGCCCAACACCAACATCATCGTCCGTTGCATGGCTCTCCTCCGAATCGGCTCGTGCAACTCGTCTCGCACAAGCGAACACGTTATCCTTCACAGACGAGGCTGACGCAAGGTGTCGCGCGCGATAGGGCGGTGCCGCGATGCCAACCTCCGCACCAGCCGCAACCCCTTCTGCGCTCTCTGCGTCCTCCATGGCTTTCCGGGTGCGGGCGCGGCGATGCCGCGCACAGCGCTCGACTCGACGGTGTCGAGTCGCTACGTCGGCGGATTTGTACCGACCCGGGGTCGGGCTATCTTGCTTCATGTGCCACCCGCGCTGCCAACCTCCGCACCGGCCACAACCCCTTCTGTGCCCTCTGCACCTTCTGTGGTTTCTCCCAAGCCGCGGGCTGCTCTGCGTCCTCTGCGGTTTTCCGGGCTCGGGCTGGCTCGACCTGCGTGGATACCAACTTGCGTGCCGGTGTACTAAAGGAAGGACTCAGGTGAGCTTCCCGTGACGATTCGCCCCTCTCCGTACCCATGGCACGCGCTCGAGAAAGCCCCGCGCGCCACCCTGCGGGCCGTGCGCGACGGGCTCGCGACCCTCGGAACCGCGGGGTTGGCGGATGCCCTGGCTGACGCTGCGCGAGATCATCTCGGCACCGGCTGCACCGTCAGGATCGTCGTGCGCCGCGTTCGCGCGAACCAGCCATCCCGTCCCGTCTACGGAGATGGGGCGGTGTGCCTGTTCGCCAACCCACCACGGACCTTCCTCGCTCTCGTCGAGGTCGAACCGGAGCTGGCCCATCACGTCGCATCGACGTTGCTCTCTCGTCCGCCCCTCTGGGTTGATCGAGCGCAGCCCACGCCGCCCGCGTTGCACCCGGCCATCGGCGCGTTTCTTCTTTCGTGCCTTCGCAAGGCGGCCCCCGAGTCCGGTCTTCACCTCGTGGCGGTCGGCCCGGCCGCCCGGCCGCCGTTCCTCGCGACCGCAACGGCCAGCACCGTTCTCGACGCCACGGTCGAGGTGGCCGGTTCACGCTTCGGGGCTTCGGTTTGGTGGCATGCGACCCCGCCCCCGAGCGCGGAGCCGGAACCCTTTCGACGACCCGCGCTGCGATCGATGGGCGAGGTTCCGCTGTGCCTCGAGGTAGTCGCTGCGATGTCGAGCCTCTCGCGCGGCGACCTGTCCACGCTGGAGCCGGGGGACGCTTGGCTTGCGGGAGACGGCTGGACGGTGCGCTTGCGAGACGGGGTGCTCACGGGCGACGTGAACCTGATGGCGCCTGGCGGATCGATCGGTTGGTGCGGGCAGTTGCGGCAGGACGGTGGAATCGTGCTACGGGGAAGGACGATGCAAGAGAAGGACGGACAGGACGTGTCAGGAACGCCGGCCTCTGTGCCGAACGGCGAGCTGCCGGCGGACGTGCTGGCGGATGTGCCGGTGGTGGTGCGCGTGGAGGTGGGGTCCGTGACTTTGTCCGCGCGAGAGTGGGCATCGTTGCAGCCTGGGGACGTCGTGCTCACGGGACGGCGCATCGCCGAGCGTGTGAGCCTGCGGGTGGGAGGGATCGAGGTCGCCCGGGGCGAGCTCGTGGACGTGGAAGGAGAGCTCGGGGTGCGCATCCACGAGCTGCTTGCCTCGAAGGATGGAGCGACATGAAGGGAAGTCGTTGGACGGGTGCTCTGCTGGTGCTGCTCGCGAGCGTGGGATGTGACAAGCCCGCGGCTCCGCAGCCGGCCCCCACGCAAGAGCCGATCGCGCTCACCTCTTCCTCCGCAGTGGCCTCCGCTGCCGCGTCCGCTGCGGAGCCCACGCCTCCCGACCCGTCTTCTGCGAAGAAGTGGACCGGTACCTACGAAGCCAAGCGCGCAACGCTCGAGACTCCCCCGAAGGTCACTGACTTCACCTGGAAGAACGACGACGGCTCCAAGGCCCTCGGGACGGGCCAGATCTCGATGACGATCACCGGCGGGGTAGTCGCAGGCGATGCCACGGGGCCGCTCGGTCCTCAGAAGCTGGCCGGCATGCTCGACGACACCATCCTGCGACTGGAACTGGTCCCGTCGGACCCGACATCGCCGTCGGCCATGGCTGGCAGCGGGGTGGGTGAGCTGAAGGACGGCACGATCTCGGGCACGCTGCGGGTGTCGGGCCCCAAGGGGGTCGAGGTGCGCGAGGTGTCGTTCTCCCTGAAGCCGTCGATCTGACCTACGTGGACCCTCGCACGGAGACCGACCGCTTCATCCTCGAGCAAACGCACGGCGTGCTCGTGGGTGGGGAGCGGGTAATGGTCTGTGCGTACCTCACTGCACCCATCAAGAGCGGCGGGGTGGGGGCGTTCGTGGAGGCTGCGAAAGCCGAAGCCGCGTTCGCGGCGCTCACCGACCGCGCGCTGCTGCTGGTGCGCACGCGCGTGGGAGCCGTTCGACCCTTGCTCGAGAACCACGGCGTGACGCGCCTGGACCACGGCGAGATTCTCGGCGTGCATCTGGGGACGACCGTCGTGTTCGAGCTCGCCGACGGGCGGATGCTCGAGTTCCGGAACGACCCTTCCGACGAGCACGTCTCTACCCAGCGCGAGTTCTTCGAGCGTCTCCACGGAACGTTCGGGACGAGCAAGCGCGCTGCAGCCAAGGCGACACGTGAGCGGGAGCTGCACTGGGTGGCGACGGGAATCGGCTTGGCCCTCGCGGCAGCATATGTTGCGTACCGGCTCATGGCGGAGTGAGCGTGACTCGCTGTCCACGCAGGTTCGGTGGGCACTTCGGGCATGCCGTCGTGGCAGTCGCGGCGTGGTGCCGCCTCCGACCTTCTCGCTTGACTTCCGAAAGGCGTTCGAATTTTCTGGCCACTGCAGGACCTCTGGGGTTCGTTGGAGAGGAGTGCGCTCATGCGTCAGCGCTTCGTGCGTCGTCGCCGCGCGCACCGATAGCCATGGGAGTGAACAGCAGGTTTCCATGAGAAGCTCTCGCCGGGTTGCGATCGTCGTTGCGCTGTTCGCCGTCACGGCCTGCTCTCGCCTGGCCGCAGCCGAGCCGAGGGAGCTGACGGCGCACCTCGCGTGGTCGCGCGCACAGGAGGCCGACGGCTGTGCCTACGCGAAGGATATCCAGCTCGCCGTCGAGCGCCGCCTTGCCCGCAAGGTCTTCGTATCGCGGGAGGTGGCGGATAGGCTTCTCGTGGGCAGGGTCGGGAGAGGGACAGGGACATTTGAAGCGGAGCTTGTGCTCCAAGATGAGGGCGGGCGCCGCATTGGGTCTCGAAAGCTCACGAGCCACGCGCCGTCGTGTCAGGCGATGACTGCGGACATCGCGCTGATCGTGGCCTTGCTGGTGGACTTGCCCAAGGAGACGGTGGAGCTGACCTTGCCCGCGCCGGCCTCCGAGCCGATCGTGGCGCGACCCGCGCCGGTCCAGCCCAAGCCGGTCCCCGATTCGAAGAGTCTCCCCGATTCGGCTCCGTCTCATGTCGACGTGGGCGCGTTCGCGATGGCCGGCTACGGGTTGTTTCCCGACCTCCACGGCGGAGGAGGGCTTTCGGGCGCGCTGTCGGTGCCTCACGCCCCCACGTTCGAGTTCGGTTTGAAAGCGACCCTTCCCACGGAGACGACGCAGGCCGGGCCTGGCGCGCGATTTTTCGGGGCTTCCTCTCACCTGCTCGCGTGTCTGACGATCGCTCGGCCGGCTGGCTTCGAGCTCGGCTCCTGTGCTGGCGCTGAGTTGGGGTTGTTGCAGGTCGAGGGCGTCCGCATCTCTCAGCCTCGCTCCTCCGTTCAGCCCCTCTTCAACGCCCTGGCCGACGTTCGCTGGCTCATGCCCCTCGGGGGTGGCTTGTTTGCTCAGGTCGGTGTCGGCGGCACGGCCGTCCTACGCCGGGATTCGTTCACCTACGAAACGGCGGATGGCGCGAGGAGTGAAGTTCACCGCCCAGCTGCCGTCGTTCCGACCGCCCAGATAGGTCTCGTCACCCGTCTGCCGATTTCTCCGTGATCGGGGCGGGCTGCAGGCACTCACCGATGTGGACGCGACCGTCGAACCCATCCTTGCAGGTACGAGCGATGCACACATGACCGAACTGCAAGAAGTTCAGCCCTCGCCGGACCTCCGCGCGTTCGTGAGCGCGCACGCTGCTTTCGTTTGGCGCAGCCTGCGATTCCTGGGCGTGTCGCCCTCGGACCTTCCCGACGTCTCCCAGGAGGTATTTCTGGTAGTTCTGCGCAAGCTGGACTCGTTCGAAGGACGGTCGTCACAGCGGTCCTGGCTCTACGGCATTTGCATCCACACCGCCCGCGCCTATCGACGGCGCGCACACCGGCGGTACGAACTGCCGTCCGAACAGGTACCGGAAGAGGTCAACCACGCGACCCCCGAGACCGCCTTCAAGCTGCGGGAAAAACAAGAGCTGTTGTCCTGGGCGCTGGACCGCGTCGATGACGACGCGCGGGAGGTTTTCGTGCTCATCGGAATTGAGCAGGTGGCCGCCAAGGATGTGGCGGAAGCCACGGGGTGTGCCTTGAATACCGTCTATGACCGGCTGCATTCCGCGCGACGGCAGATCCAGCAGGCGTTGCGACAGCGCGCGCTGTCGGAGGTCAAGCTATGAGCACTGATGATCGCCGCACACCGCCCGAAGACATCGACGACCTGGTCGCTGCCGCTCGGAGCTTCGAGCCCACCGAGCAGGACGTGGACGCGTTGATGGCGGGGTTGCCTCTTGGCGGACCGTCGGGCGGCGGTGCCCCGACCGAGTCGCCCGCGGTTGGCCGCGTCGGCTCCGCAACGGGCACCCATGGTGGCATGATCGCAACGGGCGTGGGTATGGCCGTGGGCATCGTCGCGGTCGTCGCTGCGGTGCACTTCGGCACATCGCCTGCGGTTGCGCCGCAGCCCCTCCCGGTCGCGACTCTCTCCGCGCCGCTCGCGGAACCTGCGCCCTCCGGCGGCGTCGCGCCCGCGACATCCGCCGCCCCCGTCAGCTCCGCTGCATCGGCAGCGCCCGATGTTCGACCGAGCGCTGCGCCCGCGAAGCCAATGTCCGTCTCGACCGCGCCCGCGGCTCAGGACCTCGGCATCGAAGCGGAGATGCTGCACCGTGCGCGTGCGGTCATGCGAAACGATCCCGCCCGTGCTCTGGCGATCTTGAGCGAGCATCGATCGCGCTTTCCCCGGGGCGTGCTGGCGGAGGAGCGCGACGCGTTGCGTGTGGAAGCACTGGCCCGCCTTGGCAAGAGCCGCGAAGCGGAGCGCGAGAACGACCGCTTTCGCAGAGAGCATCCGGACTCCGTGCATGCCGATCGGATCAATACTGTCTTGTCGCGTGAGAGCGACGCGGGGGCGAAGTGATGATCGTCGCGGGTCATGGGCACGGACCCGTCTTACGATTTTTGTTCGTGCGGTGTGATTTTGTTCCGGGACAACGAGTCAGTGAGAGCACCTACCCGACAAGAACGACACGTTGAGCCTAGCTACCGTGGGCGCGCAGCTCACACGCGAGGAGCCCCGACATGAAACGCACAGAACGCAGCCAAAAACTGATGAGCGCGGTCTTCGCGACGATGACCCTTGTGGCCGGATGCGGAAAGCAAGTGGACGTCGGCAAGGATGACGGCAGCCCCGACGGCGGAACGTTGCCCGGCGTCCTCGATGGCATCTGCGGAGACGGAATCGACGACAACAGCAATGGGGTCATCGACGAAGGATGTCCCTGCTCGCCAGGAGAGCAGCAATCGTGCTTCGTGGGCTCAGCGTCAGCGCGGCAGCTCGGCATTTGCAGAGACGGCACGATGCTGTGCCAGGGGCGCGGAGAGTTTGGCACCTGGGGAGACGCATGCGAAGGGTCGGTGCTGCCGGAAGCCGAGTCGTGCAACGAGCTCGACGACGACTGTGACGGCACCGTGGACGAGGGGTGTGCTTGCCCTGTCGTGGGCGAGACGCGACCTTGCGGGGCCGGGAGTCTGCCGCTTCCTTGCAAGGCAGGGGAGCAGACGTGCACAGCCGACGGCGCGTGGTCCGAGTGCCAGGGAGAGGTGCTCGCCGAGCTCGAGGAATGTGGCGACGGCGTCGACAACGACTGCGATGGCAACGTCGATGAACAATGCGGGTGCGTGCCGGAGCACGAGGTGTGCGACGACGGTGTGGACAACGACTGCGACGGTGTCGTTGATGAGCGATGTGAAGAGGGCGGCACGGGCGGCAGCGGTGGAACGGGAGGCACAGGCGGCAGTGGTGGGACGGGAGGCACCGGCGGAAGTGGCGGCGCGGGTGGTACCGGAGGGGGTCCGGTGGACTGCACGGGCGTCAGTGATTGGGAGGTCAAGCTCCCGGTGGAGCTGTACTCCGGCGACTTCAACTCTTCGCCGGGCGGCATGGCAAGGGGGTCGCGCTTGGCGTCGGATCGCGACGGCGTGCTCATGGCGGGCCATGCGATCGGTGGCAAGGTCGCGGTCGGAAGCGTCGTGGCTGGAAGCACCGCCCCCAACCCTTCCGGCGGAGCCATTCCTCAGAACATCTTCGTCCTCGGCTTGACGCGCTCGGGCGAGATCCGGTTTGGCTACGCGCCTGAAGTTCGACCCTTCGACCCGCCGACACCCTACGGCGAGGTTCCCGGTGTGTTCGCGAACGGGTTGGCGTCGGACGGCAGCGGCGGCTTCTGGCTGTCCGGAGCGTTCCGCGGAATCATGGTCACCGCGCCTGGCAAGGAGTACGCGACGCCGGTGCCGACGTCCTACAACTGGTCGGAGGCGGACGGGGTGCTCATACATGGGGACGCGTCAGGCACGCTCGCGGACTCGCGCGTGTTTGGCCGCGACGGTCAGCTGGACGCGTTCGGTGAGGTTGCGGTCCAGGGTGACGATCTGATGGTTACTTGCACGACGTCCGACTTCTTCCAGATCGATGGTGTGCCGCTGTTGCCGCCGAGCGCCAACGCCATGTCGTTCCTTACGATGCAGCCCAAGGGTGGCTCCTATGCGCCCAGTCGTATCGACTACGCGGATACCGCCGGTGGCAACATCAATGCCGTGATGGTCGCCGCGAACGGAGGCAAGGTCCGGTTCGGCGTCGGCGGAGCTGGGGTGCTCGAGCTCGGAGGGAACAGCGTTGGCGCGTCGAGCCAGGGGATTACTGCGTTGTTGGCTCCGGTGGCGGCAGGCTATGATGTTCAGTCCTTCATCGGGACCGAGGGCTACTACACCTACGCGACCGCGGTGCGGATCAACGGCGCTGGCGAGCTGCTGCTCTCGGGAGGACTTCGCGGCACCGTAACCTTCGGTGGAGACGCGTTGTCGACCGGCGGTGCGTCGGCGGACGACGGGTTCGGCGCCTTCGTTGCTTCGTTCCGGGCCGACGGGACCCATCGTTGGTCCCGCGCGATCGTGCCGGCTCCGGTCGATCCCTTCCATTCCGTGAGCGGGCAGGCGGCCATCGATGACGAAGGCAACGTGTTCTTCGCAGGCACGTATGGAAACAAGACGGGTTCGACGCTTGACCTGGGAGATGGTGCGTCGACGCTGCCCGAGGAAGCGGTCGTCTTCGCGGTGTACGACGCATCGGGTGCGTTGATCTGGTCGGAGATCGAGGACAATTCTGGGTACGCAGTCGGCAAAGTGCTGGAGCTAAGCGATGTGCAAGCGGATGGCTGTGGCGGGTTCTATGTCACTGGCTCGTACTGGATGGGCACCTGGGCACGCGGCGCGTTCGTGCGACACGTGATGCCGCAGTAGCCCCAGATCGAGCACGGTTCGAAGAACGCGCTGGGGGGCTATCCGAGCCGAAGGCGAGGCGTCTTGGGGTGAGCCGCGGTGAGCGCAGCTTGCCCGAAGCCGCACCCTCAGTCTGTTCTTGTGGGCGGTTCGCCCTTATGCTCCACACGATGAATCCCATACTTGCTCGGGTCGCGGGGGTGGTTCTTTCGCTGACCTTGGCCGGTGCCTGCAACCGAACGCCGGAAGCTTCCGGGCTGGCCGTCGTCGTTTCACCGGGCCCTGCTGCGGACACGCAGGAATCGGTGACGACGGAGGCGCCAGCCAACCCCTCCACCAACCGCATCCAGTGCGGCAACGAGGTTTGCGACACCGGGACGCAGGTCTGCTGCGGGTTCAGCGGAGAGCACGGTTGTGCCAAGCGCGTGGCATTCAGTTCCGGGGAGATCGACACGCAGGCGGTACGACCGCTCATCCGTAGCTGCGAGGACACCGTGAAAAGTCGATACTCCTTCGACTCCCTCTGGCTTTGCGACGACTCGACGGACTGTCCCGACGCGTTCGTGTGCTGCCATCAGACGCTCTGGGGCGGGGCGCACATGCTGGCCTGCCTCCCCGCGTCGGACACGGGCGAGCTGGTGTGCGACTATCACGAGCGCTGTGCCGGCCAAACGTGCCGAACGCGGGACACCCACTGCGTAAAGGAGGAGTGCCGACGAAAGAACGTTCGCGTGATGTGCGCGGGCAAGCCGTGCGACGACAGTGCGCCCTATTGCTGCCATCGGGACTTCGAGACGCCTCCCAGGTGCGAGCCCAAGTGCGAGTCTGCAAGCGACGAGGAGAGAGGTTTCGAGTTCGTGTGCTCGGATTCGAGCCATTGTCCGCCAGGGGCGACCTGTCAGGCGGCGATGCTCGGGTCGTACTGTGCGACCGACATCGATGTTGCGAACGCCGTGGTGTTGTGCGCTTCGGACGACGACTGTCCTCGAGACGGGTGTGCGTTCTTCGGCAAGCAGACACCGCCCAGGTGCGTGGAGGGCCCCAGGCCCGGCTTTGGGGCCTGCTCGTGCGAGTGAGCGTTGGCCGCGGATTCCGCCAGCGGACTCCGCTATCCATCAGGTCCGAGTCGGAGGTCAGGGACCAAACCAAGAGAGGCCGGGGGGTGGCGCTGGCGGAGAACGCTGTGGATTACCAGCATTCGCTGCCGTGGCAGGTCCCGTAGCAGCGCCAAGAATTGACGCAGTTTCCACCGCCGCCGGGCGGGACGGCCGTCATCGTTTCGCCCGGGGCAGTGATGCTCGTGCGCACGTCGCGGACGCCGTTCACGTGGGTAGTGCCTGGAACCGAGGGATGGCACACCACGCAGCCGATACCTTCCTCTCGATGTTTGTTGTGTTCGCCGGTGCTGGGACTCGCGTTGTGGCAAGAACTGCACGAGCCCAGATTCCAGCTGCCTCCGGCCCAGTACGGGACAACGTTAGGCGCACCCCCTCGGCCGTTGGAGTGACAAGCGAGAAGACAACTGCCTCGCGCCGTCACTGGATTGCCCTGGGTTGCGTTGACGTTGTACGTCATGCCAGTCGCTGGGCCGCTGAACAGCACGTCTCCGTGGTGACCCGGAACGTCGAGCGACGAGCTCGGCACGTACTCGACGGCGTGCGACCAGTCCCCCGCCGTCGGAACGCTGTGGCAGTTGTTGCAGGCGAAGGCAACATGCGATGGCCCCGCCGTGAGGTGCGCCCCGTGGCGTCCCACCGCGAGGGTGTTGGTCGCGGTTTCACCACCCACACCGTCGGGCGGGTTGATCTGGCCGGGTTGCGTACCGTGGCAGAACGTGCAGGCTTTCCAGTCCTGACCCCCGTGGCACGTCGTGTTGTTGCACGACACACCGACGGTGCCTCCGTCGAGGTCCGCGCCGTGGCAATCGATGCAGTTGGCGCCGTGCTCGTCGCGTTGTTGATTGCCGATGAAGTACGCGGTTCCGTGATGCTCGCTGTGCCCCTTCGGCGTCGTCCACTGCGGAAGGTTGTGGTACGGGTTCGACTCCACCAAGCCATTGACGTGCTTGTCCGCGGCAAGCCAAGTCGCCGCATTGGTTCCCGGATTGAAGGTCGCGATGACGTCCGCATGGCAAATGGTGCAGTCCGTGTGCGCTACGTGCGAGTCTCCTGGTGGGTTGGTGTGACACGTGGAGCCGCACGCATCCTGGGTGTTGTTGACGACTGTCCAATCGGGAGTGTCGTCGGTGGTTCCGCCTTGCTTGGGTCCAGCGAGGGTGCTGCCGTGGCAATAGGTATTGCTGCAGGTTGTCGAGCCCGATGCGTAGCTCGGTCCCGGGTTGCCGGTGTTGCTCGGACCTCCCCAGGAGAAGTCGACGCTGCCATTCGAGTGCGTCATCGTACCGGGAAGCGCGTGACAGTCGGAGCACTGCCCCTTTCGGTGCCAATTGCTCGCAATCAGGTGCTGCTCGTGTGCGCCCACGGCGGCTTCGGTCGTCAGAGTCTCTCCGTTGGTGCCACGCGGCGGCGCCGGGTCGTTCGTGGGCTCATCACCGTGGCAACTCGTGCAGCTGAGACCGATGAGATCGACTTTGCCGTCGATGTGAAGATTGCTGTCGGCCCAGGCGACGATGGGAGGATTGCCCGCCGAGAAGGCCGCTATGGTCTGCGGGTGACAGGCTTCGCAGGCGGTGGCCGC
>Ga0066601_10000415_pt1 | contig 17359 bp, 12 predicted proteins | sample Medcelwee11metaG_FD_59487 | JGI IMG/M metagenome (GOLD analysis project Ga0066601, IMG submission 59487) | Freshwater pond sediment microbial communities from the University of Edinburgh, under environmental carbon perturbations - Medium... | ecosystem: Environmental > Aquatic > Freshwater >... | reverse complement strand
GGCAAGGCTTGGGAAATAGTTCAGCTTTTTCTGGTTCATTAGTACAGGATTGTCACCGGAGGTGATTTTCTTGCATCCCTCCCCGCGATCCGCACCACGGGCAAGGCTTTGGGAATGGTCCTGATTTTTTACGATGATGTTGAAGAGAGGTACCAGAAGCGATTTTGTCGTTCGTTTACATCATGTGCAAGAGAGAGACAGGCTCCGGTCACACAGGGTTTCATGGCTCGTTATAATCGGTGTCGAGGATCTCGCGTATGCTTTTCGCTGTCTTCTGGCCGATATTATCCACTTCCTTGAGGAGTCCCTCTTCGGCGTTCACAATCCTTTTTATGGTCCCGAAATTCGCGAGGAGATCCCTCGCAGTCGTGATGCCAATCCCGGGAAGAGAGGAGACGACATATTCCATCTGTTCCTTGACCGACCCTTTCTTCTTCTCGAAGTGGAGATCTATCTCCTTGCTCTCTCCGAATTGCTCCCTTTTCGCGATCACCTTGAAGAGGGCTGCTGTCTCTTTCTGGTTCCTGGTCTGGATGAGGGGGATCCCGTAGCTGACCGCAATAGTCGAGATGATGCCCCTGACTGCGTTCGGATGGATATTCCTCGCAGAGAAGAGGTCTTCCTCCCCTTCGATGACCACGATCGGACGGGCGAAGCGCTCTTTCAGGCCTTTCAGCTGGGACAGGAGCCTTCCGTCGATTATGGAATCGATGAAGTCCGGGACCTTCTTGTATTCAACCCCTACACGGGAAGAGAGGATATAGTCAGCGGCATCCAGAGTCTCGAGGTCGACTTTTACCCCGAGATCGATGAGCTCTTTCACGATGGCGTTCGCTTTCTCCCTATGATCGACCTTGACCAAGATATTCTCTTCAGGCACTGCCAGGTACCTACATAGACCGCTCCCCGCGCATTTCTGGTCGAGCTTCCTCTTGAGCTTGTCAAGGCTCCTGTGCATGCGGTTCTCTTTATGATGGGCGCTCCATTTGTAAGTCTCGTCACGGGTGTCCTTTGTCATGAGGATGATGACCCTGCCTTCTTCGAGCCTTCCAGTCCTGCCCCTGCGCTGGATAGACCGGATGGCTGACGGGACAGGTTCATAGAAGATGACCAGATCCACCTTAGGGATGTCGAGGCCTTCCTCGCCGATAGAAGTGGAGACGACGACATTGAATTCGCCTCTCGTGAAACGGTCGATGAGGTCCTTTTGCTCTTTTTGGTTCAGCCCGGTCCCGTTCTTCTTGGCCTGGCCGACGAAAAGGGAGGGCCTGACACCAGGCACCTCTTTCAACTGGGTGACGATGTCTTTCACGTTGTCCCTGAACTGGTTGAATACGAGAATCTTCATGTCAGGATTTTTTTTCACTTCTTCGCCCACCAAACGGACAAGTTCCACCATCTTAGGGTGGAGCAGGCCTTCATTGTCGAGCTTCTCTATGCGAATGAGCACATCCCTGAATGCGGGGTCCTTCGCGATGTTCTGGGTCGCCTTGGTCTTTGTCTTGAAGGATTCCTTGAAGATCCCTTCCAGGTATATATGGAGGGGACCGATGCCCTGGCTTTCGAGGAGCTCCTGGCCATGGAAGAGTTTCATGACCTCAGCAAGGACCGAGATCGCGGTCCACAAAGCGAAGTCTTTCTCTCCTTGGGCGGCCCTTCCCCTGAGCTGGGCCTGTAGGGAGATGATCTCTGTCCGACTCACGAAACCGAGATCCTTCCTCTGGAGGACTCCCCACTCTTTGAGCCTCTCCATCCTCGCTTCTATCATCCCTTTGAGGATGACCTGGATGGCTTTCAGTTCAGGAGTGAGCTCCAATTTTATCCAGTCCACTTTGACGTCCTGGATATATGGCTTGACATCACTGTCTTCGTTCGTGCGGACCTCGATATTTTCGACAAACAGGTTCTGGCATACCTCGTCTATCTTCTCAGAGTCCGCTCCTGGCGATGCAGTCAGCCCCACGATGAGGGGGAAATCAGAGCGCTCCTGGAATTTCCTCGCGACAAAGACATACGCATAGTCTCCTACCGCCCTATGGGCTTCATCTATCCCCAGCAGCGAGACCTCTTTCAGGTTGATCCGCCTGGAGATGATGTCGTTCTCCAGGCCCTGCGGGGTCGAGAAGACGATCTTCGCCCCTTTCCAGAGCTCAGCCCTTTTCGCCGGAGGGACATGGCCGGTGAACATGACCATCTCTTCTTCTTTCATCTCAAGATGCCGGATGAATACCTCCCGGTATTGCTCGATGAGCGGTTTGGTCGGTCCAAGGAGGAGGATTTTCGTTTGAGGATACAAGGTGAGCCTGTGGGCAGCCAGCATGAGGAAGATATTTGTCTTTCCCATCCCTGTCGGGAGGACCACCAGCGTATTCCTTTTTGAGCCGGAGGAGAAGATGGTCTCCTGGTAGAGCCGTGGGACGAATCCCTTGATATTCATCAGGGAGGAGTAGCCTTCGGCATATTTAAACATTATGAGGATATGTCCAGTGCTAGTATTCGTGGCCTGGACAGAGATGCTTGACGGGGAGGGATTTCAATGTGGCGAGTGTTTTGTCCATCCTCCCGGGGACCGAGGTCGGGAGGTCTGTCCTGCCAACATATCCATGGAAGAAGAGGGTGTCTCCTGAAAACAGTATCCCTTCTGCTTTATTCCAGAGGGCGATGCTCCCTTTGGTATGGCCGGGGCAAGAGATGACCTCAAACCCGTCAAGAATTGGGATCGGGGACAGGGCGGGAGAGAACACCCGCAGGGTGGCTTCGTCAAGGACTGTTGCGCTCTTATCTTCTGAAAATGACTGGATCTCATCTTTTGACGCATGGAAAGTCGCATCCGGGAAGAGGTCGAAACAGCCGATGTGGTCGTAGTGCAGGTGGGTAAAGATGACCAGCTTCACTTCTTTTGGAGGGAGCACTTTCTGGAATGCTCTTTGTAATCCATCCCAATTCGCTCTTCTTCCGGTATCAACAACGAAGGGTACTTTTCCAAGGACAAGATAGCAGTTCGAGTCAGCAGGAAATTTCCAGACATCTCTTGTAACCTTTTTCGCTTCCATGTCAGAAATCCGTCTCAGGGAAGATCTCTTTTGAATGGAGAAGATGGCTGATGATCGTTCCTGCGATGAACAAGATGATGAGAGGGATAGGACGGCCATATCTGGTGAACAGGGCTGCCGCGATGTACCCAGCGAGGAAACCTGCCATGAGGAGGATCAAAGGGAAGCGGAACGAGCTTTTCATGCGATGCCAAAGCCTCCCGAACAACATGCCCCAGAAGAAGATGACGATATAGGAAAGTAGGGTCGAACCGATGGTGGTGAGCTGGAAAGCAAAGCCTAGGATGAGGAGGATCAATGACAGGAATTCAGGCCAATGAAGACCGAGATCCGCCTTTTTTCCAGGTATCATCCTTGGAACTTCCATGCTTTTTTTTCAAAGAAGAGATAGAACACCAGCCATACGACAATCCCTATGCCGAGTGCGAGGAAGAGGGAATATATCCTGAACATGACGAGAATGGCATATCCTGCGAAGGAACCAAAGATGAATGCATAGACGAGCCTTGATTCGAAAAATATCTTTGATCCGGGGAGAGGGGGGATCGGAAGTAGTGAAAAGGCGGCGAGGGCGATATTGAAGAGGAAGAAATTATGGACAAATTCAGGGCTGACAAGAGACAAGCCGAACCAGACCTCTGGGGTCTTGACAAGCATCGCTATCAGGAGACAGGATATGGGCCCTATCATCGATATCTTCGAGAACAAGAAGACATTGGTCCCATACCTGAATTCGCCCATCCTGTTGATGGTGCTCATATGGAAGACCATGCCTCCGGGAAGGAGGAGCCAGATATGTCCTCTTGAGACAAAGGAGAAGATGAGACCGAACATGAGACCGTACCACCAAAGCCTATATTCAGGGATGAATCCATCATAGAGCGCCGCTAATCTCTGGCCTAGGATGAAGGTGAAGAAGGAGATGGTCACTATAGTGAGCCAGCCCATGAAATGGAGGGTCCAAGCAGCGAGATCGAATGTCTCCCTCCCGTCATTGAACCCTACGATGAAGGTGAGGATGAGGATGGAGATGGTCATAGCCCGGATCTCTTTAGGGGAGAACTGGAGGAAGCGCCTGAAAAGATACCCGAAATTGCGGGTATTGTATTTCATGTCCCATTCCTTTACCATGAAGGGGTTTTTTGGGCTGTGGATATAAAATCCCTTCGGTTTTTTACGGGGGGATAAAAGAGGGAGGTCCTGCTCTGTATTGTTACTGTAATCTCCGAATATGGCCGTTGGTACAAGGTTACAAAATAAATAAAAGCAGCGATATGGAATTATTAAGGGGTAATGGTATTTAATCAGGAAAAAATATTTTGGTATAGAGTATATCTGGGGTAATTCAATATCTATACATTCGCAGAGTCCAACACAAAGTTTTTAAACCGAGATATCGATAACTCATCCAATGGTTCTTGAGTCCATCATCTCCCCGCTCACCGCGGAGAGGTCGCCTTGGCGCCTCTTCTTCATCGGTGCCTTATATAGTACAATCGCCGTCTTTCTTGCGCTCTGGGTATTCAACCAGTACGCAAGCCTGGTCATGGTCTTCCTGACTGTCCTTGCCTGCACTCCTCTTATGTATAATACTATCAGGATGGAGGAGGAGAAAGACCTGAAAATCGAAAAGGAGACCACCCTCCTGAAAGAGCACGCAAAGGCGCTCACCTTTTTCATGGCGCTCTTCGGGGGAGTCACGGTCGCTTTCGCTATCTTGTATGTGGCTCTCCCCAGCGAGATATCCTCCCTTGTTTTTTCTGTCCAGCAGGAGACCATCGCGCATATCAACGGGAGGGCGACTTCGCTCGCCTCAGCAGAATTCCATACTTTCTCGAGCATCCTATTGAATAATGTGAAGGTCATGGTGTTCTGCGTCCTCTTCGCTTTCATCTACGGGCTTGGGGCGATCTTCATCTTGGTGTGGAACGCATCGGTTATCGCGACAGCGATGGGAGAGTTCTTCCGGGTGAAGCTCGCAGCGATATCGGCGTCACTCGGATACATGGGGGCGGCAGGGTATTTCACCGCAGGGATCCACTCCATCATACGATACGCGCCTCATGGAGTCCTTGAGATCCTCTCTTATTTCGTGGCTGGCCTTGCCGGAGGCATCATCTCTGTCGCGGTCATCAATCATGATTTCGGGACCCATAAGTTCGAGAAGATCATCTTTGATTCGGCGAACCTGCTCATGATAGCGTTCTTCATTCTCTTCATCGCGGCGCTTGTCGAGACATTCATCACCCCCCTCTTTTTCTGATGCCAAGTCTTCAATAAATCCCGGGCCTCAAAACATTTATATACGGTTTCAACGGTCGGGGAAGGATGGTGGATCAGGGGCTGCTGAGTTATCTCTATCATAATCTCCAGCAGGGGTATGACGCAGGGACGCTTCGGGCGCATCTCTATAAGCAGGGATACGATATCCAGATGATCGATGAGGCTCTGAGATACATCCAGGCTTATTATCCTCAGGTCCTTTCTTCTCCTGTGCCACAGCAGCAGAATATGGTGGTGCATCATCACTCTGTTTCCCCTAAGACTATCTTTTTCCTCTTCCTTTTTTTTGTCCTCCTGCCGGGGGCGGGATTCATGGTCTATAAGCTCCTGCCTGACGGGACTCCGGAACAGCTCTTAGATATCACGACGACACCGCTCACCAAGGAGGTGAAGCCAGGGGATGAGGTCATCTTCGAGGTGTCGCTCGAGGCCTATGGGTCCCAGAAGCGTTTTGACGCGAAGATTAATTCAGTGCTCCAGGGTCCATCAGGGGATATGATCGATGAAGCCAGTTTTGTCCAGGCGGTGGAGACCAAGTCATCAAAGACCATGAAGATGGAGGTTCCGGATGATGCGGTCAAGGGGACCTATAAGATACTGACAACTGTCTCCTATAACAAGGTGACCGAGGAGTCTTCATTCACTTTCAGGGTGGGGGAAGCGACTGTGGTCTCAAAACCTACCTGTTCTGACGGGATCGAGAACCAGGGAGAGGAAGGGACAGATTGCGGAGGTCCCTGCGAGAAAGAATGCGCTCTGGCGAAAGAGACCTGCAGTGACGGCATCAGGAACCAGGGGGAGCTGAAGACCGATTGCGGGGGGCCCTGCAAACCCTGCGCGGTATCCTGCGCGAATTGTGTCCCACTGACTCCCTGCACCGATGCGAAATGCGTAGACAACACTTGTGTCTATACAGAACGGATCCCCTGCTGCGGCAATATCGACTGTGAATCCAGTGAGTCTCATTCTTCTTGTCCAGCGGATTGCGATCCTCCTTCAAGCACCATCAAGACTCCCGATGAACTCGTCAGGGAGGCGGCAGAGCTCGCTGCCACAGATGCCGAATCAGCGGCGAGACTGTGTTCAAAGATGGATGCGGGGACGAGGAAGGACAGGTGTTTCGGGAGCGTAGCGAAGGGATCGAAAATATCCACTATCTGCATCAACATACAGGATGACCAGATACGGGATGGGTGTTATCTTGACGCAGCCATGGGCTGGCAGGATTATTCAGTATGCGGAAAGGTAGTTGATGTCCATCTGAGGAACACCTGCACTCAGCTTTCGCAGTATTCACAGCTCAAGTTGCCTGAAGCGACAACGGAATCTTGATGAATATTTGAAAAGATAAAAAGGCAAGGATTGTAGGAAGATTATTCTTTTTGTGATTCTTGTTGGGTTTGATACAAGGGAATCCTGTTAATTTCCCAGGGATATAAAAAATAAAATTTTGTCTCACAACTCCACTGCGCCTTGCCCTGCCTAAGGTGCGGACGGCCGTTCGCTGCGCTCACGTCCTACCGGCCAGCCCGTAGGGCCCTTCCCCAGGCCGGACCCGCACCACGGGCAAGGCTTTTGGAGGATAGCTGCTTTTTTTAATTGAAGATGCAGAAGAGGGTCACTGTAAATCACTTTTCTGTTGAAGAATGCTGGGAACTTAAGGCGGTTTTCCTGCCTGTTTCGTCTCTCATTGAGGGGTGAGTTCGAAGGATATCTCTCCGATTTCTGGGTCGTCTGTCTTTATGGAAATGGTGCTGTAGTTGGATGAATAGTTCCTCTGGAAGTTGCCTGCATGGCTATCGTCAAAGAGCATGGTCGCGACTTTTATCTGGTCTTTTGAACCGCCGGTCGAGACAGCATAAACGGTATAGGTAAGGGCACCAAGGGTGCTATTGCAATGGGTGATGGAATAGCTCGCGTCGACAACATAGAGGGAAGTCTCTTTTTTGCTGATGGTGCCTGACGCCTGGATCTTGGTGTTCTTGTCCATGTTGCAGTTATAGATGTCAGAGAGAGATTGGGAGACGATGTTTGCGACAGGGCCATCGCTCTGGGGCCTTGAGCTTTCGGTCTCCGCTTCGCACTGTTCGTCGATTATCGGATACGCCCAGTTGTCGAGCGCAAACTCAAGGAGCTTGTTGACAGCGTATTCAGCTATTCGGCGGTTGTTTTCGGCTTTTTGTGCATCGGTTATGAGTACTTCTGATTCAATAATCTTATTGTCCGGTAACCTAATAGTGGTATATTTTTTTGTATCTGGATCATATTTCAAGGTTTCTCCTGTACTAATCTTCATTGAAAATGTCCCATCCTGGTTTTTATCCCATTTATCCCAATCGAAGTTAACCTCCGGTCTGCTTCCGTACCCTGGGACCAACCCGGGGTCATCGAAGTATTCCTGGAATTTCTGCTGGCATTCTTCTCCGCTCGGCTCTTCGAAGGTCTTCATGACAAAACTCCAGATGTCTATCAGGCCTGAGATTGTGAGTGGGACTGCGATGAGTTGGATCCATGACGTGTACGGCTGCGCTTCTGCAATCAACTCATCGGCGATTAGGGAGGCCATAACTTTCGGGATGATGATCCGAAGCAAGACATTGATCAGGGTCTTCTGCCAGGCGGCTTCAAGGTACATGCATTCAGCTTCTTTGAGATAGTCTTCGCATACCTGCTTGTCAATGCCCCTCTCGCAGGCCTGTTCGACGCAGCATTCGTAGACACTGTAGACCGTCCGCATCTTGCGGAGGTTCATGAGGATGGCGACTGGGCACATGCAGGCCATAGCGGTATAGATATTCTCGAAGGGGTCGATGCTCACTCCGGCCATCTCAGTAGCCCAATTCATGATACCGTATGGAGCGGGGCAGCCGGCGCTCGATTTGCTCGTACTGGGCGCTCCTGTTACCTGGCTCTCTTTTGAATAGGAGGAGCACCAGCCGCAGGTTATGAAGCAGCAGAAATATTTTGTAGCACCATAGACCTTGCCCATGACCTCGTCAATGACGTCAATCCCTTTGCAGATCGGTTGGGCATAGGCGGGTAAATTGCATGGTGGGCGATCAAAACTTCCAGGCCAGATCGTGTTCAGGACAGTGATGATGAACTCGATCGCGGAGATGGTCATGCATATGGCGTAAAAGACGTAGACGATCTGCTCGATCGCGCTCGCGCTTTCTCCTAGGTCGATCATGATGAGGTTCGAGTCGGTGAGCTGGCTCGAGCAGGCCTCGCCACCGTCCACGAAACCGCTAGACTTGACGCTTATGACATCGGACCCCTTGAGCCCGCCAGGATCAGTCGCTGTGAGGGTGAAGATCTCGGTCACGTCTGCGGAAGGGGAGATCGAGAAGACCAGGATATCGCTTGAGCTTATGGAGGCGCTGATCTGGGTTCCGCTGCTGTTGATGCTCCAGACGAGCTGCTCATTGGTATTGTCGGGATCGATGACGTAATCCTTGAGGTCAAGCTCTTCACTATTCTCGTAGAATGAGACGTCAGGGAGGCCCTGGACATTAGGAGGCCTGTTATCAGCGTACACGGAGGAGATGACGAGAGGGATGGTGATGATGAGGGCGGCCATGAATGCCGCTGGGATCCTTGTGCCGGAGCCTATCTTCTTATAGGAGAGCCAGGCCATGAGGGCTGCTGCAATAAGCCAAGATATCTGGAACGCGAGGTCTATCATTTCCATTTTTTTTAATTTATTTCCGGTTGCAGGTAAGGGCTGATGACTGATGCAGGGACATCGTAATCGATGACTTTCTGGCAGCGGGTGAACCAATCGCCGGTGTATTCGAGGAAGCGCCTCCCGCTCACCTGGCGGCTCACAAGGACGCTCTCATTGCATATGGCATAGAAAGGATAGCTTCCGGTGTATCCTTCTATCTTGTAAGTCTCGAGGAACTCCGCTGAGAGGTTGCCGTCGGCGGTGATGATGGGATCGAGGATGTCTGAGGCAGTGAGGGTATTGACAGCATAGTAGCTCACGAGAGCTTTGAAAGTTATGTTGTTTTTATCTTTAATGGAGGGGAGGAGGAAGTCATTATCGCTTTCCATGTAAATCTGGTACTCGCCTTGGTAGGGTGAGTTGTCTGAGGTCAGGCTGAGGGTGATGGGGGTGCTTGTCCCCCGAAGGGTGATGACCGAAGGGACAGCGGTGATAGGCCCTGTGATGATTATGCTCTTCTTGTATTGCCCTGAGGTGATGTTCATCTTTGTCCCTGCCGGATAGCTGAGGGTCCTGCTGAATCCTATGGGGTCCTGGATACGGATAATGGCCTGCTCGTTGATGAATGCTCTTGAAAGGGCGCTTGTGGAGTAGTCAGGAGCGCCTGTTTTTGATGAGTCGTAGATATGCTGGATGTATCTTTTCGCGTCGATCATGCTGAGGGAGATGTTCATCTGTTTTTCCGGTTCGTATTCGATATCGATGGTCCGTTCCGGTTCGCCATGGACTGTCAAGGGGACGCTTGTCGTCTTGTGGCCTTTTTTTGTGAGGATGAGGTTGCCGTTCATGCAGGATGGGTATCTCTCTTTCAGGGAACCAGAGCCGTTGGTCTCTCCGATGAAGCAGGTATCGAAGGAGTTTCCGCATTGGTAGTCCACCATGACGTCGTCCACAGGGTCGCCGGTGTAGAGGTCTTTCAGGTTAAGGGTGATGTTCTTGCTTTTCCTGTTATAGAGCTCGCAGAAGTAGGTCAGATTGAGGGTGTCTTTTGGGAAATCGTCAAGGGTATAATTATATTTCCAAGTCACATTATGACAGGTCCTTACATGGTTGCCGCATACCTTGGTGTCCAGAGGGAACGAGAACTCGTACCCTTCATAGGGATAAAATACCTTGGCGTTCGGGTTGATGGATGCTGATTCCAGGTCCTTGATCTTCACGAGGGTCGGGAATTGGACATCGTAGTAGAAGTTATAATCAATGTGGCAGAAGACCCCTGTGAACGGATTGGTGGTCCTTGTGTAGTCCGGTTTGATGGAGCTTCCCTGGGATGGAAAGATGTCGAAGCTGAAGTCCCAGGAGGGGTCGTAGCGGAAATCGACCGATAGGAGGGGGGCTTTTGTCTCCCAGAACCCGAGGATGAAATTGTCGAAGAATCCCTGCTGGACTGGATCAGTCCTTATGACGCGCTCGAACCGGGTGTTGTTCACATGGAGATGATACCAGTTCGATCCGATGAGGTCGATCAGCCGGGTCTCGATTTCATCTTTCGTCCAGGTCACCTGGTCGCAGTCAGAGGAGAGGATGGTCCTTGAGATAGGGGGGATGGCGTCTTCACTGACGGTCCCGTAGTGGTTGATGACTTCGACCACCTTCTGGTCGATCATTGCGGTCAGGAAATCGTTGACAGCGACAGAAATCGCCATCTCCTGGATGAGCGCCCAGTTGATGGGGACGATGAAGATGAAATCCTCTATGGTATAGTCGGTCTCCTGCCGGACCATCTTGATGGGGAACTTCACTTCGATTATGACCTGGTCGCCGAAGGTGACGTTGGTCATGACCGGGTTTTTTGTGGGGGTGAATCCCTGGTCGACGAATGGCTTGAGGTCACCTACGCATTCGTAGAGCTCTTTGTCGATATAAGTCTCGATCTCTTTTTCTATGTCAGGGATGATAAGCTCGCCTTCAGGAGTGAGCCAGTAAGGGACGGTGTTGGTCTTCGTCCCTGTCGGATCGAAGAGGACAGATTTCTTGGTGCCTATGGTCTCCACATATTGGTGGGTCTGGTAGTCCATGACCTGGATCGAGGGGACATCTGGAGGGAGCTCGATATAGCCTCCCTGGAGCCGGACGATCTCAAGGGCGGTGAGGGCGATAGGGTCAAGGCAGGACTGGACATATTTCGCGAGTTCCATCTGCTGCTGGTCATAGACGATACTTTTTCGTTCATTCACTTCGGTCTCGCCTTCGATTTCAGTGTTTTTGCTGATGATATAGAATATGATGCCCGCTATGAGGAGGAAGATGATGCCTGCTAATATGAACAGGGTTATCTGGCCTCTATTGCTTTTTTTTCCCATGTGTGATGAGGAGCCGAAGCTCGTTTTTTTCCGCGATCCTGAATTCGACTTCCTCTCCTTTACCAAGACCGAGCGCTTCCACTAAGGCTTTCGGGATGGTGAGGATGTACTGCTCGTTCTTGGTTTTCTGGATGCGCATGTTAGTCTATCGTTAATTTTAGTGTTATTTTAGATGGTATTTTTAGTTGTATTTTTAATAATTTTCTTCGTAGTGCTAATAACCTTAATTTTATCTATAGATTTAATTTTAGAAATAATGGTATATAAATGTAGCGGGATGGCAAGGTCAGGAAGAATAATCGAATAACCTTGTGCATTGAGGGCTTGTGTATTAAAACTCAGGCAAGGAGGATAAGATGAGCGGTCCTTGCCGATTGCTTTCGGGAAAAAAGATCATATCCTGCTGATGAAACCTCTTTTCGGCTCGAAGACGTCTCCAGTCCTCCTGAGCTTCTCGATGACTTCTTCGACTTCGTTCGCTTCGATGTCCTGCTCTTCTGCAGCCTTGACGATGTCTTCCACAGGGATGACCTTGCCGATCTTGGCCTCGAGGTCGGCGATGATCTCTTTCACGGAGACGATCTTGTTCCTCTGAGAGGATTTCATGCCTGTCGCCACCATGTCGATGTCGAAGGAACCGGTCTCTTCGTCATAGGCGATGAGGCGCATGCATGAATCGAGGAGGCCGATGGCCCTTTTCGCATGCTTGCGGGAGACTTTCGGTGCTAAATATACTTTCGCCACCCCTTCAGAGAGCCTGATGAGGCCTTCCAGCTGCCTCGCTGAGATGGGGATGGCTTTCTTGCTTCCGTCCTGGTTCCCGGCGCCTCTCATGTGGAGATAATATTTTCTTATCTCATCGATCGCTCCGTCTGTCAATTTTGGTTTGCAGTGTCTCTTTGCATAGGCGATGTATTTCCTGAGGAAGTCAGTAGAGAATTCAGGGTTGTCAGGGAAGATGTTCTGATGGAGGTTGAGGACGAACGATGCCATCTTCTCGTCCCTTTTCTCATCAGGGACATCTTTTATCGGGAAGATGAGGTCGAAGCGGTTGATGAGGGTTGGCGGGAGGGTGATCTGCTCAGCGATGGTGAGATAGGGGTCGAACCTTCCGTACTTCGGGTTCGCGGCTGCGAGGACTGTGGTCTCGCAGCGGAGGGTCGCCTGGATGGATGCCTTCGAGATGGTGACTGATTGGCCTTCGAGCGCCTCATGCATCGCCGCTGTGTCTTCCTTGCTCATCTTGTCGAGCTCGTCTATCGCGCATAGGCCTTTGTGGGCGAGGACGAGGGCGCCTGCCTCAAGAGACCAGCCTCCAATGAATTCGTCTTTTACTACTGTCGCCGTGTTGTGGACAATGAATCCGTTGACAAGGAAATTGTGGGTATCATCCACGGTCAGGTCATAGACATATTCGTAAGGGGAGGGGATGATCTCTTTTTTTGTTATCCTGTCCCAGAGGATGTCCGATTCAGCGAGGGACTTGAGCTTCTCCCGGTCTTCAGTCCGGATGAGCCCGCCTATCCGCCCGATGATCCTGCCCAGACTTTTCCTGCTGATCTGGCATTTGCCTGTGGTGCTCTCAGATATCTTATTCCCGAATATCTGCCTGGAAGTGAGCCTGTATTTTTTCTTGATGTTCAGCAATAAGGGATGGATGTCAGGGATGATATCGATGTTGGTGTTATCAATTGAGACCTTTCCGATAGCGCTATCCAGTTTCCTTTTTTTAGCGTTAGAACCGAAACCGATTCTTTCCCTGAACTGTTCCAGGTTCATTTTCCCCCTGATCTCGATGATGAGTTTTTCATGCCTGCCATGAATACGGCCATTGACTGAAGGTCCCCTGGTCCTCAGGGTCGCGATGATCCCGAATCTTGTCAGGGCAAGCTGGACTTTTTTCGCGAGAAGGGGTGAGACCGTTGTCAGGTCGATGCAGCAGGAGCCCTTGGTCTTCCGTAAAGAGATACTGCCGTCGCTGTCGAACAGGCCTCTCAGGTACGCGGAGAGGCAATCGTTAGGCGCTTCCAGGAGAATATTTGTCATATCGAGCCTATGCGATTTCGGGGAAGGGGGGATGCCCACTTCCCTGAAGAGCTCCCCAGCTATGGCGGAAGAGAATCTCCACGCCTCTGAGCGCTTATCGCTCCTTTCGTGTGAGAGAGAGCACTCAGCCCCGAAGAGCGATCTCGTAGAGTCTTTGAACTTTTTAATGATAGCTGTGTCGTTATTGGAGAGCCGGATCGTGCACCTTCCTCCTTTTCCGGTGATGTCTCCGTCGCCTGCGACCAACCCTGCCATGTACATGAATTCCGGTCCGAGGTGTTTCGGGATCGAGACCTCTTTCCCTCTCCTCAGCATGAGGCGGTTGGCATGTTCCGCGATCTCTTGCCGATCCACGCCCGCGATACTTGCAAGTTTCCTCAGGTCTTTCAGCCGGATATTCCCTCTCGCTTTCTCGTTTGTCCAGGAGGTGTACAGCTGGTTCTCGCTGAATCCATATTTTACTGCGAGCTCCCTTTTCGTCAATCCTTCTTTGTCCATGATGTTCTGAATCAAGCTCCTGACAACGGGTTTTATGCCGAGGACTATGGGATTTGAGGAGATACAGTCGATAGCGAGAGGGATGATTCCTTCTTTTTCAGGGGTGAAACGCTGGACCGCGAGGTACTCGCCTTCTTTGAGAAGAGACGATTTTTTCCATCGCGGAATCCCTCCTTTCATGGTAGTGAGCTTGGTGTTGCCGGTGAGGGTTATCGAACGGCCTGTCCGGGTCGTTATCCTGACCATATTTTCCGGCGCTTTGAGCCTCCAGAAATCTTTCACTTGTTTTGTCCCGACCTTCAGGTCTTTGTCCATGGACAGGACTTTTTTTTTGTGGGATGTTTCGCTTTTCCAGATCCCTGGCCTGAATTCTTCTGAGCCTTCAGTCAGACATCCCTCGACAAGTCCGCCGATCGCGTCCATCCCCCCAGGGTTTCCATGGACGAGGGAATCAGGGGCTACGCAGAGGCCCGCGCCGCTCGCGCCTTTACCTGAGATGAACCTGGATTTCGGCGCGATGACGTTGATGCGCTTGAGCATCATGGATTTTCCGGCGCCAGGGTCGCCTATGAGGAGGATATGGATGTCTCCTCTTGTCGTGACCCCGTCGTCACGCTCCTTTTTGACTCCACCCACCAAGAGGAGAAGAAGGGATTCTTTGATGAGGTCGTGCCCATAGATCGAGGGGACGAGAGAACCGACGATCCGTTCATAGCATTGAGGGTCCTTAGAAAGGTCTTTTATCGCTTCCATGTCTTCAGGCGAAAGCTTGATGTCTGCGAAGTCCTGCTGGGTGGTCTCGATGGAGTTCGCCTCGATCAGGAGATCGAATCTCGTGCTCTGGCCTCCTGTCTTCAGGGTGATGGGTATCTCTTTCAGCATGCCTACCACGATAAGCTGTTTTCCTGGATTCGAGCGTTTCTCGGTGAGGGGGGATACGAGGTCCTTTTGCAGGAAGATCTTGATCCTCTTTGGCTGGGCCCCTCCTTCCAGGTCCTCAGGGACCTCCTCGATAGTCATGCTCTGGACGTCCATGAGCTCTTTTGAGAGGAGGCGGAATTTACCTTTTCTCCCGCAGCCGCAGCGGGACGGCTCTTTGAAGGCGGCTTCAAGCTGGAGGACAGGGATGATGTTGCCGCAGCTCGGGCACTCGAATTTAGTCGTGGTGACCTGGGGCCTGACATCTGATTTTTGCCTCACAATCCCTTCGACCTTGATCAGTTTCGAGAGGTGTTTGCTCCTCAATTCCCGGATGAGGACTTTCTGGCTCTCAGGCAGGTTCTTCAGCCTGAGGGCGAGCTTCACCGGGAGGTCAGGGAGGTCGAAACTCTCAAGACTCATCTCAGCAGCTTTCAGGACCTCTTCAGGCTGCTCTAAGAGAAGGTCTGAGAGGGAGGGATCGAATTTCGAGAGGAGGACGAAATCGAAATAGAATGATCCTTCTCCTTTCCTCGCAGCCTCCAGGATCTCCGCTTTATAGAATTGCTCGAAAAAATCCGTGAATTTCTGGATCTGGGCGGTGGTCGATAGGACCTGTTCGTTCTCTTCCATTGTCTTTACGGTAGGAAGCCCTGGTTAATATGTTTTAGGGGTCTTCTTCCAGTGATAGCTGGCTCACGCTATCATGTTATTCCGGATTGCCTGAAAACCCTATTTGACCCCTACTTTCTTGAGGTTCTGGATGAGCATGGCGAGCGACGCATGCACTTCTTCCTCGCTTTTCGTCCCTGTGCAGACGATCTTGCCGTTTGAGAAGAGGAGGAATGTCGCTTTCGCGGCCTTCAGCTTGTAGACGAGTCCAGGGAACTGCTCAGGTTCGTATTCGGTGTTGTCCAGCTTCATGGCGAGGGTGTTCAAATTGAGGTCCATCCCCACGCTTCCTGATGCCACGATATTCTGGATGGCAAGGACCGGCTTGATCTTTATCTTGATGTTGAGCTTCAGGAGGCTCTTGATTATCTTCTGGAGCGAAAGGTCGACTTCTTCAAGGGTCTTGGCCCCTGTGCAGACCACTTTGCCTGAGCTAAAGATAAGAGCAGAGGTTTTCGGCTCTTTTATCCTTATCACAAGCCCGGGGAACTGTTCTGGGTTGTATTCCGTGTTAGAAAGCGTCGCTGCCATCTTTTCCAGAGGTATATCGTGCTCTAAAGAGGTTGAAACGACGATATTTACAATCCTTATGTCTGTTTTAGCCATATTTGACCCCCTTTGATGATTTTGTATTTAAATATTTATAAACAGAACTTATTTATAAATATGTCCATTTTTAAACCTTGATAAAGGGAAATAGAAGAAGGATTGAGGGGCACCCCATGGTTTCCGATGGAGAATCGCGGCTGGGATTGATTGGTATATAAAGGAAGAGGGGTTTGAGTATCTGGACCCCTTCGTTTCCTGTGGAGCGGGTGGAGATGGAGGGTTTTTTATGTGAAGAGATCCTGTTTTTTTTAGAGTTGAGAATGGATCAATATCAATCATGATGGTTGTGCTAACTTGAAACTACAATTCATTGGCCGTATGGGTCATGGCACGACCCGCTGCATGCGCATTCCCCGTAGCGGTAGTCACCAAGCCTGACTTCGACTACCCGTGTGCCATCGCAGGAAAGGATCACATCCTGATATCTCGTCTGTTCACAAGCGCCATCGCAATAGGTTGGATAACAACATGAATAGCATTCCACTACTGTCTCCTCGAATTCAGTCATGAGAGGGACATCACCCGTAATACTGCATGGGATCTTGAAACTCTCCTCATCCAATAGGTCATCTTTCGTGAAGCAATCATTGCCATCCGCATCACAGTAGGACTCAGCTCCTATCTTTCCTTCCACATCGAGGGTGAGGTCAGATGAGATCGACGATGTCCCGATCCCGATATTGCCCCCCTCTTCGTGGATGGCGCTTATGAGGGTCGAGACGGTCTCATAGAAATCGTTGACATGGCCGACAGTGAGGGTATCCCCTCCTGTGAGAGGCGCGCTCCAATGGGAGATGGTGAAATCGGCAAGAGCGATCCCTCCCAAAACGACCACGCTCATGATCAGGAGAAATGAGACCTTGTACAGCGTTTCAAACCTCTTTTTGGGCATATGCTGATCATCATTTTTCTTCTATAAAAATGTTCCTAGTCTTTTCACAATCTCAGGAATCATGTTTTTTGGTATGAGGAAATGGGGTTGAATCACTTTCTTCGCAGTATATAATTTGTAACATGTGTGGCTTCTCCATTGTGCCTTGCCCTCCCGAGACGACGAGACCAACGACCTCCGCAGGCCGCTTCTCCCCTTGCGCCTTGCCCTGTCCCTGGTGCGGACGGCCGTTCGCTACGCTCACGCAAAGAAATTTGGGACAAATTTCTTGCGCAAGAAAACTAAAAAGTTTTCTTTGCGTCCTACGCCAGAGCCCGTAGGGCGCACAAAGTGAGCATAGCTCACTTGTGCAGGAAAA
>Ga0066601_10000381_pt1 | contig 18362 bp, 19 predicted proteins | sample Medcelwee11metaG_FD_59487 | JGI IMG/M metagenome (GOLD analysis project Ga0066601, IMG submission 59487) | Freshwater pond sediment microbial communities from the University of Edinburgh, under environmental carbon perturbations - Medium... | ecosystem: Environmental > Aquatic > Freshwater >... | reverse complement strand
CTGCCTCGGTATAACTTCCATCTGTCTTGGTATCGAGCTTATGAAAATCAGAACCATCAATTCCTTCTTCACTGGCCACTACCACGGTACGGCCCCGTTTCCCATTTCCCGTATGTTGAGTAATGATCTGTTTAGCTATTTTATTAGCTTCCTCGGTGCTCAGGTTTCCTTTCAATGCAAGGATAGAAGCCACCACCATGTTGTTATCGAAGTTGTCGAGGTTATACCTGGCGCCGTTATACTCCAGCAGCTGGTAGATCATGCTGGCCACATTGGAAGGAAGGCCGTAATAAGGAAAACCTGTTACCCGGTTCTTATACCAGATAAGCGTACGCTGTACCGTTTTATCCTTTTCATCTGCCTGCCAGTTTTGTTTATCGGTATTCAGCGGGTTATAGATCGGCAATTTCTTTGCCTCTTTAATGGCATCAGCAGATATAGCATTCTGCCGCAGGAATAATTTTGACTGCACTGCATACGTACAGATATCATTCTTATCGGGTTTGCCAAGCCTCCACTCCAGGAAGGAGTGAGGATATACATACAAGTATTTTTTGCCCATTGCAGAGAACCTGACCACTTCAACAGGGCAGTTTCCGTAAGTAAAAAAATCTTCGAAGATATCACGGCTGCAGGCCGTGGCTGATTCATTGCGCCTGTTCAGGCAGCTTAGCCAGTCGATAATGGGTTTATCAAATGGATTTCCTTCTGCATCCTCAAAACCTTGCCCGGCGCAATAGTCTTTTTTGGTACCGATACAGGCATTGTTGGTAACAGAAAGCAATCTTGCTTCCAGCAGCATCTGTCCATAATTATCATTCGGAGGAAGGAACGGGAGATAAGGGGAATTATGCAGGTAAGAAAACGATGTGCCTGTAAAGTCAAAAGGGATCGGGTTCTTTGCATCCAGCTTTACCTGGTTGCTGACCCGTGGCTTTTTTGATTTGCCTTTTGGAGCCGGTGTAAGTCGTTTGTTCTCATGCATCCCATTTCCATTTTATAGCCTTTACTTTTTAATTGCAGCCGGAACAACCTTTTTTAACAGAGCGTCGGTCTTGTTTTTTTTTAACAGGGCCAGTTCGGGAAGCTGTTCAAACAGGTCAAGCAATGTCTTGTCCTGGCTTTCAAGGGCAATGATGGCCAGTTCATCTATATCTTCCCTTGTATGTAAAGGGGTTGCGCTGTTTCCAAACGCAACCCTTTTATTTTTGAATTCAGTTTTTATCCTGGATAGCGCCATATTAAGAACCTCCTGTTGCAGCTAATGCTTCCACAGCAGACCAGGCACCAGAAAATTCATAGAGGTTGCGGGAGTAAGATCCTTTGAAGTGGATATTACCGCCGTTAAAATCATCAAACAGTTTACCACTGCCGCCCTCTGAACCATCCTGTGCGATCGTGAAGCGGGGAATAGAAGCAGCATTCACATATTTTTCACCGGCCACGAAGATCTTACCGCTGTTCATACGTACAAACAAACCGATACCGCAGCAACAACCAGCCGAATCCAATGCCTGCTGGAAGGTGGTCAGTGCCTGGCTGTTTTCCGGCAACTGGAATATGAACTCATGCTCATACTTTGTGGCACAGCCGGATTTAGATTGCGTCCATGTCCACTCGCCTTCATCCACCTGGAAGCTGACGAGGAAAACGGAAGCACCTGTTACACCTGCCCGTTCTGAAGCTGCAGAATAGGTTTGCGCTACGCCATCCACTGCCGCAGACTGGGTAAAGTTCAGGTCGTTGGGATCAAAGATGCCAACCTCACTGATACCTCCGGTAACGCCACCACAGGCACGGGAGTAGGGTTTTAAGGAAACACAAAGCATTGTATTGAATTAAGACGTTAATAATTAATTTACTACATCACGGACCAAAAAAAACCTTAGGTCCAGGCACTCATAGCCACCACCACATACTCAGGCAATGCCACCTGTGTACCTGCTTTCAGGAACAGGCGGTAGTACCACTGCATTTCTTTCTTCTCGTACCATACTTCCAGCGCTGTTTTGCCATCTTCACCTTCGCCATATTCCTTATCAGTGGCAAACACGAAGTTTCCACGGAGAGTTAATACAGCGGCAAAGCCGGTGGAACCTTTGATCTGGGTGATCACCGGTGTCCAGAGCTCTTCCACCAGTACGGGAATTCCTTTATAGGCCAGGGTTTTGATACCAGTTTGGATATCCGTGATATAACCGTTGGTTACACCTGCAGCGATCAGGTAATCTTCATATGCTTTTGCAATCTCCTTGCTCACATAGAAGGCCTTCTGCTCATCACCCCAGGCATTCATCAGCACCGGTTGTTTTTCGTACATGCTTTTCAGCAAGGCAGCCGCATTGGCGGGGCCACTTGCATCATAGTACGTGGAAACAGCAATGGTGATGGTTTGTGCAGCCGGGATCACGGTTGCCGTGATATACTTTTTCAGCCATTTGAAAACACCGTCAAATACGTTGGTGCTGAACTGGTCGGTAGGCAAGCCCACACGATCCACATCACCGAAGTAAGCATTGGTTGCTACGTCGGTATTTACCGCTTCCTGGAAATAAGGGAGGATCTTGTTTCCAAACAAAGGATCCTTGGCCCTCCAGTCTTTCAATGCACCCTGGTAGAATTCATTACGGCAGAACTGGGTTCCGGCGTATGCTTCTTCCGTGTACACGAAACGGGTGGTGGCACCAAATACTTTTTTATAGATGATATCACAGGACGCATCCCGGCGTTGCAGGATGTTTTGCTGACGACGGATATCAATGATCGGCTTTTTGGTAGCCACATTGTCCATCAGCGAAAACTCATTCAACGTACCCCGGAAAGGGAAACCCTGCGGGAGGATATCAGCAAAGGCCGGTTGAATTACGGCTGCGTGAAACGCCAGGCTGTCGATGGAAAAAGTTTCGAACATTGTCTTTTATTTAAAAAGGTTAATAAGTTTGTTTTACTGTATCGTTACGGATCAAAATCAGCCGTTCTTTTGTGCATCCCATATGGTAACAGAGCCGCTTGCCCCGATACCATATGCACCGCCATCAGCCACCAGCTTGTTATCATCAGCCAGTACGGTAACCCGCAGATCGAGGCCTTTGGTAGCATTGAGGCTTGATACGTTAATGGTTTCTGTATCGGCACCGCTGCCAACTGCAGGTTCTACCACGCCACGTACTTCACCGCCAAACTTGTCGTGGATGGCTACTTTTACTTTCTTCAGCGCCACTCCCGAAGGATAGGTGCTGCCATCGGTAACATCTACTTCGCCCGCTCCTGCATCGTAAGCGAATGTTACACTCGGTGTGAAACCGGTAGTACCCTGGTCGTCCCGGTAGTTTTTCAGGTTGCTGTTATCAATTGCTTGTGCGCCCATGACTGTATTTTTAAAAAGTTTTAAATCGGTTTACTGTGTGTCTTTACTGGCTGCTTAATTCCAGCCGCCCACCGGCTTCTCATCCTTGCCACCACCATTGTTGGAATTGGAGGAACTGCCCTTCATATTTGTGATCTCTGTTTCCAGGTCGGAATTAGCTTTTTCGAGATCGCTTTTTGCTTTCTCCAGAGCGGTGATCTTATCACTCATACCCTTGGTAGCATTTTCAACCGCTACTTTCACAGCTGTCTCAATGGTACTTTTTGCGGGTCCTTCCTTACCGAAGTCAATGGAGTTTACCACCTCTTCTTTCACTTTATTGCTGATCTCATTTACCAGCTTTTCCCCGGTTGCTTCTGTAAGCTTATTGTCGATGGTTTTCTCAATTTCTTCCCCGAGTTTTTCAAACGGGGCCGTTACCGCATCGGCAATCTGGTTAGTGATAGCTGTTTTACCATCTTCTGCTGGTTTTACACCACGAATGGCATTTACGATCTCGGTCATGAAATTTTTCATGTGTTCCAATTGAGTTTTAAAAAATGATTGTGTTTCTGTTTCCGCAGCTTCAGGTGATGGCTTCATCTGTGCCCGGATCTGCTCAGGAATGTTTTTGTAAACATTTGCGTCAAGACGTGCAGCGATTTGAAGATTAGGTGTTTCATTAAAGGTTTCATCTGCGAAACCCTGAGCTACCGCTTCCTCTCCTGCCATCCAGTAATCACCATTTTCGATCAGAGTGTTGATCTCTTCAACGGGTTTACCGGTACGCTGCGAGTAGATATCTACTATCTGGGAGGTATACAGATCAACCAGGTCGGCATTGCGACGCATGTCGTCTGATGTACCCCAGCATGAGCCTTCAGCTTTGTGAATCATCACAAATGCGTTTCGGGCTATTTTGAGCTTCCCCTTATTGGCGGCCATAGCAATCACAGAAGCAATAGAGGCTGCAAGGCCTAATATTTCCACTTCTACTTTTGCATCACAACGTTTTAAGAAATTGTAAATGGCTAGTCCGGTGGGGGCGTCTCCGCCTTCTGAGTCAATAATTACTTTGATCTTAGAAGGCTTGTAGTAATTTACCTTGTCAATGATCTCCTGAACTTTTGAAGTATGACCAGTATACCAATCGTATGTGTCTGCAATAACATCAAGGAAATAAAGCTCCAGAGTGTCATCACTGGCTTGGTTACGAATTGCTATAAACCTGTTCTTACTCATTTGCAGAACAAAGCTGCAATTAGATTACTACATTTTGTATAGTTTCAATTATCTTTAGTGGGGTAAATCAACAGAGCAAATTGAAAACTAATTTTATGGATATTTATAAATGGAGATCAGGAATAGTGTTTGGAGCTATCCAAGGCGTGGAAGAAATAAAGATTCCGATGGATGAATCACTGGTCAAATTATATGACAACTTCCATCAGTTTGTACGAGAATCCATGAGGCAAATTCATTTACATGATCTGTACGAGAGAGATTTCAAAATACTATTTCCCAACTACATCAGCATGCTTCTTTGCCGGGCTTCGCACATAAAATACCTGATTGGTAATGAGCCTGGTGGAATAAATTTAAGCTTTGACGAAGGAACCGAGTTTTACGGGATGAAGATTTACCACGGCTATGAACAAAAGTTCATTATTACACATAACCAATATCCTTTATTTAATGGAGCGGGAACGTTCTTTTTTCAGGAAATACCACTTTTGAGAAATTTTAACTCTTAGTCTCACAGTTGTTGCAGCTATACCGGGCCTGCTCGTAGGTAATACCCAGTTTATTCTTGATTTCACCGTAGCTTTTATTCTCCTGCCGCAACAGGCAGATCTTTGCTTTTTGCACAGCATCAGGACCGATAAGGGTGATAAACTGTTCCCAATTCATCACCGCTATCTCCTGTAGTTTTTTGTCGAGTTCTGTCATCAGTGGTTTTGCCATAGAAATTATAACGTTGCTATTGCTGATTGCTTTACTTGTTTGGTCTGTGCTTTGGTTACGGTGCTGGTTACCTGTTCCACTTTCAGCCTGTCAATGCGTTTACTTTGCTCATCGGCCAGGCTTGCTATCAATTCCATCATTTCATCAACCTTCTCAGCAGTAACTCCGGAATTATTTACAAACAGGTTATTACCTGCTGGCACAAACACCGGCGCCTGCAGTGCATCACCGAGATAACCGCCCGTTTCAAATTTAGTCAACCGGGCGCCGGGTTTAAAGTTCACACCACCGCCAATGGTATTGATAGCCGATGCCATCTCCATCTGTGTACCGCTAACAGTAAACCGCTTATTGGCCGGGGCATTCTTTGTTCTTATCACGGCCAGCTCTTTCACTTCGGCATTGTATTGTTTCCCTTTGAAAGAAAAATCAGTACCGCCTTTACTATGCGGCTTACCTCCAAACTCTCCACCCCGGGTTGGCACTTCGCCGGGTTGTCCTCCAAATTCAAATTTCTCCCTGTTGATCTCTCCTATACGCAATGCATACCGGCCCAACGCAAGGCCCGATAATATACCGCCAATGATCAGTGATGCCGGGAATGGATAAGCAGATGCCTGCACAGCAATATTCGCCAACTCGGTGGCCAGTGCAATCTTTGCTTCGGCCCTCCTGGTACGTTTTAGTTGTTCGCCTGCTTCCTGTTGTGCCTTTTTCTTTTTAGCCTCGGCCTGCTTTTCAATGGAATCAATTTCGGCTTGTGATTGTGCCCTTGCCTGTGCCTGTTCTTTTTCCATATCGATACGGGCTAGCTGCAGGTCAAGGTTTTCCTGTATCCGTTGCCGCTCTGCTTCATAGAAACTATTCATCGCATCCAATGCAAGGCTATAGGATTGGGCAACTATTTCTCCCAGCACCTGGTCTTCCTCACTGTCGGGATCCACTTTAAAAAGACTGCGGAGGCCATCCTGGATAAATGATTTCAGGTCAGCAAATTTCTTACGGAGTTTATTCTTCTCATCGGTGTTATCTGTATTGATAATATCGCTGAGTTTGGCACTCTTGGCCGCTAATTCCTGTAATGCTTTTTCATAATCTTCCTGTGATATCAGGCTCAGCGCAAGCAATGCTTTTTTAACTTCTATCTGTGCTACCAGTATCTCGATCTCTTTACTCAGCACGGTTCTTTTCTCCGCTGCTTCCAATCGTTCCAGCTGGCGTTTCTTCCTTGCGGCTGTTGTGTTCTGGTTGTCGAGGATCTTCTTGCGTTGCAGGGAGAAATTTATATCGATCTGGCGAAGCTCTGACTCCCCGGCCGCCTGCACATCTTTCAGGGTGGCCAGCGAAACGGCATTACGATCCCGCAACAGGATCCTTTGTATTTCGCTCAGTGACTCGGTGGCCTGTTGCACCGCTTCTGTATTGTAGTTCTGGTCCAGCAAAAGCAGGTCAGCATAAAATTTTTCCTTTGCGGCCCTGATCGCATCATCAGCAGCCAGCCGGGCCTCGGCCTTCTCCAGTTCTGTTTTGGTAATATCCTCCGTTACCAGTAATGCATTTTCTTCAATCTGCCTTATTTCTAAATCAAGTTGGGATTGGAGTTCCTTATACTTTTCATCAAATCGCTTTTTATTGATCTCGTTGATCTTCCGGGAGGTTTCCAGTTCAATGGAAGTGATCTCCTCGGCAAATTGGGCCTGTTGTTTTCGCTGGTCGGCATTTTGCTTTTTAATACCGTTGAAGATGCCGATCTTTTTATTGAGCGAATCCACATTGATCTTCTCAATATTCTTAAGGTATTGCTGCTCTTCATCAAAGGATAGTTTCCTTGTTTTCTGAATCTCATTCACCCGTTTATTCTCAATGGCCAGCAAGCGAAGCCTTTCTGACTCTATCAAACTGATCTGGTCCTCCAATGCTTTTTTTGCGGCATTTTTATCCGGGCCCAGGTCTCCAAAGAAATCAAATTTGAATTCCTTGGCAATGGCAGCTGCTTTTTGAAAGAAGTCCTGTGCAATGGAGAGGTTCAGTTTTTCATCTTCTGCAAACTGGCCACCTGCCATAAACCTCAACTGTTCTTCATAGAATTTCTGTGCAGATCCACGCAGCTTTTCATAGGCTTCTATGTTCTCTGGGGTTCTGTCAGATAATGATTTATTGAATGCATCCGTTTCAGCCCGTGATAGTTTCAGGTATTGGGCATTCAGCCGAATCTCTTTTCCGAATTTTTGTTCAGCTTCTGTTCTGCGGAGTACAACGGCCAGTCCTCTTGCATTGGGGTCATTCTCCCGTTTCGCCAATTCAAACGTAGCCTTGGCGGCTTCTGCTAAGGCAAATTGTGCAGCTGCTTTGAACAACATCATCTGGATATAAGCAGGACCGTTTTTAACCAATTCTTTTTCTGCTTCGTCCAGGGATGTTACCTGGCCGGTGGTTTTACCAATACTCTCGTTGTATTCTTCCACCACTTTTTTCTTATCGAGAAATCCTTGCTTGGCAAGACCGATATTGATACGTAGTGATTCAACCGTGGTAACTGCTTTAATAAACTCCTGTGAACTTTCACTCACTGCCTTTGCTGCCTGTTCTGATTTAGCTTTGAAATCAACGATATCAACAGATAGCTTTTTAACTCCTTCGCCGGTTTTAAATAATGCTGTATAGGCGGCACTGGCTGCCTGTGGGATCAGCAATAATAATGTGGAGATACCGAGGCCCGGTAATATATTAGCCAGCTTACGGAGGCCACCATATACCATGTTGAATGACTTACCAACTTTGCCCCCCGCTGTTTCTGTTTTGGTCAACTGCTTATCAGCTTCTTTCAGATCTACATTGGCCAGCGCCACTTCTCTTGAAAACTGTTTGAACACCTCGCTATTGGTGCCGAAGGTGAGAGCTAGTTGCCTGCCGGCTTCCCGGTAAGCTGTTGTTTGTGCAGCCGTGGTTTTATATTCCTGCCCGAGGGTCTGCGTTACACTGGCCAGTACTTTTTGTTTGGCTGCCAGGTCATCGAGTTCTTTTCCTCCAAAATTGCCACTGACGATCTTTGCCTGTATAGCATCCAATTCAGCATTTACTACTTTGAAAGCTCCTCCAAATGCCTGTGGGTAATTACCAACGTTGCGGCCAAATTTACCGAGCTCCGCTTCTAATGATTTTACCTTTGGCTCCAGGATATCAATTTCCTTTTTTAACTCGGTGCCAAAATTTGTTTGCTTCTCTGCATCGGATAATTGTTCGTAGGCCTGCTGTAATTGATTCAACTGGGCCTGTTGTTCATCCAATGACCCGCTGGTAGATATTAATTCTTTGGCCTGGTTACGGACCGTTACTGCCAGGCTCTTATTAGTTTCGGAAAGTAGCAGTTCTTCCTCCTTCAATGCAGCCATCTTAGCCACCTGTGCATCCGTGGCCCGGCCGGTGGCTTCCATTTCCTTTTGAATTTCCTTCTGGGCTGCTTTATTGGAAGCAATGGCATTGTTGTTCTCTATCTGTGCCGTTATGTTTTGCCGGATGCTGCCGGTGTATTGCTCATACTTTGTTTGCACAGCATTTACATCAGCAGTGGCCGTTGCAATCGTTTCACCGGCTACTTTATTGGCATTACCAAATTCAATGGCTGCGATCGTAGCTTCCACCTGCTTTTTTTCAAGATCACTCACCACAGTTCCGGTTTGCTGAATGGCCAACTTTTCCTTTTCCAATTCAGCCAGGTTATTTTCAAACGGAACCTCTCTTGGAGTAACAGGAGTTGCAGCAGCGACTGGCTGGCCACCAGTCTTTACCAGGTTGTTGATATCAACGAGTTGCTTTTTATAATTTGCGGCAGCTGCTGCTGCCTCCGTAGCTTGTTTACTTTCCACACCATAGGCGGCTGCCATCTCCTGTGCATTCTTCTTGGCCAGCTGGTAGGAGTTATTTAATTGGGCCCAGCGGCTTACAGAGGTGTTTGCTTCTTTATTAACCTTCGCTAATTGCGTTTCCAGTACCGCCTGTTGTTTGCTGGCTTCCACTATCTGCTGGTTCACAGACTCCAATCCCTTTCCGGATAAACCGATACGCTGGCCTTGCAGATCAATGATTTGCTTTTTTATCTGTGCCAGGTCACCCGATAAGGTTTTAAACTGGTTATGTATAACATCAAACCCAATGGTTTTGAGTTCATATATCTTCGTTATGGGTTGTTGCTGTGCCATGGTTAGTTTATTACGGGTATATCAGATGATAGACATTTCAGTTGCGCATATTTTGCGTCGAATGATCCTGTTACCGGTGCAGTCTCCAGTACATTGGCAGCCGTGGGAAACGTATGATCAAAATCATCGACACTCACTGGTGCCCACTTACGCAGAAAACATTCGGTGCTTTCTTCCCGCAGCATTTTGTATTCAGTAATATCCACCAGCTCCCACAGCTGGCCCCGGCATACTATATGTTCACGGTGCAGCCAGTTACTGATGTCAAGATTATTGAGTTTGAAATGGGTGGTATAGTACTGGCCGTTACGCATGATGGCCATCCGCTGCCAGTAGAATCGCTTCAGCAATCCTTTCCCCACTACTGCGGTGGGAGCTTTACCAATTCTTTCATCCGAATAAGAAAGGATCGGGTCATTCTCACCCCCGGCTTTATAATTTACTGCAAACAGGAATGGATAATTGGCCTGTACTACATTGTCAAAGACCCACCCCACATTTGTTACAAGCCCTTTATAGTACACGGATTTGGGTTCAAAGGTATTTTGTGCTTCATCCTTGGAGGTATTACTGATGTTCTCCGGTATGATGCAGATCATTTGCGGTGATTCTTCGGCATCACTGCCAAGACCTTTCCACTGCTCCACCTCGTAATGCATTACCGGAGAGAAAAACCGGTTTTCCATTTCTGCTTTTCCGTTCTTAAACCGGTCAGGAAAAACATATTTACCAGTGGCCAGTTTGGTGATAAACCGGTCCTGTACCACTTTCAAAATACCATCATTGCTGTCATCCCGGTATTTAAAGACCAGCTCCCTGTCATGATCACTGAACAGATCAATATCAGACACCTTACTGATATCCTGCTTCTCTTCCCAGTCAAGATGATTGCCGTTGAAATATCCACCCGTTTTAACTGAGAGATCATTGCCTGTTGAATAGGGATGCAGTGGCTCTATGGTCACTACTTTATTGATCGGATCGGTTTGTATAGCCAGGTTGAATTCATCCACCACACCCCGGAGAAAATCAAGGAACTTATACTTTTTGAAGCCGGTGTAATTCTCAAAATCTATGATGCCGCCAAGAGGAATGCGGAAATAATCGAGTTCAAAAGCATCTACGGAAGCATGAATACGGGCTATACCTGTACCGCTATCAAACGTATGGAGATATACTTTTGCTTTCACCTGGTCTCCGGGATCCACTACGATCGTAAACCAATCATCCACCTGCCCGATGAAATCTCTCCGCCCTATGGTGGGAGCATTCAGATTTACCAGCAGGTTGCCGTTACCGTTATCATTGCCGTGTGGAATGCGAACACCATTCTTGAACCACTGCACCCGCAGCTCCACATCACTGTTGGCCGTGGCCACGGCGTTAACCGCCATATTGAAATGAAAGGTAGCCTCCAGTGATCCGTAGCTGAACGCTGTAAGATAATTCCACTCCATTTCAAAATTCACAGCATCGTAGTTATAAACCCCGTTATTATCAAAAGCTCCGTTGGTGGTGTCGTTGCTGGCTTTCACATCCCAAAAACCGGTAAAGTCCTGGTTCAGCATAGAAACAGTTTGTGTACTCTTGGCCAGGAAATCAAGATTATTCAGCCGGGTTCCTTCGCTGTATAAAAAATTACCCCAGGTCCATGGCATCAGCTGGCGCCGGAAATAAGAACTATCCAAGAAGGATGAGTTGATTTTATACCCGAGTGATTTAAACGCCCAGTAAATGATCCAGTATTTACTTAATGCCGGCTTCATGTACTCCGGCTTCATGTTGCGATCCTTTACCGGCTCACCAGCAATGGGTACATAGTCATCCATCTGAAGCCCATAGCGAACGGGAGCAAATAAATACGGAAGATCTTCATCCGTGCCATCGTAAGCCCAGCTGTCAATGATCCGTTGCTTGGTAAATGTGAATTCGATATGCTTCAGGAAATCATATAGGGTTGATTCCTGCAGGTCGATCATCCAATCGGCATTGTTGCCATAAAAATCCCACTCATATTCAACCGGGCAGCTGGCATGACGGGCTTTTTTTAAGAATGCTTTACCTACCAATATTTCATGGCTATTGGCTTCTATGAACCCGGCCCGTTTGCTGCGGTAAATTGATCCCGGAGTAAGATCTTCCACACCCGGGTTGTGAAAGGTATTAGCCAGGCCGTCGTTGTTTATAGTTGCAGGTGTTGTAATGCTGAACGCCTCCGAAGATTTCTTTTTCTGAAAATCTTCCCGGTCTTCCAGTTTGTAGGAAATGCTGAATGGGAAATCTTCCAGGCTGTATAAGTCCAGTTCCTGGCTATCAACTCCCACCCGGATATAGTTAGGCAGTGGCATTAATTACGGATAATAAAACGTTGGTGACTAAATACAAATTCCAGTCTTACTTCATAGATATACCGGTCCTGCTCTTTCACTTTATCAAACTGCTTATCCTTGATAATGATCGGGACATAACTATCATCCTGCCCCTGTACCCCTTCCCATTCCATCCACGCCAGGGGAGAATCAAACAGTTCATCCAGCCAGTCTTTATTGGATTCCGTATAATCACAGGTAACCAGGTTATATGTATCGTTTGACTTTACATTAAACCGGTGACCACTGTGCTGTGTTTTATCCAGCGGATAGGTGGTAGGTGACTGCCGCTTATCTGAACTGCTTTCATGCTCCATTTTTTCCAGTTTGAAATTGATGGCATCTATAGCCCCGGCCGCATTCATAAAATGCACCCTTACTTTATCATCTGCATCGCAGCAACCGCCAATGATATTGACATTGCCTGATGCCACAATTTCACCAGCCGTATCTTTTACCTGCACATAGTACTGCTGTATATTATCAAAATTGATAGCCGGGAACAGCGGTTGCAGGTTCTTGACTCCATTGGGTATATAGTATGCTGTTGCCATGTTTTACGGTATTACTTCAAGGAAGGTTAAGGAAATAGATCCGGCACTGCAGAAGTTGGAACCACCACCGCAGGTCATGTTGACGTCTACGGTAGCAATAGTATCACCTGGTTCAAAAATCACAGATGCATCCACTTCACAGAAGTTATCTGCCACAGCATGGAAATGCAGTTCTATACGTTCATTGGCAGCAAGAGAATCTGCTGCGGCTTCTGCTGACCGCATGAACTCACATTCAAATGTGCAGATTCCGGTAACAGCAAAATTGTCTGTGCCGGCATAGTTGGTGATATCAGTATGCTCATCACCACTGGTGGCGATAACATCTATTTCGTCAGATACATCGGCTGTATGTGCACCGCTGCAATTAGAAACGGTAAAGGACACCGGTATTGATGTTCCTACATGGGTGGCATCCGGAGTCCCGGTTATTTCAATCGTTGATCCTACCACAGCAATGAACATCCAGGCAGGTTTTACCACGGAGGATAAGCTGAACGGACCATCACCAGTAAGAGTGATCGTGTGGCTGTAAGCTGCTCCTTCATCTGCATCAGGCAGTACCACAGGACCACCGGATATTCCCACGGCTGTGCAACCTGCAGCTGCTACTACATCCAGCGTATCACTAAACGGAACCGTATCGGTAGTACAGGCATTATTAACAAAGAAAGAAACTGCTACGCCTGTCGCAATATCTCCCGTAGAAGGTGTACCTGTGAAGTTAACCGTGCTGCCGGTGATGGCAATAGTCATCCAAGAAGGTTTCACCACAGTGGATAAACTGAATGGAGCTGAGCCGGTAAGGTTAATAGAATAACTGTATGCAATACCTTCTGTTGCATTTGGCAATGATGGAGTGCCCATAATACCAACCACTGTGCAACCAGCTGCGCTGATTCCAAGGCCCGTCAATTGCTCCGACGTTTGCGGAGCACATGCACCGGTGCTTTTGAACCGGAAATCATATAAGCCCAACGGGAGCGTTACCGTTCTGGGTGAGCTGATGGTACCAATAGAAGAACTCCATAGATCAGATGATCCGGATATCCTGTACTCAATGATCAGCGAAGAAACGATCACTGACAGCGCATCAAATGTAAAGGTGAATGTTTGGGTATCATCACCATTATTTACAACACCTGAAACAATATTTTGCACCACAGGGCAGCTTACGATTGAACAGTTTGTAGCTGTCTGGTAGCTGGTTTGCCCTACGTTCATATACTTCAGCACAATACAATTCAATTCATTGGCGCCACCATGTAAGAGGGGGAAGTAATCACTGTCCTCTTTACACAGCATATATGTATCCGGACGGTGCGTTAGCGGCCAGGTGGTATCGGCCCATGTACGTTTTTTAAAGCTGTTAAGGTGCGTGGAGAGATCCTGGTTATCGATATGCTGCAATGTGGCATTCACCACAAAGAACTGGTTGCTGGAGGTCCCTGTTCCGGGCACAGGATCACTGCTGCCTGTTCCTTGTACCGGTGCTGTTCCTTCATGCTGAATAAATCCATTGCTATCATACCCACTGCTTCTGATCTTGCAAATGGCTTTTAATACAATCGGGGTAGCCGTTACAATACCTGCACCTCCATTAATTGCCAGATATTTTTTAAGGTATTCCTGTGCGGCGTCCTGTAAATCAAACTGCCACTCGCTGTCCGTATCATTCAGGATTTTGTATTGTGATTTAGCGATCGTTTTATAAAACACATCGTTAAAATAAATATCGCAATACACCACCGGTGGCCTGGGGCTGGCATCCGTGGCGGTGGCTGATACCCTGATGATCACAGGCCGGTAAGCGGCGTGGATGCTGTTCAGTATGGGTTGTGCTATGAATGATCCTACTGGCATTATTGAATCTTTTTGTTTTTGCGGATGGTCATGATAGCCCCATACATCCAACAAGCAGTTAAAATTGCCGCCAGAATATATCTTGCATACCACAATAATGTTCCGACCAGCAATACCATCAGGATGATATCAATAATCGCTGCTGTTCTTTTACTAATCATATCTTCTCGCTTTTCTCCTTGTGATATAATTCATCCACTAAAAAGTCAAAACTGTTGTTCATGTATTCATCTATATCTGCATCAGCACCGGTCATCGCATTCTCGATCATGTTCTGCCGGCTGCCGGTACTGGAAAACCGCTTGGAAGCCTGTGTGCTCATCCCTTCCTTCATCCATACTTTGATGGTGGCAAAGGCCGCAGCAGTGGCTTCTTTCTCTGGCAATCCCCGCTGCTGAAAATAGCGGATCAGGAACGGTGCCTGTTTGAAGGAAACACTTTCTGCCGGCACACCATCGTTTACAAAACGGGTGTAATGTGCGGCAAAGCCTTCCATCAGTTCTGCCTTGCCTTTTTTACTGGTTTCTGATTGGAGGGATTCTTCCATGCCGCCCGTAAGCCGGTGGCCCTGTGCCTGCATTTCATTACGCAGCACCTGGTTGATCAGCCTTTCAGCCCCTTTGTATATGTCGGCAATGGTTGTCATATATCATCCAGCAGTTTGGATCCTTTCTCCATTTCAATCAGTTTTTCTTTCATGGCTTTAAACCCATTCAGCACCCTTGCATAACACAGGCTGCAATCGGGAGTAAAATCGGGTTCGATATATTGCTTCCAGATCACCCCCAGATAGTTCATGCTTTCATTTCCCATGATGGCCACGGCGCTGTCGATCATATTCAGCTCCAGTATCTCCCTGCGGTATTCATCCGGTATCAGCCTGGCAACAGCTTCAATATTCATTTCATTTCAGTTTTACTTTAAAATAAGCGGCCACTTTCTTTGTGATCCTGTCTTCTTTCATATGCGGGAACTTCTTTCTTAATTGCCTGGCATACTCCTGCATTTCTTCCAACCTTTCAGTTGATACACCAATGCTATCGGCGAGGTTTTCCTGTGCAGATTTCTCCGGGACTTTATACGCCACTTCACAGGCGCCACCCCGTACAGCCACTAATTCGTTTTGCATGATTTTCATTTATCTGTTTCTGCGGTATACTATTATATCCGCAGTAGTAAGAATTCCAGTAAAGTATACGGTTACTGCTTCGCCATCAGCATCAATATCAACATTTACAGTCTTCCACTTATTGGCTTGTAGTAATTCATCCGGCATCAAATCATTGCCACCCGGAGTAGAACCAATCTTTATTGTACTGGATGATGATGGTTTTATTTTGAACATGTCGATACTGAAGCCATCGGCTAACACATATACACCATCACTATGTAATTGGAAGGATTGGTTAGTAGTAAAAGCATATGTGATACCCCCGGCGTTACTATCAGGAAGTAAAACCACCCCACCAGACTGATAGGTTTCAATATTGCAGCTGGTGAATACTGATGCCTTAAAGGTCACCTTCACTCCGCTGAGCCTGGCCGTGCCCACAAATGAAACAGGGTCGATGTATTTCCTCTCGTTGGATAACCTGAACAGGTTATTGAGCATAATGATGCTCTCGCTGTTATTGCCCTTCTGCACCAGCTGCACCACCCGCAAAAAATCAACAGCTGCCTGCTTCATTTCTTCCCACTCCTCGGTTACCTTTTTACCAGAGGTCTGTGTGCCTGCATTGATCTTGGATACCTGCCCTGCATCATTATAGAAGGTTGTATTAAGGAAGAAAAAAATAAAGGTGTAATCCTCCCACTCATCCATCTTACCAAAAATGCCACTGGACCGGGGCGGCATCATAAAACAAGCCGGCAACTTTGGTTTGGAAGTTACCAGCTCCATGATCTGGCTGTACTCATCATTGTTCACCTCAGATCCTCCCCTCGGGCAAACGATCAGCCTGCCCTGTATCTGGAGGCTCTGCCCAAGAATAGATTTAAAGAATGCTTCTATGTAGGAGTAGCTGTTCATCAGGCTTCAGCAACTGGTTTTAAGTTTACAACGGAAGCAGCTTTCATTTTAAAGTCGGCTTCCACTTTATTATCAATCTCGGTGCGAATCTTCGCCACCATTTTCTGGTAAGTCTCAATGTGGATTATAGCCTCTTCCACAATACCACCGTAAACAGTCGGGCTAACACTTAGATCATTAGGACTTACTGTTTCCAATGCATTACTGAGCACCCCAAATTCAAATAGATTTAGTTTATTAGAATTCTCCTTAAATGTTTCCAGCTTACTCGCTGCGACAACTACTTGTCCAAATTCTTTTAATGGTAGCCTGTGTGACAGAGGGCTGCTTTGAATAATTGCCTGCCTGACCGCCTGTATCCAATTACCTGAGACATCTTCCATAGGGAATAATGTTGTGTGCAGCGCCTCGGCAAAAAGGCAGACCGCTGTTTTGTTCTTTTCTTCCACGAGTTGGGCTAATTGTAATTTGTTGTTTTGTTCCATGTTTCGTTTTTTGTTTATGGTATATAAAAGCGTTCTTCCATTTCTTTTTTCAACTTTTTCACAAAATCAATTTCAGCTTGTGTCAGTGGATCACCAAGGTCAGCAGGATCAGAAGGGTCCGGGAAATTATCCAGCTCTCCTTTATCAAAGTTTTTATAGAGCTCAATGAAATAGACTAATAACTGGTTCATTTTCTCCTCCGTTTATTTTTTGCTTCTGCCCTTCTGTTTTCAGCTTCCTGGTCCAGCGCCAGGCTCTCCTGTAAATTCTTATCTTCCGATGCAAACAGCAACACATCCAACAGCGCCGTATCTCTTACACAGTCTATACTATTCTTCCCGCTTCCTGTTCTGTCAAATACCTTGGTGGTCGCAACCGACTTTAAAAAATTGATCCAGCCATAGCGGTCAAAGTGCTGGCGGGTAAACTTACCGCCTCCCTTAACTCTCGATTTGCGGAATATGTCGAAATGGCCGAGCAAAAACGTTGAGTGTTGCTCAAAAAAAAACCTACCTGCATGGCAATATCCAGCGGTAAGTCTTCCATCAGCTTCAACCGTTGTGACCCTTCCCATAAGAACTCCTCCCGGTAATCCTCTCCTTTCCTGCGCAGGTAAATAGCGCATAACGGCAATGTATATTCCCACACACTCATTCCCTGGTCCACCATATCTTTTACCAGCTGCTTACTGTCTATGAATTCACCAAACTTCATCGGGTCGCCATTCTTCAACTCTGGCGATGCGAGGCACCAAACCTCATTCTTCCAGGTAAATTCATTCTTTAGTTCAAGCTCTTGTGGTTCATCAAATAATGGGCTGATAAATGCACCATAAAGGGTAATGATCTCTTCCAGGTAATCACTCTCTTTCACAGCCTGCACAGTTGTACCGGCGAAGAAAGCAAAGCAGGCGAACATTTTTTCGAACAGGTAGTTAGCTGATTCCAGTTGTTTTTCTGTCTCGTCTTCTATCTTCATGATCTCAGTCAGCATAGCATCCAGATCATTTCCAAACTGTTGTTGAAATGCAATTCGCTGCCCAAGGGTAAACTCAGACAGCGATGCGGGAATAAGTACTTCCTTATCGTTTACAATGATCAATTCGCTTTTGCAGGTTGTGGTTTGCGAATAGACTTCTTTCCCTCTTTATCAGTGAACAGGAAATCTCCTGGCAGAGCTTTCAGTTTTTTCAATTCCTCGTCTGCATCGATCATTTCTTTTGTCAGCTGAACTGCACCGGAACCCTCTATTGCTTTTTTATGTGCTTCTGCCTCCTCTGCTTTCAGATCAAGGCCGGTAAGGATCTCTTCAATGAACTTCAGGTTGATCTCCTTTTTATCGTAGTCTTCCACACCGGCCAGCTTGGCGCAACCACGCAGCACCAGCAGATCATCTGCCATGGTGTAGCTGTTAAGAATAACAGACGGGTGTATGCTATGAATTTCGTCTCTCAGCTTATGCACCCGTTCCCTGAATTTCTTTTTCTCTTCCTCTTTCGGGTTCAGGTCGGATGCCGTCACTTCCTTTTTCTTGGTGATATCCTCGCCCATAA
>Ga0066601_10000366_pt1 | contig 18624 bp, 15 predicted proteins | sample Medcelwee11metaG_FD_59487 | JGI IMG/M metagenome (GOLD analysis project Ga0066601, IMG submission 59487) | Freshwater pond sediment microbial communities from the University of Edinburgh, under environmental carbon perturbations - Medium... | ecosystem: Environmental > Aquatic > Freshwater >... | reverse complement strand
GACTCGAAGTAGAAAATGGTCCCCCACCCCGCCGCACTGTCCTTGTAAATGGACACACCCTTCCACCGGATCATGTCCTCGCCGAACCTTCCTGTCGCACCCGCGGCTTCCGCTTCGCCACGGATCTTCACAGCGTCGCGCGTGACCCCGGGTGCTGCCTGGATGGTGGTCCAACGCGTGTAGTTCGCTGCCGGAAGATCGTCGGTGATCGCGTAGCACGTGCCTGCCTTGAGCTGCACCGTGCCGCCCTCTCCCACTTCCACGAGCGCTTTCTCGATAGTGACGTAGGGCTTCGCCTCGGTGCCGTCGCCCGTGCTGTCGCTGCCCGCGGCGCAGTCCGCCCACTTGATGGTACTGTTCGTCAGGGTGCCGCCGTGGTTCGCGTGCAGCACGAGCTCGGCAAGATCGCGATCGATGTGGCCCGGACAGTCGGAGACCGCCTTTGCCGTCACGTGGATCGGGCCGTCGGCGTAGTCCTCGGCTTGCAGCTCCACCCAGTATTCGACCACACCGGTGTCAGGGTTGAGCGAGGGGACGTCGACCGTTCCGACGGGGTTGCCGTCGACCGAGAAGCTGACCTCGACGCCTTCTTCGTGGAAGGCGACGACTCCGACGCGGATCGAAGGCGAAAACGCCTGCAAGGGCACGACGTCCCAGAGCGCGATCACCTTGGACGGCGGCAAGCTGGCGCACGTGGGGTCGTCTTGGGGGGCATCGGGAGCGGTGTCGCTGCCGGACTCGATCCAAGCGTCGGGGCCGGAATCAGGGGCCGCTTCGCCGAGAGCATCGGCTCCGGCTTCCGAGCCCGAGTCTGTTGCGGCATCGGAATCCAGTTGCGCCGGCAGCGTCGAGGACTCGTCACTTCCGCAACCGGTGAGGAGAGTCGCAACGATTGCTATCCAAATCCATCCGGGTCCGGTAGGGGTCATGAGCCTTCCTCGAGGTGTGGGCGTGCTACGGGTGGGTGAGAATAGCATGGCCCCGCACTGCTGTCTGCCACCTTGCATCGACGGCGGGCGACCGAACCAGCGAGGCGCCTGCGAGACCGGTCCACCATGAGCGACGCCAGACACTCACGGGTGCAGCGCCATACCGCCGACGCCCATCGGATTGTCCAGGGCTTGGTCAGGGCCGGCGCCGTCGCCATCGACATTCGACGTCCGCCTGGGTTTCCGAATGCGGGCCGTGCGGCGGTTGCGCAAGTTACCAATCGCCCGGAGGGAGCACAAACGAGATTTGCCACGAGGGCCTCCCTTGCCCGGAGTTGCCTCCCGCGACACTCCTGCGCTCAGGCACATCAACGCCGCTGCGGCGTCAGAACTGTGCTTGCGTCGAGTCGTGCTATTTGGCTGAGGCACAACGGAAAAACGAGCGCACAGGACATCGGAGTTTGCGAATCAGCTCACCGCGGCGTCGTCACGAGTAGGGCCTCGCTCGAGGTTGCACTGCCATCCAGGTGAATGTCTCCATGGACGAAGCTGCCTTCGTACGAGGCAGTCACGACCACCTGACCGCGTGGCAGCAGGCTGAGCTCGCCGAACGACCCCTTGTCGGCCTCGAAGGTCGCGGTTGCGACAGGAATCCCGTCGGGATCGAAGTCGACCAGGAGCCCGCCCTGCACGAGGCCTCCGACCTCCGCCGTTGCGCCGCTGCCGAAGTGCACGGATGGCCCCCCTGCCCCGAGCCCAGCGTAGGTGTGGCCCCGTTCGTCCACCAAAATCTCACAACATTTCAGCACAAACTCGATCGTGTTGGTGAACAACACCTTCCCGCCGTCCGGCGTCAGCTTGAAAACCAGTCCGGTGGCCCCGCCCGGCGGCGCCGCTCCCGTCACGTTTCGGTCCAGGACGCCGATCGATGGCCCCGAGAAGCCAGCAGCCACGATGACGTTGCCTGCCGCGTCCCCGCCGACCCCTTTGACCTCGTCGCGACCGCTCGAGGCGAACGATCGAAACCACAGCAGTGCTCCCTGGGCATCGTATTTCGCAGCCCAGAAGTCCTGCTTGGATTCGTCCCCAGCAGCAGTAAATGCCTGCCCAGGCCCGAACCGAGTCTCGCCGCTCCATGCGTCGCCCACCACCAGGACGTTGCCCTCTGCGTCAAACGCGATCCCCTTGCCGCGCTGGGATCCCGCGCCTCCAATGTGGGCCAGCCACAGAATGCTTCCGTCGGGCTTGAAACGCGCTACGTAGGTATCAAACCAGCCACCGTCGAACGGTAGCGGATGCGCATCGATCGTCATGCTGCCGCCCGCCGCTTGCGTCCCACCGAACATGCCGACCTGAGCGAGGGTCCCGTCCGGTCCGATTGCGACTTCGTTTCCACCGCTCACGACGTCGCCGATCGCTTGAATCGCCCAGCGCGTGGATCCGTCGGTGCCTATCGACGCCAGCACCATGTTGCCGTACGCACCGCTGGAACCGCTGCCGGACCCGGCCTCGACTGTCGAGGTCAGCGTCTTTCCATCAAAGTCGACGACGCCGGAAAAAGCACCGCTTGCGAATGTCGTCCCGGATTCATTCGTCACGACATCATAGATGTTGCCTTCCAGCCCTGCGCCGCCGAACTGCCTCACCCAAAGAACCTGCCCACTCGCGGCATGCTTGGACAGGAAGATATCCTTCGTGGGTTGTCCCGAAGCGCCCGAGATACTCGTCAGGACGTTGCTCTCGCCGAAGTCCGCCTTCCCCACGAAGTACCCTCCGGCGTAGACCGATCCCTGCGGATCGCTGCCGACACCGTCGATCTGAAGGTCGCCCCGGTAGGCGCGCGCCCACGCGACGGGTTCCCCGGCGCCATCCAACTCCGAACCGTCCGATGCGATACCTGCGTCGGCCGGCTGATCCGCCGGACGCTCCGCCGGACGCTCCGACCCACAGGCAGCGAGAAAAGGCACGGCAACCGCCAGGAAACGCCCTGTCTTGAATACAAATCTCCGCACTGTAGGTCGACCTTTGCACGGGTCTCCCCTCTCCGCAAGCACGTCATCATGCGCGATCGCTCCAACGCGGAGCCGGTCGCTGCATGGTTTGCTCCCCGACGGCGTCCTTTGCGGCCAGGCCGCCGGGTGATGCCAATCCACGTGCACGTCATCGTGCGTCTGCTCGCGAGCGGCCCGAGGCTGGAGTCGCTTTCTCAGAAGATAGAGTGCTTCGGAAGGCCCATCGCGGGATCCGTCCGCCAGCGCAGCGAATCGCGCCGGTACCCATCTGCCTCGTCTCGCTCTCGCGGCCGCTGAAGTCCTCGGATGCGCTGCAGATGGGGTACGAGCTAGGGGGCAACAAGAGCGCCAACACGGACCGCATCCGTCCCATCCACCCGGGAGGGCCGAGACCGTTCCAGGAGAAGCTCATGGCCCCCGTCGTGGTCGAGCCCATCAGCGCTTGCCAATCCCGGGTCCACCTGAACAACCTGATGCCCGGCACCAAGTTCTCCGTGGACGTCAGCGGCACCCCGTATGGCGGGCACTGCACGGGCGACACGAGCAGCTCGATGACGATCCCGCAGGACCTCGTCGACAACGACTGGGTCGTGGCGACGCAGAGCCTGGCCGGCTGGCCCGCCAGCGACACGGGCTTCGGACAGGTCGAGGCGGTGAGCGAGATGGATCCGCCGCAGCTGTTCGCGCCGCTTTGCGAGGGCGAAACGCGCCTTCGCATGACCGGCATCCTCGAGGAATCGCGTCTCGAAGTCCTGGTCGACGGAGCCGTGGTGGGCGAGACGGTAGGACCGCAGGAGGGCCTGTCCCTGACGGCCAAGCTAAAGAAAGGGCAAGTCGTTCAGGTGCGGTTCAAGCTGTGCGGCGAGACGCTGCCCCGCACGACCAGATATCCGCGCCGAACGTTTCCATCTACGGTGAGCACGACGTGTGGTTGGTGCCTTGCTGCAGCCTGGGAGTGCCCTGCAACGAAGACGTCGATTCGTTGATGTTCCGGGTTCACTACGACCTGGGTCACTGATTCGGTCTTGACGCACCGAGGGGAATCGGAACCTCACCCCGGCCGCAGCAGCGGCCTTCCCCTCTCCCTTCTGCCCCCGAGCGAGCCTGGAAGGAGCTGGAAGGGGCGGCGCCGCCATGACTCCCGGGGGGCGGAATTGGCGTTCTTCCGGGGGTTGTGGCTGAACCCATGGGGCCCTGAGGTCGCCTGTGAGGGGCTTGCGGCCCCCGCCCCGCCCTCCGCCGCGGACCGGTCGTGGCTCCGCAAGGCAACCCGGACGTACCCAAGATATTGACGATGGCCTGTCTGGACTGCGAGGATGCGAGGTCAGCATCGATCGGCTAGCCTGACGCACCAGCGTCTCGACCGAACCGTCAAGCATTCCGCGTTCCGGGCTCGGACAAGCTATCCTTCGATCGCGACCATCATCATGCCAGTCCCTGTCCCTCGCTACCTAGCTTCGCGGATCGTCCGTTTGCTTCCGCGCAAGGCGATCAGCCGCCTGGTGGGGCAGGCGTGTGACGTCCCATTGCCCCCCGCGGTATCTCGCGCGGTCGTCGGAACGTACGGCCGGTTGTACCGGGTGGACATGTCCGACGTGGAGCCGCAGACGACGCCGTACGACAGCTTCGACGAGTTCTTCACGCGACGGCTGGCGCCTGGGAGACGCCCCGTGTGCGACGAGCCAGGGCAAGTCGTGAGCCCGGCGGACGGGATGTTGCAGTCCCTGGGGCGGATCGAGCCGGGTTGTCGGATCGTGGTGAAGGGCCGGTGCTACGACGTGGCAAGGCTCATCGGGGACGAGGACGAGGCCCGCGCACTGGCAGGCGGCCAGTTTGCTGTCGTCTACCTCTCGCCGCGCGACTACCACCGCTTGCATGCGCCCGTGGCGGGTACGGTCCGAAGCGTGCGCGGGCTTGCCGGAGACCTGTTTCCTGTCAACGCGCTCGGGGACCGCTGCACGCGCGCGCTGTTGGTGGAGAACAAGCGCGCCGTCCTGCCGATCGACACCCCCGACATGGGACGCGTCGTGCTGGTGCTCGTCGGTGCGATGGTTGTCGGTCGGATCACGGTGACGATGCTCCCGGATCGCGACGTTCCCGAGGGGGTTCATGAACTTGCCGCACCCGTCGAGGTTGCGCGAGGCGACGAGGTCGGCGCCTTCCACCTCGGGTCCACGGCCGTCGTGCTCGTGGGTCCAGGAGCGCGTCCTTGGCAGCGGTCGACGGGCCTGGTACGTGTGGGTGAATCGCTTGTGAGGTTCGGATGACGGACGAGGAACGAGGCAAGTCCATCGACGCCGGGGAGGAATTCCCTCCCGTTCCGTCGCCTTCACCGACGCCATCTCCCCCTGAGTTGTCGATGCTCGACGAGGCGCTCGGGCCCGACGACGTGTCGAGCTTCCTGACGGACCCGCCTCCGCAGGAGGTTGCGGTGCGGGACAAGATCCTGTCCACGCCGGACCCGAGCGAGCTGCGCTCGGGCCGAGACGAGGACGACGATTCATCGCCGCTGGATGCCTCGGACGCGCTGGAGGACGAGTTGGGACGGGGCAGTTCCCCGGACCTGCAGATGGGGGCTGAGCCGCACTCGGCGCCGCGTCCGCGCGTCATGCTCAAGATCCCGGACGATGACATCCCGATGTCGTCCCCTCCTCCGCAGGTGGAAGAAACCAAGCCGGACAAGCTCGTGGGTCCGGCAGCGGTCGTGCAAGTGATGCGGATCATCGCCATCGGCGAAGCGTCGCCTCCGACCCGGGAGGAGCCGGTCGAGGTGCTGGCGCCGGAAGATCAGCTCGACGACGAGCTGGGCGCCCACGACGTGCAGTCGACTTGGACGCCGCCGGTGGTGAACGCACGGGTCGAAGAGCACGGAACGGAAGCATCATCCGGGGGCGTCGATGACCTGGAAGCCGCGGCACGTCCGTCGCGCGAACCGGAGGAGCTGGAGCCGGAATCAGCGGACGAGGAGCCTGCGAACACGCCACCTCCCGTCACCGTGCTGGACCGTCCGGCCGCGAGGGCCGAGTCCCCGTCGCCGCCGATCACGGCGCCGTTGTCTCCCTCCGCATCCGCGCCGCCTCCTCCTGCGAAGGGAGCCGCGCGAGCGGGAGCAGCGGTGGTTCCGCCCCCTCAGGGAGCGTTTCGGGTGGAGTTGTCACCGGTGCCGTTGCCCCAGGCGACGCCTTCCCCGGTGCAGGCGGTCGCATCCACAGCGGCCCGGGCCGAGCCGAGCGTGCTCGAACTCTCCGACGAGGAGATTGCTCCGGCTTCCACGCAGAAGCCGCTGACGAGCGAGGATGACGGTGACGTGGAGGAACCGCCGGTGACGCCTCGGGTGACGGCCCTCGCTGAGGAGCCAGCGCCGACGCCGAGACCAGCTGCCGTGGTCCCGCCACCGCCTGCGGAGCTGTTGGCGCCGGCGCAGCCCGCCGTGCCCGCACCGCCCAGCAACGATCAGCCGCCCCCCACGCCGGTGCGTCCGCCGAAGGCGCCGCCTCCTCCCAAGGCACGGCCCCAGCAAGAGCTTGAAAAACGCAGCCGAAAAGGGCGCCCCGGTTGGGAGGAAGTGTTCGCCGACGAGTTCGTTCGCGCCTACCCCCGGCTCACTTCGGGGCAGGTGAACACCGAGGTCTCCTTCATCGAAAAGAGCCTCGGCATCCAGCGCGGCGGCGTCGTCCTCGACCTCGGGTGCGGCACCGGCCAGCACGCCGTCGAACTCGCGTCCCGTGGCTACAACGTGGTCGGCTACGACCTGTCCCTCACGATGCTCGCCATGGCCGCGGACGAGGCCCAAGAGCGCGGCCAGAAGATCAACTTTCTCCAAGGCGACATGCGCGAGATGGCGTTCGAGGAGATGTTCGACGGTATCTTCTCCTGGGCCACGAGCTTCGGGTTCTTCGACGAGGAAAAGAACATCTCCGTCATCCAGCGTGTGCATCGCGCCCTGCGCAAGGGAGGGATGTTCCTGCTCGACCTCATCAATCGCGATTACATCTGCGCGCGGCTCCCTTCCCTCGCTTGGTTCGAAGGCGATGGGTGCGTCTGCATTGACGACGCCCAGTTCAACTCGATCACGAGCCGGCTGCGGGTGAAGCGAACGATCATGATCGAGGACGGGACGTCGAGGGAGGCCGAGTACACGGTGCGGCTCTACAGCCTGCACGAGATCGGCAAGATCCTACACGACACGGGGTTCAAGGTCGTCGAGGTCAGCGGTCACCCGGCCACGTCGGGCGCGTTCTTCGACGCCGAGTCGCCGCGCGTGATCACCCTCGCCGTACGTCGGTAGACTTCACTGGCAGGACACGAACGCGTGTCCGTCGCGCTCCTCGCACGAGCAGGACCGGTCGTGGCTCGGCAGCGACGCGAGACAGCTGCAGGTAGCCTTGTTCGCGCACGGGGCGTTCCAGGCGCACCCGCTGATGGCTCCCTGCGTCTCGCAGTAGTATCCGGTCAAGCACACGGTGTCGCCGCACACGAAGCAAGAGCCGTCGTCGCAGCTTGGGAGTTGAGGACCGGAGGGAGCGGCTGAGGCGGTGGTGTCGGCGGGTTCTTCCCCGGCGGGCCGGGCGCCGGGACCGGACGAAGCGGGGCCGCCACAGCTGACGAGGGCGACGAGGACGAGGAGCAGAGGCTTGTGCACGTGGCCGGCATACCACGGTCGGAAACCGAGAACCAGAAGCAGCCGAGCCTCTGGGTCCTGGTTTCCCTCGCAGAGAACTGGGCCATCTCCCTCGAGATCTGCTTGGTTCCAGGTCGATGAGACACGTCCCATTCGATCTCCGTGTGTTCGCCATGCTCGCCCTTGGGTCCATGGCGGTGGCCTGTGGCGGCGAGGAAGAAGAGGCTTCGTCCGATGAAGAGACCGCGGCCCTCGAAGGCGCGGGTGGACAGGCTCCTTCGGAAGAACGAATCGAAACGCCCATGCCCCCGGAGGACGGGCCCCAGCTCGTGGCCACCTCCCTCGCCACCGTGATCCAGGCTCAGCCCTCCGCGTCTTCCGAAAAAGTCGGATACCTGCGCGTCGGCGAGCTCGTCGCTCGCAGCAAAGCCGCCGTCTCCTACGACGGCTGCGAGTACGGCTGGTACCGCGTCCGCCCCGTGGGCTACGTCTGCGTGGGGGACAAGGCCTCCCTGTACCTGCAGCACCCCGTGGCGCGCGCCCTGGGCAAGCTCCCCGACCTGAACAAGCCCCTGCCCTACCGGTACGCCTTCGTCCGCGCCATCGCCCCCAACTACCTGCGCGTCCCCACCAAGGCCGAACAGTTCCAGTACGAGTTCCAGCTCGAGAAGCACCTGCGCTCCTACGGCAAGCTCAAGGACGAATGGCAGGCGGTCGACGTCGGCGCCAATGACGTGCCACTGGACGCGGACGGCGTGGCCATCGGCCCCCCGCCCAAGGAGCCGCCGCACACCGACCTGTCCATCCTGTTCGGGGGCGACGGCAACGACGTCGTGCCCTGGTGGCTCGACGGTGGACGCAAAATCCCGCATCTAGCCGCGTACAAAGCCCCTCGGTACGCGGTGATCGCCGCGCGCGTGAAGCGCTTCACCGGCGTGGCCGTCATCGACTCGTTCGTTCCCGGTGACGACGCCCAGCAGCGTCGCATGGCCGTGACGGCGGACGGCCGTCTCATACCCGTGAGCAAGCTCAAGCCGAACACGGGGTCGACGTGGCACGGCGTGGCCCTCGGCAAGAAGTCCGGCCTCGACCTGCCTCTGGGGTTCGTGACGAATCGCGGCGGCACCCCGGTCTTCGAGCTGTCCGATACGGAGACCAAGCGCGTCGGCGATGTCCCGTTCCGCGCCACCGTGAACCTCAACGGCAAGGTCCGAAACCGGCAGGGCAAGCGATACGTCCAACTCAGGGACGAGAACTGGATCCTGTCGGACGACGCGGCCATCGCTGCGCTTCCCTCCAAGCTGCCGTCGTTTGCCACTGGCCAGCAGAAGTGGATCGACTTGAGCATCGTGAGCCAGACGATCGTGGCCTGGGAGGGGCAGACGCCGGTCTACGTGACGATGGTGTCGACGGGCAAGGACGGCCTGGGAGACCCCAAGACGACGCACTCGACGCCGCGGGGGACGTACCGGATCCGGGAGAAGCACGTGACGACGACGATGGACTCGAACGACGTGGGCAACGCGTTCGAGCTGCGGGACGTGCCGTGGGTACAGTACTTCCACCATGGGTACGCGTTGCACGCGGCGTACTGGCACGATGACTACGGCAAGGTGCGGAGCCACGGTTGTGTGAACATGTCGCCGATCGACGCGCGGTGGTTCTTCTTCTGGTCGACTCCCGGATTGCCCAAGGGCTGGCACGGTGCGTACGCGGCGAGGGACACGGGGGAAGGAACGATCGTGCACATTCATCCGTGACGCCCCAGCGGCCTGCTATGCTCTCGCCCATGTGGCCGGTGGGCATCGACATCACGGACCGGGAGCACGGGCGGCGCGGTCTGGACACCGAGAGTCGCTTCGTGGTTCGCGCGTTCTGCGAGGCGCTTCTGAGTGACGAGGACGAGCAGGGGCGTGTGCTGGCACCCGCCTCCGACATCGTGGATCGGGTCATGGAGGCGTACGACCTTCTGATCGGTGCGGGCAGTCTCACCCTGCGCTCTGGCATCCGGGTGTTGGCGCGCCTGGTGAACCGACTGCCGGTGGTCGTGCTGGGCGAGCTCGCGCCCATGACGGACCTGACGCTGCCGGAGCGCATCAGGTTCCTCGAGGCGCTCGAGAACGCGCGGGTAGGGCTCCTCGCCACGGCGGTGATCGCGTTGAAGATGCCGCTTTCCATGATCGCGTACGAGCAGCCCGAGGGCATCGCGCTCATGGGGTTGGAGCGACCGACGCTCCAGACGCCGAGGGGAAACGTTCCGATCCCGCAGCCCGGTCCGTGGGTTCGAGTGAAGGGGGAGCAAGGGGGGGCATGATGGGGCAATCGATTCCAGGGGGGGACGCCATCGTCCTCGGGGGCAAGCTATCTCGTGGCTTCGACGAGGTGTGCGACGTGGCGGTCGTGGGGTCGGGGTCAGGGGGGGCGGTCGTGGCGGCCCTGCTCGCGGAGGCGGGCCACCGCGTCATCATCCTGGAGGAGGGGCCGTATTACGCGCCGGACGAGTACGCGAGGTTCAGCCCGACGGAGGGGCTGCGGCGCCTCTGGCGAGAAGCGGGCTTGCTCGCCGCGTTCGGTGTGGGGGACACCCCCATCATCGCCCTCGCCACGGGACGCTGCGTGGGCGGTTCTTCGGTGCTCACGGGCGGCGTCTGCTTCCGTATTCCCCCCGAGGTCCACCACCTCTGGGTCCGCGACCTCGGGCTCTTTCCCCTCAGCGAGAAGGCCCTCGAGCCTGCCTACGAGGACGTCGAGAAGCGGCTCGACGTGCAGGAGGTGCCAGCATCGCTCAGGTCCCACGCGACGCGGCGCCTCGTCGACGGTGCCGAGAGCATCGGCATTCCGATGAAGTCCATCCGTCGCAACATCCGCGGGTGCCAGGGCAATGCGCAGTGCAACACCGGTTGTCCTGCCGAAGCCAAGCGTTCGGTGGACGTCGCCTATCTGCCCTCGGCCTTCGAGCACGGCGCGCGGGTCGTTTCCGATGCGCTCGTCGAGCGAGTGATCCTCGAAGACGGCGCCGCGCGGGGCGTGGTCGGACGGCTTCTCGACGTGCGCACGGGCAAGCCGAGGCATCGTTTCCGGGTGCGGGCGAAGGTCGTGGTGCTCGCCGCGGGCACTCTGCACACGCCGGTGATTTTGCGCCAGTCGGGGGTGGATCATCCAGCCCTTGGCAACCACGTCACGGTTCATCCTGCGGTGCGCGTGTGCGCACAGTTCGATGATCCAGTCGACGGTCACGTGGGGGCGATGCAGCCCGTGTACTCGGACCATCTGGCGTCGGACGGGCTGACGATCGTGGGGGTGCATCCGCCACCGAACATCCTGGCGGCGGCGCTGCCGGGGATCGGGGCGGCCCACCGCGCGCGCATCCGAAAGATTCGCGGGCTGGGTTCCATCGGCGGGATGGTGCACGACGCGGGGGGAGGGTCCGTGCGCACGGCACCGGGGCGGGAGCCCGTGCTCTGGTACAGGATGGCCCCAAGGGATCTCGCGCGGGTGCGTCGTCTCATCACGGTGCTCGGGGAGATCGCCTTTGCCGCAGGCGCCAAGACGCTCTACCCGCCTGTGTTCGGCATCACGGGCATTCGATCGCGCAAGGAGCTTCTTCGCCTCGAACACGAGCCGCTGGACCCACGGAGGATCGAGTGCATGGCGTTCCACCCACTCGGCAGCGCGCGCATGGCGGCGACCCCCCGGGGCGGGCCGGTATCCCTTTCCGGTGAGGTCCGCGCCGCGCGCGGGCTCTACGTCGCCGACGGCTCGATTCTTCCCACGAGCATCGGCGTCAACTCTCAGATCGCGGTGCTGGCCATGGCGACGCGGATTGCCTGGGGCTTGCGGGAGGACGAGCGCTTGCTCGCGCGGCATCGACAACGCACGGGGCTTGGCGCATGGTGGGACAAGGCAATATGGCAGATTCGGACCTGACGAAGGCGATGGGCGAGACGGCGATTGACCTGCGTTCGGACACGGTGACGCGTCCGACCAGGGCGATGCGTGTGGCGATGATGGAGGCCCCGGTCGGCGACGACGTGTTCGGGGAGGACCCGTCGGTGCGTGCGCTCGAGGAGGAGGTGGCGGACCTGATCGGGACGGAGGCGGCGTTGTTCGTTCCGAGCGGGACGATGGGCAATCAGATCGCGATCGCGGTGCAGACGGCGGCGGGGGACGAGATCCTGGTGGGCGAGGGCGCGCACTGCGCGTGGTACGAGACGGGGGCGGCGGCGGCCCTGTGGGGCGCCCAGGCTGTGGTGATCGGCGTGGGCGGTATGTTCGACGCATCGAGTGTGGATGCGGGGGTCAAGCCCGAAGCGGACTGGTATCCGCGCACGCGGTTGGTCGCGGTGGAGAACACGCACAACCGGGCGGGGGGCAGGGTATGGCCGGTCGACCGGCTGTCGTCGGTGGTCGAGGCAGCGCGGCGGCACGGCGTGTCTTGCCACATGGATGGGGCGCGGATCTGGAACGCTGCGGCGGCGCTTTCGGTGTCTGAAAAGCGGATCGCGCGAGGGTTCGACACCGTGAGCGTGTGCTTTTCGAAGGGTCTCGGCGCTCCGGTCGGCTCCGCCCTGTGCGCATCGCGCGACCTCGTGAAGGCGGCGCGACGTATCCGAAAACGGTTAGGTGGTGGAATGCGGCAGGTGGGGGTCTTGGCCGCGGCTGCGCGCGTGGCGCTTCGCGATCATCGGGGTCGTCTCGTGCGGGATCACGACAACGCGCGCGCGATCGCCGCGGTCGTTGCGCAGGCGCCGGGGGCCGAAGTTGATCTCGCCGCGGTGGAGACGAACATCCTGATGGTGGACACGCCGCGCATCCCGGCTGCGCGGGTGGTGGAGGCGGCCAAGGAGCGGGGTGTGCTCGTGTCCCTCTTCGGTCCCCATCGGGTCCGGGTGGTCACGCACCTGGACGTGGAAGACACGGCGCAACGCGGAGGCCGAATCTTGGCAGACGTGATCGCGGACCTGCACGACGCGCACGGAGGGCGACCATGATCGTGGGCCTCGGGAAGGCGGCGCGCCTTGCTCGTGCGTTGTGCATCGCATCCTTGATGACGGCCGCGTGTGCGCCCTCGTTGCCGCGGCCTTACCTGGAGGCGAAGGCGGCGGGGCACAGGGCTTATGGGGCGGGTCGGTACGACGAGGCGGCGAAGTATTTTCACGAAGCCGCCGGCAAAGCGGAGCGTCGCAAGGATCGGGACGAGGTGTTGTACCTCGAGGCGGCATCGTACCAGCGGGGGGGGCGGCATCGGGACGCGAGGGCATCGTACGAGGCGATGCTGGAGCTGTCGCCGGACGGTCCGAGGGCGGCGCGCGCGGCGCACGAGGCGGCGAGGCTCGAGATGCGTCATGGGGACGAGGCGAAGGGCTGGGAGATGGTTCACGCGGCGATGCTGCGGTACCCGAACAGCGGGCTGACGCGCGCGGCGTTGCTGCGATACCTCGGGCACCTGGACGAAACGCTCGGGGTGGAGCGGACGATCGCCTACCTGGGCAAGGGGCAGACGTGGTTTCACGCGCACGACCTGGGGGAGGCTGCGCTGTACGAAAAGGCGAAGCGCTTCGAACAGCTCGAGCGTCTGGAGGAAGCGCGCGACGGGTTCCTGCTGTGCGCGCGGAAGTATCCCTATCCGGTGGGAGGGTTGTTCGACGACGCGCTGTATCGAGCCTCGTTGATCGAGGAGCGGTTGGGGCGGCCCCGGCAAGCCGTGGAGCACTTGAGGGCGATGCTGCGCGAGCGGGAGCGCGCGACCATGCAGGGGAGTTATGAGAGGCCGAGGTACTCCCAGGCCCAAATGAGGATCGCGGTGTTACACAGGGACGCACTGGGGGAACCGGACACGGCGCGACGCGAGTTTCGCAAGCTGTACGACGCGTTCACGACGTCGATCCTGAGGGATGACGCGCTGTGGGCCGAGGCGCTCGTGGCGCGGGAGCAGGGCGATCGGGACGGGGCGTGCGAGGCGGTGACGTTGCTGGTGAAGAAGCTTCCGGACTCCAGGTATGCGAAGTGCGCGAGGGTCCTGTGCGAGGACGCGCCCGAGCCCAGCCCGGCGGGGGAATGCCGGGACTACATCGCGAGGGAAGTACCCCGCTGATCGGATCGGGACGCGGTGTCACGGCGTCGACGACGGTGGGCAACGACTATCCAAGAACGGATAGTGTTTGCTCGCCTCAGTCTTCGTCGACGTCCTCTTCTGCTTCCTCCGTGTCGGCGTCGAAGTCCTCGTCGTCCACCTCGGCCTCTTCCTCTTCATCGTCCGCCGCCGGAAGGACGTACTTGAGGTCGATGTTGAGTTCACCCAGGCTGGTTTCGAGGATCTCGAAGAGCTCGTCGACGTCGTCGCCGCTCCACTCGTCGAGCATGTCGGTCAAGAATTCGAAAAAGTCACCGTTGTCGAGGAGACGTTCGACGTCTTCGACTTGTTCTTCGGAAAAGGCTTCGAGGATGTCTTCGCGGAGGGTCTCAGTGTCGCCCTCTTCGACGGCGTCCTCAGCGGACAGGCGAATCTGTCGCACGGCGCGCTTATCGAGGTAGATCTCCATTCGGGCTTGCCTCCAGAGCTTGTGGGCCTTTATGCGATGGGACCTTGAGCCGTCAAGAAGCGTGCGCCAGGAATCGTAACTCGGTGGTAGAACTAGGTGGTTTCCAGCTGAGGAGAGCCGATGGTCCGGGAGCACTCGAAGGCGACGGTCGCAACCTGTGTGGTAACGGGTGCGATGCTGTGCCCGGTCTGCGCGCTTGGGGCGGAGGGGGCCGAACCAGGGGACTTCGACCCGAGACGCGAAGAAGCGGGTCTGGTGCGGCCTCCCCCCTTGAACGTCGACTACCTGCAGTTCGGGGCCGCCTTGCACATGCTCTTCGCGCTGAATCCCGGCCCTGTGTGCCCGTCGGACGCCACGGTGCCGTGCATTCTGGGCTCGGGCGCCGGGCTTGCGGCGCGTGCGGGGTACCGGTCGAGGGGACCGTGGTACGTGGGGGGGGCCTACTCGCTCGCCAAGCTTGACACGCAGGGGTTGATGCGTGTGGGGGTGCTTCAGCAGCTCAACGGGGAGATGCGGTACCTGCTCAACCTGGGGCAGCGGACCGAGCCGTACGTGACGAGCGGGATCGGGGGTGTCGCCTTCGGCAACGAGTGGGACGCGGAAGCGTGGGGCGTGACGACCTTCGGGGGAATCGGCTTCGAGGTGCAGCTGTCTCGAACGACCGTGGTGGGCATGGCGGCCACCTATCGTCCGATGCTGTTCTTCGAGTGGACGGACCGGGCGGGGCAGCAACGGGACACGGGTGTCGCGCACTTCTGGGGGCTCGCGATCGCGCTCGAGGCGCGGGACGCGCTCGGCAGTCACAGCGCACGGGAAAGGTGATGGCGGCGGTGCGGGAGCCGGCCCGCCAGGAGTCCGGCGCCGCAAAACGGCCACCGGATCGAAATGGGAGCTTGACTCCGAGGACGTTGCAGGGTCCCCTTTCCGACCGTGATTTGCGACCGCTGCGGACGGGACAATCCGAGCCACCTCATTTTCTGCCAGGATTGCGGCCGAAGGCTCCAGTCTGCCGCCCCCCGTGTGGTCCCGGCCACACCCCCGGCGGGACTCAAGGCCGCCGCGGAAGTGCCAGCGAGACCTGCCATCGCTCCGGCCTCCAAGCCCGCCGCGCCTCCGCCCACCGAGGTGGTTTGCTCGCGGTGCCAGACCCGCAACCCAGCCGAGGGGAAGTTCTGCGTGTCGTGCGGCGCGCCCGTCCTCGCGGCGTCCCCCTCGGACGAGATCCCCACCCGACCGTCGCCGATCCCGCCCGCCGGGGTCGTGCAGGTCTCCTCGGCCGACCCCACCCCCCCCAAGCCCGCCGCCATCACTTGTGACCGCTGTCAAGGGGTATGTGACGGGGGAATGCGATTCTGCAAGTTCTGCGGCGCTCCGCTTCCCACGGGCGCTGCCCCCGTGTCGCGTGGGGCCCGACCGCCAGACCACTACGCGAAACACGACCCGGAGCCGAGTCCGGCCCCTGCCGTCGTCGCGGTTGCCCCTGTCATCGCCGCTAGCCCGGCGAAAGCGGGGGACTTCGCGTTCACCCGCCCCGGCATGGCGGACGAAGCGCGAGCTGCTGTCGCGCCGCCTACGCCGCCGCCTGCCGCCGCCATGTCCCCCGCACCGCCCGCCGCCTCCGACCGGTCCAGGACCCGCCCAACCACCTCCCAGAGCCCCACAGAGACCCGGGACGAGGTGCTCGGCGAGCAAGCCCCCGGCACCAAGACCGGCCAGTACGTCCCCTTCTCAGGCTCCTCGTCCATCCCGGCCGGGCGTCTCGTCGTGGTCGGGGGAGACGGCCAAGAAGGACCCAGCTTCCCGCTCGTCGGCGACCAGGTCGACATCGGTCGCTCCGAAGGCGCCGTCGTCCTGCCAGAGGACAAGTACATGTCCCCCAGGCACGCCCGCCTGCTCCGGGTGAACGGCACCTGGCAGGTGCGCGATTTGGCGTCGACCAACGGGGTCTTCGTCCGGCTTCGCGATCCGCACCCCCTGGTGGACGGTGACTTGCTCCTGTTGGGGGTGGAGGTGCTAAGGTTCGAGGTCGCTATGGACGCGGAGCTTGGCCTGGGACCTGCCGTACAGCACGGGACGCTTGTGTTCGGATCCCCTGCTTTGCCGCGTCCTGCACGCCTCGTGCAACGAACTGTGGAGGGAGTGGCCCGAGACGTGTACCATCTGCACCGACTCGAGACTGTCATCGGTCGAGAGTCGGGTGACATCGTGTTCACAGACGATCCCTACATGTCCAGAAGACACGCGGCCATTCGACGGTCCACGTCTTCCGGAACCATGACGCTCGTGGATCTGAACTCGTCGAACGGTTCGTTCGTCGCGATTCGTGGCGATTGCTCCCTGCAGGATGGAGACTCCATCCGCGTAGGGCAGCACTTGTTCCGCGTGGAGCTCGCACCAGGGTGACCGAACTCGAAGGGCAAATGGCCGAGGCTTCCCCATCCCAGCCCGCTGGTGACATTCGTGTCCACATCTTCGGTCGTACCGATGTGGGACGCATCCGCGAGCACAACGAGGATAGCTTCATCATCGCCGACCTCACCCGGAAGTCCCGAAGCATCCGGGAGGAAGACCGAATCCAGGTCGTCGGCGACCGCGGCTCCTTGATGGCCGTCTGCGACGGCATGGGCGGTGCGGCCGCCGGCGAGGTCGCCAGCGAGCTGGCCGTCAACATCATCTACGAAAAGCTCGTCGAGGGAGACCTCCCCAAGGACCACGACGACCTGGCCCGTCGCATGGTGCGTGCCGTCGAGGCCGCCGGCCTCCGCATCTACAGCGAAGCCAAGCTCGACCGCCACCACCGCGGCATGGGGACCACCGCCACCGTCGCCGCCATGCTCGACTCGTTCCTCTTCCTCGGCCAGGTCGGGGATAGCCGAGCCTACATCCTGCGGAACCAACAGCTCGTCCAGGTCACGCGCGACCAATCCCTCGTCAACCAGCTCATCGAAGCCGGCCAGCTCACCGAGGAAGAAGCCGAGAACTTCGAGCACAACAACATCATCCTCCAGGCCCTCGGCACCGCCGATACCGTTCAGGTGGACCTCACCTTCGTTCCCCTGCGTCGCGGCGACGTCCTACTCATGTGCTCCGACGGCCTCAGCGGCATGGTCCGCTACGATGACATCCGCCAGACCCTGCTGGACCACCCGGACACCGTCGAAGCCTGCAAGGTCTTGACCGACAAGGCGAACGACGCCGGAGGGCACGACAACGTCACGGTCATTGTGGCGCGGTTCGAAGGCGAGGGGCTCCCCGACCCGTCCGACGAGGACCCGCCGCTGCGCTACACCAAGTATCTGTTGCCGGAGGACGCAACCTCCGAGCCGACGATCCCTGGTCGTCGCGGCACGGTCAAGGCCCTCGACGAGCCCAAGATCGGGTCCGAGGTCAAGGACCGGCTTACGGACCACGGGCCGAGCCGTTCCAAGGTCGCCCAGACCCTCGTGGGCATGACTTCGCCGCTGGCAGGCAGGGACTTCGATGAGTTCCGAAGGGCGAGAGCGAACGCCGCGCTCGACGACGAGGTGGTCTTGCCGGTCGAGAACACACCTCTCTGGGTGCTGGCTGCGCTGGTGATCGCCGTGTTCGGCGGCTTGGTGTTCGCCGCCTACTACTTCATCATCAAGCCGTAGGACGGAGCTCCGTCCCCGATGCTGCGCTACGCACTTCGGCGAGTCCTATGGATCCTGCCCGCCCTGCTGGTTGCCACGCTCCTGTACTTCGGTCTGCTGACCCACCACGCAATCCCCACCGACGGCCCACGGCTTCCTCTGTTCGTCAACACGCACCCGCGCGACGTGCGCGCCCTCTCCGCGCAAGCGTTGCAAGAATTGACCGACGGACCGAGCGACCGCGCGGCGCAGGAGCTCGCTCGCCTGGGGGGAGCCGCTCTTCCCCACGTCCTTCCGCACCTCGACGCCCTGGGGCCCGAGGCCCGCGGCAGACTGGCCGTGGCCCTGCAACCGGTCGCCGAGCGCATGGGCCTAGCAACCCCTGCAGCCTTCTCCACTCCAGAAAACGCCGTCACGTTCTGGACCCGCTTCTGGGAAGAACGCGCCGTCGATTTCCGACCCGCCGTCGTTCGCCGTGCCGTCCACCGGCAAGCCACCCACGGCTCCCTGCCCCGGAGGGCTGTCCTCGTCGAGCTCGATACCTACGCCCTCGACGGCCTGATGAACGCGCTCGGCCCCTGCAAGACACCAGACGACGTCGCTCGAGCTGCGCGTCTGCTGAGCGTGGCATCGCACGTCACGGGGCGGGATGCGTGCGTTCATCCCGGCATGTCGCCCGGTGAGGCGGACCCTTGCGTGGTCCGATGGCGCGAGTGGTGGCTCACCTCACGCGTCGACTACGAGACCCTCTCGGGACCGGAGCGCGTCGCCGCCATCCTCACCGAAACCCAGTACGGACGGTGGGCCCTGCAAGCCCTCACCCTTCAACTCGGCGTCGGCCCCGACGGCGTCACCGTTCTCGACCGTCTCCGCACCCAGGGCCCGCGCAGCTTCGGCCTCGCCTTGCTG
>Ga0066601_10000363_pt1 | contig 18697 bp, 10 predicted proteins | sample Medcelwee11metaG_FD_59487 | JGI IMG/M metagenome (GOLD analysis project Ga0066601, IMG submission 59487) | Freshwater pond sediment microbial communities from the University of Edinburgh, under environmental carbon perturbations - Medium... | ecosystem: Environmental > Aquatic > Freshwater >... | reverse complement strand
TGAACAGATCTGTTGGCAGGTTAAATACATCTGTCACGGGAGGATATACTTATATTTACCCTGTAGAATTTAACCGGGTAACAAACAGAAGTACAGGTACATATTTAAAATACAGAAGAAAACATTCCGGAAAATTATCAGTAACTACATCATGGGAAAAGTTACAATCAGAGCTAAATTTCTATGTACGGTCAAAAATTCTCAGGATCGATGATTTCTTCCTTACCGAAGAGACGGGAGAGGTTATACTTCCCGGATTTCCGGGATACTGGGAGGATCATAATACCGGTTATTTTATCATGGACGGCAGCCTTGGATATAAAATAACCACTCACCTGAGCCTGTCGCTGGCAGTAAAAAACATAACAAATACAGAATACATGGGCCGGCCCGGAGATATTCAACCCCAGAGGAATTTCAGCATAAGATTTTCAGGTTTATTTTAACTTTAGATATTTATAAGCGGTTGCTTAACAATAACGGATCAACTATGAAAAAAAAACTTTTCCTTTTACTCGCTCTCACCCTTACTTTGATTTCCTGTAATAATGAGAAGGATGTGTACCTCTTCGCCACTTTCAGAGAACCTGCAACAGAGGGTCTTTATCTTGCCTCGACACAGGATGGTTATCACTGGAACGACCTCGGGGGTCCCTATATCAGACCAGAAGTCGGAACCCAGAAAGTAATGAGGGATCCTTCCATTTTGCGGGGGCCCGACGGTATCTACCACATGGTTTGGACCTCATCGTGGAAAGATGATAAAGGTTTCGGATATGCCTCTTCAAAAGATCTGATACACTGGTCGGAACAAAAATGGATACCTGTAATGGAATATGAGCCAACTACAGCTAATGTATGGGCACCTGAATTATTCTACGACGATGAGCAGGACCAGTACATAATTATCTGGGCATCAACAATACCTTACAGATTCGACAGAGGGGAAGAGGAAGAATTCAGTAATCACAGGATGTACTTCACTACAACAAAAGATTTTAAATCGTTCACTGATACAAAACTGTTTCTGGATCCTGGTTTTAGTGTTATTGATGCGGCAATCGTGAAACGCGCTAAAGGAGATTATGTCCTGGTTCTGAAAGACAACACAAGACCCAACAGGAATCTAAGGGTCGGATTTTCCGATAATCCTCTCGGCCCCTGGTCAGATATATCAGCAACCTTTACCCAGATATATACTGAAGGTCCCAGCGTCATAAAAGTTAAAAACGAATGGCTTATTTATTTCGATGCTTATCGTGAAAAAATCTACGGAGCTGTAAAAACATCTGATTTTAAATCATTTACCAATATTACCAATGAGGTTTCCTTACCTGTAGGACATAAACACGGTACTATATTCAAATCTGATAATAAGACCCTGAAAGCATTGACTGATGCTTATGAAAGGAAATTATCCGAAGGGCAGACCAGATAGAAAATAAATTATTATATGATGAAAACCAGATTATTAATCTTTCAGGGAATTGTACTGATCTTTTTTCTGAACAGTTGTAATAAAGGTCCTGAAATCGTTCATTACACAGGAAAAACACTGAATAATCCTGATTATCATCATGGTCAGCTTTCACCGGTAATGGGAGTCCATAGTATACAGGTTATGCGTGCCAACCGGGAATTACCGGATTCTGCAGATGGTTTTGGCTGGACGTATAACCATGCTCCAATGCTGGCTTACTGGAATAATAAATTCTATCTTGAATATCTCAGCGATTCTGTTGGAGAATCAATTCCACCGGGGCATACACTTTTATCAGTCTCAGATAATGGTTACAAATGGTCTAAACCATACGCAGTTTTCCCGGTTTATAAGATCCCCGACGGAACTGTTAAAGAGGGAAATCCGATCATTGCTTTGAACCTTACTGCTGTCTATCACCAGAGAATGGGATTTTATGTCTCATCGGATAACCGGCTTCTTGTACTTGCCTATATAGGCATATCGCTCGATCCCCACGACAGTCCTAATGACGGTAAAGGTATTGGTCGTGTAGTTCGTGAAGTATACAGTGATGGATCCTTTAGTCCTGTTTATTTTATCAGGTATAACAAGGGCTGGGGTGTTGAAAATACGTCATTCCCTTTTTATAAAGAATGTAATGACCCAGGATTTGTAAACGCCTGTGATGAACTGTTGAATAAACCTTTGATGATGCAGCAATGGGTAGAGGAGGCTGACCGCGATGATTCCCTGATCCCGTTAAAACAGCAATACAAAGCTTTCAGCTTTTACCATCTGCCAGATAATCGTGTTGCCGGTTTCTGGAAAGAGGGTTTGACATCTATCAGCAGCGATGAAGGTAAAACCTGGCTGACCCCGGTGAGGGCTCCGGGGATTGTGACTGCCAATGCCAAAATGTGGGGACAAAAGACATCAGATGGCAGGTATGCTCTCATCTATAATCCATCCGATTTCCGATGGCCACTTGCTATATCTACAAGCGATAAAGGGCTGGAATACAGCAGTCTGTGGTTGATAAACGGAGAAATAACTACCATGCGTTATGGTGGAAACTATAAAGCTTATGGCCCTCAATATGTACGGGGTATTCTTGAAGGCAACGGAACACCTCCTGACGGGAAAATCTGGATAACTTATAGTATGAACAAAGAAGATATCTGGGTCTCCTCAATCCCTGTCCCTGTAACACCTGAAGCTGAAATTCATGCAGATGATGATTTTGACTTAATGGAACCAGGGAATGAATTGAAACAGTGGAATATATATAGTCCCCGATGGGCTCCTGTAAACATTGAAAAAGTGAATGGTAAAAGAGTTTTAGCCCTCCATGATAAAGATGATTTTGACTACGCAAAAGCAGAACGGTTATTCCCCCCATCTGAAAAAGTTGAAGCGGAGTTTAATGTTAAGCCGGGGCAAAACAATTTTGGACTTCTTCAGATTGAACTGCAGGATTCAAAAAACAGAGCTGCCCTCCGTATTATTTTTGACCAGGATGGTTATCTTAAATTGAAAGCTGGTTACCGCCTGAAAAATATTATGAAGTACGAACCGGGGAAAGAATATGCTATCCGAATTGTTGCGACAACAACTGACCGTTCTTACTCTGTTTTTGTTGATGATGGCAAAAGTAATGCAGGACTCTTTTTTGCTCCGGTTCATTCCCTTGAAGGTGTAGTTTTTCGCACAGGCGAAATCAGAAGGTTTCCTGACACAGATACTCCTACCGATCAGAACTTTGATGTCCCGGAAAGTGGCAGGCTAGTACCTGATGCAGTTTTCTATATCAGTTCATTAAAAACAAAAACTTTATAAACGCAATGAGAAGCAGAATCTGGATATTCTATTTCTTGTCGGGACTCTTGCTTACAGGATCGCTTGCTTTCGAAAAAGCAGGGTCGAATGCTGAATTAAAAAATCTGAATAAATCCATCCTGGATCCGGTTAACTTTAAACACTATGCCGACTTGTTCAACAGGATGGAAAATGAAAATATTGTTACCTTAATTCCTAATGACAAGTCCTGGGATTGGATGAAGGAAAACATCCCTTTCTTTGAATGTCCTCAGGATAATTTTGAAGAGATTTATTATTACCGGTGGTGGACACTCAAAAAACATATCATTCAGACTCCTGAAGGCTTTGCGTTTACCGAATTCCTGGTACCACGTTCATATGCTGATAAATACAATCTGATAAGTTGTGCCCTGGGTCATCATATTTATGAATCACGATGGCTCCGGAATCCGGAATACCTCCAGGAGAATGTACATGTCTGGTACCGTGGCAACGCAGGTGGCAAAATGAAATATCTCAGGAGTTTCAGCAGCTGGACAGCCAACGCATTGTATAACAGCTACCTTGTAAACGGGAATAAAAGTTTTTTAATCGACCTGCTCCCTGATCTGACAGAAGAATATCAGCAATGGGAAGGAGATCATCGCCTTTCTTCAGGATTGTTCTGGCAGAGAGATGTATCGGATGGCATGGAAGAGAGTATCTCAGGCGGACGAAAAGTCAGGAACGCCCGACCTACAATAAACAGCTATATGTTCGGGAACTCTCTTGCGATATCGGAAATTGCCCGGTTAGCAGGTAACAATGAGCTGGCTAATCAATATGCAGCCAAAGCCGATACCTTGAAAAAACTAGTGGAAAAGAGATTATGGAATATTACTGATCAGTTTTTTGAAACATTGAAAGAGGATGGTCAGCCCGCAGGTGTCAGGGAAGAGATCGGATTCATCCCATGGTATTTCAACCTGCCTGATAATGGTTATGAAAATGCATGGAAACAGGTTCTTGAAAAAGAGGGATTCAACGCGCCATTCGGATTGACAACTGCTGAGCGACGACATCCTGAATTCAGGACACATGGTTGCTGTAACTGTGAATGGGACGGAGCAGTATGGCCCTTTGCAACTTCCCAGACACTGACAGCAATGACAAATCTCCTGAATAATTATAAACAGACAGTTGTAAATGATTCGGCATGGTTCCGGTTTATGGAAGTTTATGTAGAGACGCAGTATTACAGGGGAAGGCCTTATATTGGTGAGTACCTTGACGAAAAAACAGGCTTCTGGCTTAAAGGCGACCAGGAGAGAAGCCGGTATTATAATCATTCAACTTTTAACGATCTTATTATCACCGGGTTAGTCGGCTTACGTCCCCGCGATGATCAGATGATTGAAGTAAATCCTCTCCTTCCGGATAATAAATGGGATTGGTTTTGCCTTGATAAGATTTTATATCATGGGAATCTAATCACTATATTGTGGGATAAATATGGAACCAGGTATAATATGGGCAAAGGACTTTACATTCTTGTCAACGGAAAAGTTGTTGGAAATAGCGACAAACTTGAACATCTTATATGTAGCCTTTGATAAATAAATCAGTTTTAAGATGACAGAAAAATATAAATTAAAAATCGGTCTTTTTGGAATTGGTCTTGATGCTTACTGGAGTCAGTTTAAAGATCTTAAGGGAAAGCTGGAGGGATATATTGAAGAGGTCAGGAAGAATCTCAGTTCGTTTGATGCTGAAATCATAAACCTTGGACTAATAGATAATCCGGTAAAAGCTCTGGAGGCGGGACATAATTTCAGGCAGGCAGATGTAGATATTATTTTCCTTTATGTAACAACATATGCTTTATCTTCAACAGTTCTTCCTGTTGTCCAGAGAGCAAAGGTCCCGGTAATAATTTTGAATCTCTCACCTCTTGCTTCCATTGATTATAAGCACTTTAACAATCTAAAAGACAGGACAAAGATGACCGGCGAATGGTTAGCTAATGTCTCTGCATGTCCGGTACCGGAAATAGCCAATGTTTTCATCAGAGCCGGAATAAAATTTCATCAGGTAACAGGAGTTTTACAAGGTGACAAAGAGGTCTGGGATGAGGTCAGGGAATGGGTTGAAGCAGCAAAAGTGGCAAACAGGATGGCTCATAACAGGTTGGGATGCATGGGCCATTATTACGGGGGGATGCTTGATGTGTATACCGATCTTACTCTTCAGCTTGCTTCCTTCGGAGGTCATATTGAAATGTTAGAAGTTGATGAACTTGCAGAACTCCGGAAAAAAGTTTCATCCGAAGAAATTATCAACCGTCTTAAGTTGTTCTATAATGAATTTGATATAGATAAAGGTTGTTCTGAAGCAGATCTTAAACAGGCAGCCTGTACTTCAGTGGCTCTGGAAAAGCTGGTAAAGATACATGACCTTGGATCACTTGCATATTTTTATTCCGGAACAGGCGTCAGAGAAAATGAAGATGCTATAAGCTCGATAATTCTTGCCAATTCCCTGCTTACATCAGAGGGGGTACCTGTGGCTGGCGAATATGAGATCAAGAATGTTCAGGCAATGAAAATTATGGATTGCTTTGGAGCAGGTGGATCTTTTACCGAATTCTATGCTCTTGATTTTAAAGATGATGTCGTTCTTATGGGGCATGATGGTCCTGGACACCTGGCAATTGCTGAAGGAAAAACAAAAGTTAAACCACTTGAGGTTTATCATGGGAAAGTAGGTAAGGGACTATCTGTTGAAATGTCGGTTAAATACGGGGATATTACACTTTTATCGGTGGTTCAGAAGCCAGATGGAAAACTGATGCTTCTTGTAGCTGAAGGAGAATCAGTACCTGGACCTATCCTGGAAATTGGGAACACTAACAGCCGGTATAAATTTCCAATTGGGGTAAAAAAATTCGTCAATACCTGGAATAGTTATGGCCCGGCACATCATTGTGCTACAGGTGTGGGACATATTGCTTCAAAAATGATAAAGCTCGGAGAGCTTTTGGAAATGGATGTAGTGAAGGTTTGTTAAATAATAATTAATTTTAATAGTACTTTAAAAGGAACTAAACATAATAAACATGAAACTGATGAAACATGTCTTCTTATTTTATTTTGTCATTACAGTATTACTTTCAGGCTGTAAAAAATCAGATATAAGTGAGGTCAAAATCAACGACTACAAATCTTTAGCTGCAGAGTTTAAAACCCCGGCTGCTGAATATACTACCGCTCCTTTCTTTGTCTGGAATTACAAAATCACAAAGAAGGAGATTGATAATTACCTTAACGACTTTAAAGAACAGGGCAGCAGCCAGGTATTTATTCACCCGCGTCCCGGACTAATAACTGAATACCTTTCTGATGAATGGTTTGAACTCTTTAAATATACAGTTGAAAAAGGGAAAGAACTCGGGATGAAAATTTGGATCTATGATGAGAACTCATACCCGAGCGGATTCGCGGGAGGAAATGTTCCTGATCAGATGCCGGAATCAGTAAACCAGGGACAGGGACTTAAAATGACGAAATTTGAAACACTGCCCGATACTGCTGAAAAGTATTACCTGTGTCTCAGAGAGGACAACGGAAAATACATTAATATAACTTCGGCACTTGAGCCTGAGAAGGGGAAACAAGGGAAATATTTACTTTTCTATAAAACATATCATGGCAAAAGTCCATGGTACGGAGGATTTTCGTATGTCGATCTGTTATTCCCCGGTGTTACTCAGAAGTTTATAGAAATTACAATGAAAGGGTACGAGAAAAATCTCGGTACTGAATTCGGCAGAACAATTCCTGGAACTTTTACAGATGAACCGCAGATAAATTCTCCGGGGGGGATCCGTTGGACCCCTGACCTTTTTGAAATTTTTCAGAAGAGATGGAAATATGATCTCCGGACTCAGTTGCCTTCTCTCTTCGAAGAGGTAGGTGACTGGAAGATGGTAAGGCATAACTATACTCAGACTCTTCTCCAGATGTTCATCGACCGCTGGGCTAAACCATGGTATTTTTACTGCCAGGAAAACGGACTTAAGTTTACAGGTCATTATTGGGAACACGAGTGGCCCAATATGCGCCCGGGAGGCGATAATATGGCAATGTATGCATGGCACCAGGTTCCTGCAATTGATATGCTTTTCAATCAATGGGACGATACAACGGCAAGAGCACAGTTCGGAAACGTAAGGTCTGTTAAAGAACTTGCCAGTGCTGCAAACCAAACCGGCAGGCAAAGGAAGCTCAGCGAAACATACGGAGGTGCAGGATGGGAACTTACATTTACGGATATGAAAAGGCTCGGCGACTGGGAATATGCCCTTGGCGTAAACCTGATGAATCAGCACCTTTCTCATATTACCCTTGCCGGAGCCAGAAAATATGATTACCCGCTGACATTCACATATCATGAACCCTGGTGGAACGATTACAAATATTTAAACAACCATTATGCCAGGCTGTCCGTGGCATTATCATCCGGTAAACAGGTAAATGACATATTAATTATTGAACCAACAACATCTGCCTGGTTGTACGACTCTTACGCTGCCAGAAATCCCAAATATGCAGTCATTGGTCAGACTTTTCAGACATTTATCACCAAGCTCGAAAAAAATCAGGTTGAATATGACCTTGGGTCAGAAAACATAATCAAAGACCTGGGGACGGTAAAAAAAGGCAGATTCATTGTCGGGCAGTGCTCGTACCCGACAGTTGTACTTCCTCCCATGATAGAGAATCTTGATCTTGCCACTTTTAAACTGATTAAGAAATTCGTATCGGAAGACGGTACCCTGGTTGCCTTTTCTGTTCCATCCTTCGTAGATGGATCAGAAAGTGAGGAATTGAATGAATTCTTTGCAAAATACAAGGATAAAATAATCATTGAACCTGAGCCTGATAACTCTGTAACTGCCAAATATTTTACAAGCAAATCTATAAGTTTTTCAGAAGTAACCGGGGGAGACCTTTACCACCAACGCAGAGTCCTTTCCGACGGACAGATTGTATTCCTGGTCAATTCGAACCTTTCAGAAACAGTTAAGGGATCAATTAAGGTAAAAGGCCAGGCTGCTTATGAATTTAATACCCTTGAGGGGAATATTCAGGGATACCCCTGGACACAGGATGGGGAAAAAGTAAATCTCAGCTTTTCCTTACCGCCTGCCGGAAGTCTTTTATTATTTATTCCGGAAGTCTATAACGAAAGACACATTACTCCTGCTAAACCAAAGAATCTGGCTCCGGTTGCTGCAAATGCACAGATGAAAATAGTAAGAGATAGGGATAATGTCCTGACACTCGAATTCTGTGATTTAGAAATAGGCGGTGAGATAACGAATGACATGCACAATTTTAATGCCGCTGATAAGCTCTACAAATATTATGGATTTAAAAACGGAAATCCATGGAACACCTCTGTTCAGTTCAAGACCAGAACTGTTGACAGTGATACTTTTGGCATAAACACCGGATTTACTGCAACTTACCACTTTAATGTCAAAGGAGATTTTGATTATTCAACTTTCAAAGCAGTTGTTGAAAGGCCTTATCTGGGAACAGTTTCGGTAAATGCCACAGAGTTGAAAGCAGAAGAAGGGAAATGGTGGCTCGACAGGGAATTTGGTGTTTTCAGTATAGGAGAGCTTGTCAAAAAAGGAGACAATACAATATCATTTACAGTATCACCCATGAAAGTTCATGCTGAAATTGAACCTGTATATATCCTTGGTGATTTTTCAGTTGTCCCGGCAGTAAAAGGATGGACACTCGAAGCTCCGGTTAAAGAATTAAAAACCGGCAGCTGGAAAGACCAGGGAATGCCGTTTTATTCATGGGGTTTAACCTACAGCAGGGAATATACAATTGATAAACCCGAAGGCAGATATCTTGTAGAATTAAGCAACTGGAAAGGTATAGTTGCAGAGGTCTCAGTTAATGGCGAACCAGCAACAATCATTGCATTTCCCCCCTACCAGTCAGATATTACCGACCTGGTGAAACCCGGAAATAACAGGATTGAGGTGAAGGTTATTGGCAGTCTTAAGAACCTTCTTGGTCCTCATTTTAATAATCCTGCACCTGGGCTTGTCTCACCAGGGCACTTCAGGAATGTAAAAAGCTACCCTGCAGGGAAAGATTACCAGCTGCTCGACTATGGGCTGACAGATGAATTTAATTTATTGCAGGGGAAATAGTGAAGAATTGTCTTGTCGCCTTACTTTCACCCTACCTTTAGGAGGGAGTTTAGCAACAGACATTGAAAGGAAAGATTAATTTTTATAATTCTGAAATTCGAATAATAATTTAGAAACCTTCCAATAGACTAAAAATCAATTTACTATTTTAGACTATTTGGTGGATTCAAATATTTATTTACATTTGATGCGTTTTTGATCTTTGAAATCTTTAAACTAAATGTACATTCATCCCCTGCAGTAATGCAGGAACACCTGAATTTAAACTTAAAAACTTATTTATGAGAAAACTTTTAACCTTATTTGCCGGTATACTTATTACCGGTAGCGCAATTGCAGGCGGACTGGTCACTAATAATAATCACAGCGCCATGTTCACACGACTATTAAACAGGAATGCTTCAACTGATATTGATGCAGTCTATTTTAATCCTGCCGGCCTAACCAAACTTGGTGATGGTTTCCATTTTTCGATAAATAACCAAACCATCGGACAAACACAGACTATAACAAACAATTACGCTTATCTTTCCGGAACAAAGCCTAAAGAATTTGTTGGAAAAGTCAGCGCACCCATTTACCCGGGCGTATATGTTGCTTATAAAACTGGGAAACTGGCATTATCTGCAGGATTCAACGTTATAGGCGGAGGTGGCGGTGCCAAATATGACAAAGGTTTGCCATCAATCGAAACGCAAGTCGCAGATCTTTTACCATTGGTTACTTCATTTGGAATAACAACCACTCAATATACTGCTGATATTTTCTTTGAAGGTTCATCCATATACTTTGGCTACCAGGCTAATGTTTCTTATGAATTAAGTGATAAAATTTCTGCTGCCGTTGGTGGAAGACTTGTAACTGCTAAAAACACATATAACGGACATATTAATGATATTATGATAAATCCGTTGTATGCTGGTAATCCAACAGCAGCACTTATGCCGGCACCAACATTTTTTACAAGCATTGGACAGGCTGGATATGCTTTAATGACATCTGATACTGAAGCTGATGCTGAAATGACAGGAAAAGGCTTTACTCCGATTCTTTCATTAAATATTGCTCCATCCGAAAAAATCAATCTTTCTCTGAGATATGAATTTAAGACAAAACTCAATCTGACTACCACAGTTCATGACGGGAAAGATGCGGGTATGTTTATCCAGGACTCAGTTGCTATTGCTGATTTGCCAGCTGCTATCTCTGTAGGATTAAACTTCAAACCAATCGAAAAACTGATGCTCTCAGGAAGTTTTAATTATTACTTCGACAAAAGTGTTGATTATGACGGACAGGCAGGAGTTGATGTTAACATGATCGACAAAAACTTTCTTGAATTTGGTATTGGTGCAGAATATAGCATTAGCGATAAGTTAAGAGTCAGTGCGGGATGGGCAGCTACCGTAACCGGTGTTAACAGTAACTATCAAAGTGATATGGGTTATAGTACTAACACCAATTCAGTTGGTGCAGGTTTTGGCTATCGTATCAATGACATGATTGACCTTAATATTGGAGGACAATTAGCTATCTATTCGGAAGACTCAAAATCATTTACTCACTTTGTCCCAGTTACTGAGACATACAATAAGAGCACATGGCTTATCGGTGCAGGACTTAATTTCTATTTCGGTAAATAACAAGAATTTAATCAAATATTAAAAAGCTGATCCGCGTAGGATCAGCTTTTTTTTTAACCTCCGGTGATTAAGGAGTAAAAGAAATTTCCTAATACTTTATCCCCTGACCATCAAGAAACTTTACATATTGAGAAAGTCTTGGAGCTTCTGAAGATTTAAGTTTTTTATACCATTCAGCTGCCCTGGCGTTGTTTCCTGTTTCTGCGGCGAATTTAATAACGCTTGAAAAGAGAAGCCCTTCAATCCCAAGATTCTGACTATCAGTCTCTTCAATTATGTTCATCAGGTTGATCATTGCTTTTGCAGGTTCCTGATTTTCAGCCAGAACAAATGCTTCATCAATTTTTATGTTCAGTTCATTATCAAGTGTAATTCCGTAAAAAGAAAAACAATTATCTGCACAATCCTCAATAAGATCAATCCATTTTGTTCCTGGTTTCAAAGGGGGAAATTTCAGAATAAAATCAAGGCTCTCTCCTACTGTTTTGAACTTATAGCTATCGGGACAAACCGGGATTCCATTAGCTGAAATCAGTTTGCTGCGGGTTCCATCGGGATAGATAATGAATATATTCTGGTCAGCACAGAACTTACCACCATCAATTCTATTTGTAACTCTGAGATAAAATGTCAGTTCTCCGGAAGTGGCTTCTATCTTATTGATCATCAATGTCTCGTGACTTTTCAGACCATAATTTGGCTGAATAAATGACTGAGCGGAAGCAAAGCCTAAAAAGAGAAACGGTATTACAATAAATAAAAATCTTCTCATTCTTTACGTATAAAACTGCAAGTTAATAAAAAACTCCGTTCACCTCTTTTAGAGATACACGGACTTAAAAAAGAACCCGTTGAAATGAGCCGGTAGTTCAACGGGTTAAGTATTTTATTAATTAAATTATGAAAATTTTACTAAAAAAGAGCATAGCTTAGTTTAAGCTGAAATGTAATGCCAGGCTCGAGTTTTGTAAAGAACGGATCAGTAACATTAAATGATTTGAAGACTGATTTTTTAGCAGCATTTAACAGATTATCTATTTTGAATTCAACCTGTGTACGTTTTTCTTCTCCAATACTTTTACTTATATTAAGATTTAAACTATGAAAAGGGAGAGTATAAATATCGGGACGGTCCGCAATACCGACGTACATAAGGGTAGTACCCTGAACATTATAATAGAGTCCGGCTTCAAAACCTTTCCAGAATCCATTTTCCCCTCCGTTATATGAAAATCCACTGTTTATTATATATGGAGCTTGCCCGGCCATTTCACGGTATTTATCAATAGACTGATTTGTACGTGCATTTTCAACTCTTGAGGTATACTCAGTCAGGCTTAATTCAATACTTGACCTGGTTACTGAAAAATTGGAAGTGACACTAAAGTCTTTAAGGAATTCTCCGATAAGAACCAGACTCTGGCGTAACTCGACTTCAAGTCCCAATACCTTGCCATCGCCTACATTCCTGGGCTGGAATGACCCCTTCTGAGTGGTGGCATATTGCACAATCTCTATTGGGTTCTTAAAATTCTTGTAAAATCCACTTAATGAAACCATTTGTCCGTTTGATTGGAACAATTCCCAGCGAAGATCAAAATTATGAATATAAGAACTTACCAGTTTGCCATCCCAGTATTCTACGCCCAGAACATCGTTGGCATCACGGAACAAGCCGCCAATAAAGGTACGGTTACTAATTGGGTCAGAAATCTCAGCATAAGATAATTCTTTAAATGATGGACGGGCAATAGTCTTGGCATATGAAAACCGTAAATTTTGTTTTTCCGACATGTTGTATATTAAGTTAACTGACGGAAAGAAATCGAGATTATCAAGAACCTTATCATTATTTAAAACATTGATTCCCAGTTGATCCTGACCAGTATAATGCTGGACAAAATTTTCAACACGGACTCCTATTATGGTCCTTAAATATTTAAAAAGGCTGAGTTCGGTTGATACGTATACTGCCAAATTGCTGGAATTTGCATTAAACTGGTTAGGATTTGCAGGGATAAAACTCGCTTCATATGTTGTGCCGCTGGTGGTTAAAGTACCATTTAAGGGCCAGAGATTTTCAGGTCTGAAAAGTTCATCTGGATTTCCTGTCAGTGGCACATTGCGAACGTTCATTGAGAATTTACGTATCATGAAGTTGCGTTCTTTATAGGTATAGGATCCGCCAAAATTCAGTTTAGCCTTTTCGCCTCTGAAATTATATTCTTTTGTTACATGGAACAAACCAACCATGTTTATTTCAGATAAATCACGCCATATTCTTTCGGGAAAACCCGATTCAGTATTAACATAATAGTTTCCATTTTCAACAACATACCTTACAAAGCGGACATCAGGGTCACTTATTTTCGAAATAGTCGGTGATAACTTCCAGATAATATTCCAATCCGAACCCTTAATGGAATGCTTGCCATCTAACAGAATGTTGGTGAGCGACCGTTGATTATACTCAAGGTTGTGCTGAATGCCTTCAAAATTGCTACCCTGGTCAGAACTTATATAATGAAATATACCAGCCTTTGATTCTCCATTCTGAAGGTGAATAAGGTTAATGCGAAATTTTGAGTTAGCCGTTTTCAAAGCAAAACCGGCAAGACCGCTCAGTAAAACACTGCTAGTGCCATAGTCACCTATTTGAAATTCACGCACCTCCAATTCGTTCTTATCAGGGTCGCTTGAAAGACCATACCTTCCGTATTCAGCATTTTTGTATAATTCGGTATTATTTTTATATGATAATCCGAAATTATATCCAATTGTCACTCTTTTTAGTGCAACCTGATTTCCCAGTGATGCACCAAATCCATAGTCCATGAAACTATTTTGTTTAATGGCCGACATGGATGGGTTGAAGCTTTCAAGAATTTCTCTGTACCGTAAACTTGGTTCGCTGGTTAATGGTTTTCCAACCACATCGGTAAAGAAAGGAAGATTTGAAGTAGCAGGTATTTTTCTTGTTCCATCATCAAAACCAAGAAAATCGGTTTTTCCACCCTCGTATGTCAGGTAATCACTTTTAAAATGGAAATCAGGATTGTAACCAGTGCTGACGGAGAAATTACCTTTCTTCTGTTCCGGGAAATCCTTAATTCCAATGTCAATAATTCCTCCGGTAAAATCTGCCGGTAATTCTGCGCTGAACGATTTATGTACTATAATATTATCAATTATACTGGTTGGAAAAATGTCCATCTGAAGGGTATTCCGGTCCGGATCAAGCCCCGGCAGGTCTACCCCGTTTAAAATAGTTTTTGTATATCTGTCACCAAGTCCGCGTACATAAACATACTTTCCTCCATCGACTGATACCCCCGGAACGCGTTTCATTGAGGAAGCAGCATCAGAATCTCCCATTTTTCTGAAGTTAACTGCAGAAATGCCATCGATGACATCCGGAGATTTCATTCTTATACTTAGAATAGCGCTTTCGGTATTACGTAACATGTTTGCTGTGACAGTAACTTCAGAAAGACCAATCGTTGCAGATTTTAGTTTCAGATCATCGAGAAGAGTCACTGTACCATCAGAGACTTTAACACCGCTGATTATAAGTGTTTCGTACGATACAAAGGAGAACTTCAGATTATATGTTCCTGGGGCAAGAGACAAGTTGAATTTTCCATCGAGATCAGTTACAGCTCCTGCCGTAGTTCCTTCAGCAACCACAGTAACTCCCATAAATCCGCCACCCAGCGCTTCGTCATATACTGTGCCTCTTATGGTACCTTTCTGTGAATATACCTGAGTTAAAAATAAAAGAAAAAAGAACGTGAGTATTAATTTTAATGTACGCATAATTGATTATTAATTGTTATTAATTAATTTAATACCAAAACTCGCAGGTTCAAAAACCTGCGAGTTTTGTAAAATATTATTAAACTCTAAACTGTTACTAAAAACCAGTTAATGCACCCGATGTTGAAGCCCATGACCATGTGCTGAACACTGAAACTGTTGCACCAACTGTTGGTGTTGTAACAGATGTTACAAAAGCATCGGTTCCTTCCTTAAAGAAATCACTTAATGCTGTTCCTGCTGGTATTGTAGCCTGGAGATTAGAAGATGTTAGCAACCCACCTGATGCAGGCACTGGCATATCATCAAAGTCCTGACCAGCTTTTATTGCAAAGAAATAGATTCCGTCCATGACAACAGGAGTATTATCATCCAGGTCAGCCAGGCCTTCTGCATTCATTGCTTTCACCGACCCATTTTTAAGTGTGTGAGTTGCTATCATTGTTCCTTCAGGGCCATCAAGTTCAAAACACTCGTCAAAAGGATTAATTACAACGAAGTTATCAAGTGTACCGCCCCATGACTGGTCTGTATCGACTGCATCATCTCCGGCATTCCAGAAAATAACATTTTTTACATTAACAGTTCCGCCAAACCATTCAATACCATCGTCCTGGTTAGCAATAATTTCGATATTCTCAACAACAGTGCCTGAACCAACACCACCGAGTGTTAAGCCATTTATTTCGTTGCCTTCACCAATATTGGCACCACCATGACGTATTGAAACATATTTTATAATACCTGAATTATCAAGCGGATCGGTTCCTCCATACTGGCCATTAAGGTCTGATACAGGGATGCCTTCAATCTGCTTAACACTTGCAGAAGCAGAAATAGGAGCATTACCAAGAACTAATAAGCCACCCCACAAGCCGTTTATTGTAGGCTCAAGGTTCGGACTGGCAATTTCACCGGGAAGTATCTCGTCAGCAACCGAAGTAAAAATAATAGGAGAATCAGCTGTACCCTGAGCATCTAATTTACCACCACGGGCAATCATAAGAGCTGTAGCATTTGAAGCTGAACCTTCTCTTCCTTTTACAATTACGCCTGGCTGAATAGTCAGGGTACTGCCTGACAGAACTGTTATACGGCCTTCAAGAACATAAATTTTGCCGGTTTCCCAAGTGGTATTTGCTGAGATATTCTCAGTTACAGAAATGGTGGGTACCATCTTAACATCTAAAACTGCAGTGGCTGTACCTGTCTGACCTTCACCGTCAGTAAGTGTAAGAACAACTGAACCGGCTCCGGCTGCAGTGCCTGCTGTAAAAGTTATTATAATTGATCCTGCTGTTTCACCGGCAGCAGCGTTAGTTTTTATAACAGCTGTTCCGTTTGTTGCAACCAATGATGATGAGCCATACCCACCCTCAGCAGTAAAATCGAAAGCTAAATCAACTGTAGAACCTACTTCGACATTTTCATTGGCCGGAGCAGATACTGCAGGAATTGCATATTCCTTTTTACATCCTGATACAACTACCAGAACTGCAAATAAAACATAAGATAAGATCTTCTTCATAATTCTTCTTTTAGATTAAAATTTTTTGTCTGATTTTCACTGATTTTATTTGAGACAAAAGTGAGGCTTAGTTGTTATAAATCAGTTAAGGAATGAATAAGGTTTAATTACATTTATGTTACATCATATTATTAATTTGTAATAATATTGTAACATGGATTTTCATATTTTGCTTATACCTTTGCAGGTGATATAAGAAGGGAACTATTATTCAAATAATCTGATTGTTATGGACCCAAAAAATATAAAGATCCTCATTGTTGACGATGAAGAGGATCTTTGTGAAATACTTCAGTATAATCTTGCGAATGCAGGTTATATAACTGAAGTTGCACATTCTGCAGAGGAGGCAATTAAAAGATCTGTTACCAGTTTTGACCTTATCCTCCTGGATGTGATGATGGGGCCGATGTCGGGATTCAAATTTGCAGATAAACTAAGGAATGAACTGGAACTTTCCGTACCGATAATTTTTCTGACTGCAAAGGATACAGAAAACGATATACTTACCGGCTTCAGCCTTGGCGCCGATGATTATATTGCCAAACCATTCTCTGTTAATGAATTAACAGCAAGAGTTAAAGCTGTTCTGAAAAGAGCACAAAAAGAAAAAGGCAAGCTTCATACTATATTAAAATTCAATGAGATCGAACTGGATACCGTTAAGAAAAGATTGCTGATAAATGATGAAAAAATTGAACTTACAAGGAAGGAATATGAAATACTAAAGCTTCTCCTGGAAAACCAGGTAAAAGTATATTCAAGAGAAGACATTCTGCTGAAAGTATGGGGTAACGAAGTAATTGTAACCGACAGAACCGTCGATGTCAATATCACCCGGTTAAGGACCAAACTGGGGAAATATGGTCAGAATCTTAAAAATAAATCGGGATATGGTTACTATTTTGAATTCTGATATTAGCATCTTTTAAATGTTTGCAAGAAATAAATTCCGGAATAACCTGCTTTTTTTCTATTCTGCAATCTTCCTGGTTGTAGCACTTCTTATTATTACTTATCTGTATAAAAGAGAAAAAGAATATAGGATCTCCACTCTTAACGATGAATTGTACAATATCACCCGGATTGTTGACAACTATATAACTATTAATTCATTATACAATTCCGGTGATTACCATAAAATAGATTCCCTGAACAGGCTTCTCCCACACCCGAATCTCCGGATCTCCATTATTGATACCAGCGGTAATGTACTGTACGACAGTTTCGTTCATGAGTATGGAAAAATGGAAAATCATAAATCAAGACCTGAAGTAATCGAATCGCGTATATATGACCATGGAACAGCAGTAAGAAAATCGGGGACAACAGGTCAGGAATATTACTATTTCTCAAAATTTTACTCAAAATACTTTATCAGGACCGCATTGATCTATGATGTTAATGTGGCAAACTTCCTTAAGGCAAATTTCAGGTTCCTTTTTATTTTACTTTTTTGCTTTATTATAATAGGAATTGTTTTGTTCTTTGTTACCAACAGATTCGGAGAATCAGTAACAAGACTGAAAGATTTTGCAGTAAGCTTAAGAAATGATAAACCTTTTATTTCTGAATTCCCGAAGAATGAACTTGGGATTATCGGAGCCGAAATACTGGAAATATATAATAACCTGCTTTCAGCTAAAAACGATCTTGCTATTGAAAAGGAGAAACTATTTAACCATCTTAATGCACTTAATGAAGGAGTAGCTTTTTTTTCACCGGAGAAATCAATCATATTTAATAATGACCATTTCATACAACTTATGAATATGATTTCAGGTGACCTTAAAATCTTTTCCTCTAACTTTTTCGAAATTCCCGAATTTATTGAAATATCTGATTTTATTGAAACCCACCAGGAAGTTGAACCCGCTTTACGTGATCTTCCCAAATTCGAATACCAGATAGTAAAAGACGGAAGGTTTTTCAGGGTTCAATGCGCTATTTTCCACGATAAAAGTTTCGAAATTATACTGAGTGATATTACAAAAATTGGTAAAAACAAACTTATCAAGCAGCAGATGACCTCAAATATAGCACATGAACTTAAAACACCTGTATCCTCAGTAAGGGGATATATTGAGACTCTTCTCAACGACCCTGATATCGATAAGAAAAAGCAGAAATATTTTCTGGAGAAGACTTTAGCTCAGACAGACAGATTAACTGGACTTATAAACGACATTTCTGTTCTGAATAAAATCGAGGAA
>Ga0066601_10000358_pt1 | contig 18800 bp, 11 predicted proteins | sample Medcelwee11metaG_FD_59487 | JGI IMG/M metagenome (GOLD analysis project Ga0066601, IMG submission 59487) | Freshwater pond sediment microbial communities from the University of Edinburgh, under environmental carbon perturbations - Medium... | ecosystem: Environmental > Aquatic > Freshwater >... | reverse complement strand
CAGAACTGGTAAGCCGCATGGGCGAAGGGTTCGGGACGCAAGCCCAGTTTGGGTTTGATGATGGTGCCAGCAATGTAGCCGCCGTCTTTGAGCGGACGGCCTAAAATACGCCACATATCGGAAATGTCTTTAGCCGGGCCGTCGAACAACTGGATAGCGCGCTCTGGCATGTAGAAATCAATCATTTTGGCATGTTCAATATCACCCATGCCTTGGTTGTTACCGATGACCAGGGTCAAGAACGACACCAGCATCATACGTCCGTCGGTGATATTGCGATCAAACAAGTCAATCGGATAGGCGATGCGCATATCTTCGGTGGCTTCGTCAATGAAGTACACCAGCGCATCCACGCCTTTGGTGAAGTCGTCGGTGGTGCAGACTTCGACATTGGTGCCGGTAGAGGATTCAGCCGCGAAATGTGTGGCGGCCTCCAGATAACCGTAGCCCACTTTGGGCTTCATTTTGTAGGCTACCAGAATATGTTTGCCGCCTGCGATGAGGTCTGCTTCTTTTAAGCTCAGGTCGGAATAGCGACTGGATTGGTCAAGTGACATCTTTGAAAATCTCCTGCATTTTTATGGTGACGGGGTTGCCCCGGTTTCAATCCACGCCTGGCCTCTTCTGCCAAGCGAAAACCCGATAAAGTCAGCCACCGCTGCTCTGCTGAGTCACAGGTGGTCGGTTCAAGTTCAGATGGCGTCAGTATAGAGAGATTAAATTATAAGTAAATACGAATGTTTTTATGATGACAATAAGTAGATACTTATCCTAAAGAACGCTGCGCTAGGCACAGGGAGGCAAGGCGCGACTGCTTTGTGGGGTACGCTGCGCCTCTGAAATCGGCTAGATTTAGGTTCAGCCGTCAAAACGACCCCGCTGCTAATCCGGTCAATGTCGTAATCTGTGCCTCACTAAATCCCAGTTCGCGCATTTTCTGTGCGGTCTCCAACTTTGCCCGCTGTTCGCCTGCTGCTAATCCTTCCGCCAAGCCCTCTGCTTTGCCCTCTGCCTTGCCTTCTTCCCAGGCAGTGAGTACCACCGCTTTTGCGCTCATATAATCGAGCAGATTCTTTTCATATTGATGGTATTGTTCTTGATTCAGATTGGCAAGTTCGGCAGTGTGAAAAGCTTTTTGGAAAATCTGTTCATTGAGAATCGCAGGAATATGGTCAAAACTCTCAAGATTCTTCAGAAAGTAAATCCATTGATCAAAGCGAGTCTCCAGTTCAGCTTCAGTTTTATTGAACAGCGGCATTTGCAGGAATTTAAAATGCAGTTTATCGAAGAATAAATCGCCGTCTTGATCGCGTAATGCGATGTCGCGGCGGAATTTACGCTGTTCTTCCTGCTCGTCGTATTCAAAGTCGAGAATGGCTATGAAGTACACCGGGGCGAGTTTAAACAACCAGTCGCCTTTTTTAGCCTGCTCTCGAATGGGGAAAGTGGCGTAGTACACCGAGCGGTCTTTGAAAAAATTCATTTTGGCTTTCTGCATTTCAACAATGAACTGTTCACCTTGTGTGCTGGTGCAGTGTATGTCAAAAATAGCCTTTCGTTCTAAGGGAATATCAGGCAGTTGTTCTGGATTTTTGAAGTGTAGTTCGGCAATTTGGTGGTGTGCAGGCAAAATTTGATTGAGAAAATCGGTGAGCAAATCCTTGTTAGCCTCTTCGCCAAAGAGTTTTTTGAAACCAAAATCGGTGTAGGGATTGAGGTATTTGGACATGTGCTTGCTCCTAAAATGAAAAAACTTACTCAATTGTACAACCGAGCGGGTTTTTTCTCACGACTTTCCGGCGTTCAGCAGGGGTCAATAAGCCACAGCGACCGGGTTGCTGGGGTGATCCAGAGGGCGAGATAATGGCCTTGATAATCTCTGGCGGTGTCTGGGCAGCGGACTCGTCCAAGTTTTATAACCATTTTAATAACAAAGAGTTACGCTGTGATTTTGAAAAAAAATGTCAGAAAAAGCCCTGAAAAACAGCCTTGCTGGCATAAAAACTTATTATTATTCAAATAATTATAAGTTAGACAAGTCTAGTAATGACCAACACGACGCTGCCGATGGGAATTGTTACCCCTATCCCTACTCAATTGAGTGCTGATCGCTGATAATAGGGAAACCTAAGCGCGACCGGTTTCGCCGGTGCATTTTCCTTTAAGACCCTATCACGAGTAATCCACGCCACATGAACAGTGAATTTTCCCGCATTAACCGGCTTCCCCCTTATGTCTTTGGTGTGGTCAAAGAATTGACTGCTGCCGCGCGGACACGGGGCGAGGACATTATCGATTTCGGCATGGGTAATCCCGACCAGCCGACGCCTAAGCACATCGTGGATAAATTGGTGGAAGCGGCGTTGCGCGAAGACACCCACCGTTATTCGATGTCCAAAGGTATTCCGCGCCTGCGCCGGGCGATCACCCATTGGTATGCGACCCGTTATCAAGTCGAGCTAGACCCGGATCGGGAAGCGATTGTGACGATAGGTTCCAAAGAAGGCTTGGCGCATCTTGCTTTAGCCACGATGGGGCCTGGCGATGTGGTGTTGGTGCCCAATCCAGCCTATCCGATTCATCCCTATGGTTTTATTATCGCCGGTGCGGATGTGCGCCATGTGCCGCTGGTGCCGGGTGTGGATTTCTTCGCTGAACTGGTGAAAGCGATTCAGGAATGCTGGCCGCGTCCTAAAATGCTGGTGTTAAGCTTCCCGGCCAATCCCACCACGCAATGCGTGGACTTGGCGTTTTTTGAAAAAGTGGTGGCGATTGCGCGTGAGCATGAAATCTGGGTGGTGCAAGATTTGGCCTATGCCGATTTGGTGTTTGATGGCTATGTTGCCCCTTCGATTTTGCAAGTGCCCGGTGCCAAAGAAGTGGCGGTTGAATCCTTCACTCTGTCCAAGAGCTATAACATGCCCGGCTGGCGCGTAGGTTTTATGGTGGGCAATCCGACCTTAATTCATGCACTAGGCCGGATTAAATCCTATCTGGATTACGGCACGTTTACCCCGATACAAGTTGCTGCAATCGCCGCACTCGAAGGCCCGCAAGACTGCGTGAACGAGATTCGCGACATGTACCAAAAACGCCGGGACGTGCTGTGCGAAGGCTTGTGCGCTGCGGGTTGGCAAGTGGAAAAACCCAAGGCGACGATGTTCGTGTGGGCGCAAATTCCCGAAGCTTATCGGGCAATGGGTTCGTTAGAATTCACCAAAAAACTGTTGGCAGAAGCCAAAGTCGCGGTGTCGCCCGGCATCGGCTTTGGCAATTATGGGGATGATCATGTGCGTTTTTCGCTGATCGAAAACCCACACCGCACTCGCCAAGCGGTGCGCGGCATTAAAACTATGTTGAAAAAAGGGTAACTACCTGTCTGTCTAAAACTAATATTCACCGCAGAGGCGCGGAGTACGCAGAGAAAAACCGCAAAGCGAATGACTGATCTTTGCACCCTCTGCGTCTCTGCGGTAAATTTTTTTGGAGTAGGTAGTGACAACGGACACAGATTGAAACAAACACAACCACAAGGATTTCTTACACATGCATCCGGTTAAAGTCGGTTTACTCGGTTTAGGTACAGTCGGCGGTGGGGTAGTCAATGTCCTGCTGCGTAACAGCAGCGAGATCGCGCGCCGCGCTGGGCGTGGCATTCGCGTCACTCACGCCAGTATGCGCACGCTGAACAAAAAGCGCATTTGCCCCACCGAGGGCATTATCTTGACCGACCAACCCATGACCGTGGTCAACAATCCCGACATCGACATCGTGGTTGAATTGATCGGCGGCACCACCCGGGCGCGGGAACTGGTGATGAAAGCCATCGCTAACGGCAAACATGTGGTGACTGCCAACAAGGCATTGATTGCGCTGCATGGCAATGAAATCTTTGCCGAAGCCCAAAAACAGGGAGTGATTGTCGCCTTTGAAGCCGCCGTCGCAGGCGGTATCCCGATCATTAAAATCATTCGCGAAGGCTTGAGCGGCAACCGTATCAACTGGGTGGCGGGCATCATCAACGGCACCACCAATTTTATTCTCACCGAAATGCGCGAAAAGGGCCGTGAATTTAACGATGTCCTGAAAGAAGCCCAAGCCAAAGGCTACGCCGAAGCCGATCCCACCTTCGACGTGGAAGGCATCGACGCGGCGCACAAACTCACCATCCTCAGCGCGATAGCGTTTGGCGTGCCGTTGAACTTTCCAGCGGTCTACACCGAAGGCATCACCAAGATCGACCGCGAAGATGTCACTTACGCTGAACAATTCGGCTATCGCATCAAACACCTGGGTTTTGCACGGCGCACCAGTCAAGGCGTGGAAGCGCGAGTACATCCGACCCTCATCCCGGAAAAACGCCTGATTGCCAATGTCAACGGCGTGATGAATGCCGTGGTGGTACGCGGCGATGCAGTCGGCCCTACCCTGTATTACGGAGCCGGTGCGGGTGCCGAACCCACCGCCTCGTCGGTGATTTCTGACCTGGTAGACGTGGTGCGCAGCCTCACCACCGATCCTGAAAACCGCGTGCCACATCTGGCCTTTCAAGCCAGCACCATCGCCCAAGACGTGCGCTTTCTCGACATCGAAGAAGTCAAGACTGGCTATTATTTGCGCATGACGGTACTGGATCAGCCCGGGGTGTTGGCCCATGTTGCCACCGTGTTAAGCGAAGCGGGGATCAGCATCGAAGCGGTCACTCAGCGCGAACCGCCCAGCGGAGCCAAACACGCCTGTATCGTGCTGATTACCCACGCGGTGTTAGAACAACGCATGAGCTTGGCCCTGGAAAAAATTGAAGCCCTACCGGAAATCGTCGGCAAAGTAGTGAGACTGCGGGTAGAAACGCTAGACGCCTAACGCCAGTTACCCAGAGCGGGGCGCTATGCCCCGCTTTTTATTTTTCCCGATAACCCTGTGGGTTCCCCAGTGTCTTCTTTCCTGCACAATTGGCTGCGGCCTTCGGTTTTGTATTCTGTGGTGACACGGCCTTCGACTGCGCCAGAAGGGTGGCGGCCTTGGTTGGCCGCGCTGTTACCGGTGTTATGTCTGCTACCCTTTCTCGACAAAGCGCTCAATATTGACGACCCGCTGTTTGTCTGGAGTGCGCAACACATTCTGAGCAATCCCTTTGATTTTTATGGTTTTGCGCTGAATTGGTACGGCGCGCCGGACTTTATGCACAACGTGAATCAGAATCCACCAGGCACCGCCTATTATCTGGCGCTGTTTGGTGGCTGGTGGGGTTGGCAGGAAATCACCCTGCACGCCGCCATGCTGTTACCGGCAGCGGCGGTGGGTTTAGGCACTTATCGACTGGCACAGCGCCTCAGTCCTTACCCGCTGACCGCTACCTTAGCCGGGGTGTTGACGCCGGTGTTTTTGGTGTCAGCCAGCACTTTGATGTCCGATGTGTTAATGCTGGCGTTTTACGTCTGGGCGGTGTTTTGCTGGGTGGAAGGCTTGGAACGGCAACGCCAGTGGTGGTTGTTCACCGCCGCCTTGTTGATCGTCGCAGCGACTTTGAGTAAATATTTCGGAGCCACCTTGATTCCCTTGCTGGGCCTGTATGCGCTGCTGAAAACGCGCCGCTTGGGCGCTTGGCTCGCTTATTTGTTGTTCAGCGCTGCGTTGTTGTGGGGTTATGAAAGCTGGGTAAAAACACTATATGGTCATGGTTTGGTGAGCAATGCCGGGCAATATTTGGCGACTTATCGTGATTTCAAAGGCTGGCTAAGCAGCAACACCACGGGCTTGGTATTTCTCGGCGGCTGCTATTTTTCTCTGTTATTTTACGCACCGCGCCTGTGGCCCTCTGCGGTGTTGCGGGTGGCCTGGTTGATCGGATTACTGGCAGTGCCGACCGTGTTGGGACTGATGCTGCTGAAGGGTCAGCCTGACGCAGGCGCTGCGTGGCAGTATTTACTGAGCTTCGTGGTGTTTGCCCTGATCGGCCTGCAAATTCCGCTGTTAGCCGCTTTGGAGGTGTGGCAGCGGCGCAGCCCGGAAGCTTGGTTGTTATTGTGCTGGGTATTGGGCGTGTTCGTGTTTGCCGCCACCCTCAATTGGACGCTGAACGCCCGCACTTTACTGCCGATGTTGCCTGCCGTGGGCATCTTGCTGGCACGCCGTTTAGAAACCCTGGCGTTGGTACCACAGCGCCAGGATTATCGTTGGCTCTTGCCCCCGCTATTGGCCGGTGGTGTGGCGATGGCGGTGTTGCAGATGGATGCCACCTGGGCGAATCAGATACGCACCACCACGGTGCGTTTGCTGGATCGTTATGGCAAACAAGCCGAGACACTGTGGTTTCAGGGCGGCTGGGGCTTTCAATATTACATGCAGCAAGGTGGCGCACACCGCGTCCTACGCGCTCAATTGCCGCAACTGGCTCCCGGCACCTTATTGGTGGTGCCGCTGAACAACACCAATTTGGTGTTCTACCCAGATAATCCGCGTTTTTTAGTGCTAGATCGGTGGGAAGTCCCTAATAGCACACTGGGCACCACCATGCACGAACATCGTGCGGCGGGTTTTTATACCCAGATTTGGGGCGAATTGCCGTTTGGATTGGGGCTAACCCAGGACAACTATTTGATTTATTTGATTGCAGCGCCACATTCTCCCACCACGACTCACTTGGATGCGCCCTCACCGTGATACAGACTCGTTTACATCCCTTATCCCAAGCCTTCAGCGCCGTTCAGGTGCGTGGTGCGGACGTTGAGATTCGCGGCGTTTGCACCGACAGCCGCCAAGTTCAGGCAGGCAATCTGTATGTGGCCTTGTCAGGCGAGCGTTTCGATGGACACGCTTTTGTCGCTGAAGCCGCCCAGCTTGGGGCCAGTGCCTTACTGGTCGAGCGGGCGCTCGACAGCCCTTTGCCACAACTGATCGTGCCCGCTACCCGCCAAGCGCTGGGAGAATTAGCGGGCTGGTGGCGACAACGCTTTCAGTTGCCACTGGTAGCCGTTACCGGTAGCAATGGCAAGACCACGGTCAAGGAAATGCTGGCCGCGATTTTTCGGCAATCGGGATCGGTGTTGGCTACGCAGGGTAATCTCAATAATGACATCGGCTTACCGCTGACCTTACTGCGCTTGAGTGCAGCACATCAGTACGCGGTGATCGAGATGGGGGCCAATCATCCCGGCGAAATCGCTTGGCTGACCCATTTAGCACGTCCCCAGGTGGCTTTAATTACCCAGTGCGCACCCGCACATTTAGCGGGTTTTGGCAGCATTGAGGGCGTGGCCACCGCCAAGGGCGAAATTTATGCCGGTTTAGCCGCCGAGGGCACGGCGGTGATCAATGCCGATGATCCCTATGCGGATTTCTGGAGTAGCCTCAATAAAACCGCCCAGCGGCTACGCTTTGGCTTACAAGCCCCGGCGGAGGTGACGGCTAGCCAGATTGACAGCCAAGCGCTGAGTGCAGATTTTACCTTGGTCACGCCCGTCGGTACGCGGCGAATACATTTGCCCCTGGCCGGACGGCATAATATTGCCAATGCCTTGGCGGCGAGTGCGGCAGCGCTGGCTGTGGGTGGCGAACTCGATGCGATTGTGGCGGGTTTAGCCAGTATGCAAGCAGTACCAGGTCGTTTACAGCGGCGGTTGGCGTTACGGGCAGGGCAGGTGATCGACGATACTTATAACGCCAATCCCGCGTCTTTGGCTGCCGCTTTGCATGTGCTGGCAGCCTGCCCCGCACCGCGTTACTTGGTGCTGGGAGACATGTTAGAACTGGGCGAAACCGCCCTGGATTTTCACCGCCGTGCTGGCGAGTTGGCGCAGAGCTTGGGCATCGAATGGCTGTTGACTACCGGCACCCTCAGTGCCGCCGCTGCCACAGCCTTTGGAAACCAAGCGACGCATTTTGACACCACCGATGATTTGATCGCGGCGCTACGTGAGCAACTCCTGCCTCAGGCCACGGTGTTGGTCAAAGGCTCACGCGGTGCCCGCATGGAACGGGTGGTGCAGGCGCTTTTAGCCAACGTCTAATCCTTTCTTATCACAACCTTTAAGCGAATCCCCCTCATGTTGCTTTGGCTCAGTGAGTATCTTGTTCAATTTCATCGCGTTTTTAATGTATTCCAATACCTGACTTTTCGGGCAGTGTTAGGCGTGCTGACCGCCTTACTGCTCGCCTTGTGGATCGGGCCGTCGATGATTCGCTATTTGGCGCGTTATCAAATCGGTCAAAGTGTCCGTGATGACGGCCCGCAAAGCCATTTATCCAAAGCGGGCACGCCGACGATGGGCGGGGCGCTGATCATCGTCGCGATCACCATCAGCACCTTGCTGTGGGCAAATTTGTCCAATCGCTTTGTGTGGATTGTGCTGGTGGTGACTTTGCTGTTTGGCGCGGTAGGCTGGGTGGATGATTATCGCAAGGTGGTCTACAAAAATTCCAAAGGGTTGCCCGCACGCTACAAATACTTTTGGCAATCCGTGTTTGGCCTGGGTGTGGCAGTGTGGCTGTTTTTCACGGCGACCTCGCCCGCAGAAACCCAATTGATTATTCCGTTTTTTAAAAACGTGGTACTCGATCTGGGTTGGTTCTTCGTGATCTTCAGTTATTTTGTCATCGTTGGCACCAGCAATGCGGTGAATTTAACCGACGGCCTGGACGGTTTAGCCATCATGCCCACCGTGCTGGTGGGCGGTGCCCTCGGCATTTTTGCCTACGTCACCGGTCATGTGAACTTCGCCAGTTATTTGGGGATTCCGCATGTGGCCGGAGCAGGCGAACTGGTGGTGTTTTGTGGTGCCATCGTCGGTGCGGGCCTGGGTTTTTTGTGGTTTAACACCTATCCCGCCCAGGTGTTCATGGGCGATGTGGGCGCACTGGCTTTAGGGGCCGCCTTGGGCACCCTGGCGGTGATCGTGCGCCAGGAAATCGTCTTGATCATCATGGGCGGCGTCTTCGTAATGGAAACCGTGTCGGTGATTTTACAAGTGGCTTCCTTCAAACTCACCGGACGGCGAATTTTTCGCATGGCCCCGTTACATCACCATTTCGAGCTAAAAGGCTGGCCAGAACCCCGGGTTATCGTGCGTTTTTGGATCATCACCGTGGTGCTGGTGTTGATCGGCTTAGCCACGCTGAAGTTACGCTGAGATAATTGGCTGTCATTTCGTCGGGCGGATTAAGCGATAGCGTATCCGCCTTGGTTTGTGGCGGGCCACCGGCACGGGCAATTGACCAAAACCTGTCAGGTTTTAAAAACCTGTCAGGTCTTTTGTGCCGCTCCGCTTCAAGTTGATTTCTCTCGTTCCCACGCTGCCGAGACTGTGAAAGTATTCCGATTTTGGCGTTTTAGATAACCTAAAATTAATGAGTTATGAGTCTAAAAGACTCTGATTTTTGAATTCTTTTGCAGTCTCGGGAGCGTGGAACGAGAGAAAAGCCCATAGCCTGGATAAGCGTAGCGTTATCTGCCTTATGAGTTACAAGTTTGAGGAGAAAGAATATGTGCGAATATATAATTGTGCATCCATATTATACGTTTGTTGTATTGTTATTTGTATTTTTTCTATTTACTGTTTCATATAAAGACAGAATCACATGGTCACACTTGCGTTGGCTTGGACATAATTCCGCAGTAAAGAGTTCTTATATATGGCTTTTTGTAGTACCACTGGCAGCAAAGATGCTAAGCCCCATATCTGGTGAACACGAATTTCACATTTTTGGAGCAACACTTAATGTTCATTTCGGCCTGCCATTTAGCTGGACTATTTTCTACTTTATGGCGATTTTTTTTGCTCTAGGGCAAATTATATATAGTTTATATTGCCCTAAAGTTCTGAAAGATTACGTTACATATTCTGATTATAATAAGACAGAGAATGGAGATATCTTAATATTTTCTTGGCTGGAAGAGTTCCTTGGAAAGGGCAATATTTTAGCAGAAGAAAAAATAAAAGAACAATTCGGAATAAATTTAGAAGAAGAGGCAAAGAGAATAAGTAATCTAATGCGCAAAAGATATGAGCCGACTGGTATTGTAAATAAGGAAACAAATGAGTTAACTGAATATGAAAATAAATTTTACCATATTCTAATATGTAGAGAACTATCGCGTACTGAAAAACTTAGTCTTATATTTTCCAGTAATTATTCTGGAACAAAAATAACTGAGCTATTTCATTTTATTTGTAAAATTTCAGAAAATTTACACAAAAAATTGTTATACATAAGTATAGCATTCTTCTCTGCTGGCTTTATTTTTCTTGGAGTAATTGTTATACAAAACATTTGCTACATTAGCAAAATCATATAGCTGTATTACATCATGCAAAAATTCTAAACCGCCTATCCATGCTAGTTTTAAGCTAAACTTTTTAATCACCACGTCACATCAGTGAGCAATTCAGGACTGCCAGTTCCAAGGACTGGTGGTTCTATCCAGACCTTCCAGATTTTGAAAATCTGGAAAGTCTGGGTTTCCTCGTGTACCCCAGCCCTTTTTACTTCACAACCGCCGCTTTTTGTCCGGTGAGCTTCTTAAACAGTTTTAAGAAGTCATCGACGAAGGTGAACACCACGGGAATTACCAGCAAACTGAGAAAGGTGGAGGCCAGCAAGCCGCCGATAACGACAATCGCCATCGGAGCGCGGAAGCTCGGGTCAGCGGCCAAGCCCAGCGCGGTGGGTAACATGCCCGCACCCATCGCGATGGTGGTCATGACGATGGGGCGGGCGCGTTTGTGACAGGCATCCATCAGGGCATCAAAGCGTGCTAGGCCATGTTCGTGACGGGCCAGGATGGCGTAGTCTACGAGCAGAATCGAGTTTTTGGTGACGATGCCCATCAGCATCAACAGACCGATGACGGCGGGCATGGAGAAGCTGTTGCCGGTCACCAGTAGGGCGAGAAAAGCCCCGCCCACCGCCAGCGGAAGCGCGGCGAGGATGGTGATGGGTTGGAGAAAATCATGAAACAGCAGCACTAAGACGATGTAAATCAGGAGGACACCGATCAGCATCGCGCCACCAAAACCGCCGAACAGTTCAGCCATGCGTTCGGCATCGCCGGAACTTTGGCGGTAGACGCCGGGCGGCAAGCTGCGAAGACTGGGCAGTTGATCGGCTTGGGCCATCACTTGACCGACGGGGAGGCCGTTCAGCTCGACATCGATATTGACGTTGCGCATCCGGTCGTAACGATCTAAGCGGGCTGGGCCGCTGCTGAGCGTCACTTCGGCGACCGCCGACAGGGGTACGCTGCCGTTGCGTCCGGGGATGCGCAGTTGGCGAATGGCGTCCAGGTCTTGGCGCATGGCGAGATCAAATTGGACGCGGATCGGAACTTGGCGTTGTGGGAGATTGAGCTTGGAGAGGCGGGTGGAAAAATCGCCGCTGGTGGCTACGCGCACGACGCTGCCCAGGACTTCGGTGCTGATCCCCAGTTCAGCGGCGCGGGCAAAGTCGGGGGTGATGTGGATTTCAGGGCGTTGCAAGCTGGCCCCGGACACGACGTTGCCAATGCCGGATAAGCCGCGCAAGTCGCGTTCGACGCCTTGGGCGGTGGTTTGGAGCAATTCGCCGTCATCGCTGGCCAGCACGACTTGCATTTTATCGCCTGCACCGCCGGAACCGACGGTGTAGCGCACGCCGGGCAAGGCTTTGAGTTGGGCGCGGATTTCGGCTTCGACTGCTGTTTGCGGGCGACCGCGTTGTTCGCGGGTGGTGAGCATGAGCGCCAAACTGGCTTTGCGGACATCGCTGGAACCACTTTCTTGGAAAGGCCCGCTGCTGACGGTGCCAGAAGAGCCAACCAGGGTGAAAATTTGTTTCACATCTTTGAGCGGTGCCAGCAATTGCCGGGCTAATTCAGCCGCCGCGAAGGTTTCTTCCAGGGTGCTGCCGGGTTGTAGTTCGAGGCTGACCGAGGTGAGTGCGGTGTCGGCGGGCGGTACAAAGCCTTTGGGCAACAGTGGGATAATTTGCAAGGAGGCGACAAACAGGGCGATGGCGCTGAGCAAGGTCAGGTAACGCAGTTTGAGGCACCCGCGTGCAATCCATAAATAGCCCCGCATGATCCAGCCATCGCGAGGATTGACGCGGGCATGGGGTTTTAGTAAATAGGCAGACATCATCGGAGTGAGGAGACGGGCGACCAGCAACGAGAAAAACACCGACACTGCCGCCGTGATGCCAAAGGGTTCAAAAAATTTGCCGGGCACGCCGCCCATGAAGGCGGTGGGTAAAAAGACTGCGATCAGGGTAAAAGTCGTGGCAATCACCGCCAGGCCAATTTCGTCGGCGGCTTCCATCGCGGCTTGATACGGAGATTTACCCATCGCGAGATGACGCTCGATATTTTCGACTTCGACAATGGCATCGTCTACCAAAACTCCCACCACCAAGGCCAGCGCCAGCAAAGTCAAGATATTGAGCGAAAAGCCAAAATAGTACATGGCGGCAAAAGTGGGGATAATCGCCAACGGCAGCGCCGTGGCCGACACCAGCGTGGCGCGCCAGTCACGCAGGAATAAAAACACCACCAAAATTGCCAAACCTGCGCCTTCCAGCAACAGATGGATCGAGCCGGTGTAGTTGGCTTTGATGCGCTCAATCGTGTCGTAGGCTTCGGCGACTTGCACTTGCGGATGGGCGGCGGCAAATTTCGCCACTGCCACGCGCACCGCTTCCACCACCGCCACTTCGCTGGCCCCGCGTGTGCGGGTAATCTGAAAGCCCACCACCGATTTACCGTTTAACAGCGCGTGGGTAGAACGCTCGGCAATGGTGTCGTGAATGTCGGCGATTTGTTCCAAACGCACATGCCGCTCGCCCGCCAAGGGAATATCAATCGCCCCCAATTCGCCAGCGGTGTTGACCCGGCCCAGCGTGCGCACCGATTGGATGCCGCCGCCCACATCGCCGCGCCCGCCGGGTGCATTTTGTTGCACTTGGCCCAAACGATTCGACACATCGGCGGCAGTGACGCCTAAACCCGTCATCAGCACCGGATTGAGATCAATGTGTACTTCGCGGTTGACGCCGCCCACCCGCGATACCCGGCCCACGCCCTTGACCGACATCAGCGCACGGGTAACATCGTTGTCCACAAACCAGGACAACGCCTCTTCATCCATGCTGTTGGAAGCGACAGTAAAGGTGACCAATGCCCCACCGGCGGTGGTGATTTTCGACACCACCGGGTCATTCATCGTGGTCGGCAAATTCGCACGAATGCTGTCTATCGCATTGCGCACGTCGTTGAGGGCAATTTCAGTGTTTTTATTGATGTCAAATTCGGCGTAAATCACCGCCGAACTGTCGGTCAAAATCGTGCGGATGTGTTTGAGACCGGTCAAGGTCGCCAACTGATTCTCGATTTTGCGGGCGACTTCGCTTTCTAGCTGTGCGGGATCGGCCCCTTCCAGCGTGGCGGTGACTGTGATCGTGGGCAAGTCGATGTCGGGAAAATTTTGGATGCCTAGGGCACGAAAGCCCTTAATACCTATAAAAGTCAACAGGATAAATAATAAAATTGAGGGGACAGGATTACGGATCGACCAGGCTGACACATTCATGGACGTGCCCCGCCGACGCCGTTGGGCGTCTCGATCACGCGCACCGTGTCGCCATCATTCAAAAATCCGCCACCGCTGGCCAGTATCGTCGCATCAGCGGCTAATCCTGCTAAAATTTCTACCCGTCCGGCGATTCGCCGACCACTTTGCACCAAGCGCTGTGTCACTCGGTTTTCATCACCGATTTCAAACACATAACTATTGCCATCGCGCAACACCACCGCCGCTTGTGGCACACTCAAGGTCGGTGCGGCCCCAATCAAAATCTCGCCTTGCGCAAACATACCGACTTTTGCTGGGCTGTTGGGATGCAATTTAATATAAACCAAGGCATTGCGCGTATTGGCGTTGAGGGTCGGAGCCAGCATCCGCACTTCCCCAGTCACCGTTTCTCCACCGGGCAAGGTCAGGCGCGCCGCTTGTCCCGCCTTAATCAGCGCCAAATCGCGCCCAGTCACTTCGGCATACCACTCAATCCGGTTTTGCCGCACCAGCCGGAACAACTCCGTGCCCACCTGCACCACCGCACCTAAACTGGCGTTACGTGCCGAAATTACCCCCTCATCAGCAGCCACGATCCGCGTTTGTTTCAAACGAATCTGCTGAATTTGTAACGCCGCTTGCTGCGCCGTTAAATTCGCCTGGGCAGTGGCTTCTCCCGTGACATATTGATCGATTTGTTGTCCAGCCAAAGCCCCGTTTTGCTTCAAGCCTTGGGCGCGCCGTGCATTGGTGCGGGCCTCGGTCAAGCTGGCCTGCGCTTGCGCCACCCGCGCCTGCGCTTGCGCCACCTCGGCTTGCACCGACTCCTGGGCTAACACCGCCAATTCCTGGCCCTGCGTGACCTTATCGCCCACATCGACCAAGAGCTTGGCGATACGCTGCCCGCCGATTTCTGCGGCAATCACCGCTTCCTGCCACGCGCTCAAAGTGCCACTGGCAGGAATGCTGGTGTTCCAGGTGCTGGTGGTGGGATGTGTCACATTCACCGCCAAAGCGGCTTTAACGGCGACAGCGGGCGGCGGGGTGTCGGCAGCCACGGCGGTTTGGAGCAATAGCGCACAGCCGCCGCTCAAAAAAAATCGGGCAAGTCTTTTCATTATCCTAATTCCATTCAGGCACGAGGGGATTGATTCTAACGCTAGATTGGGTTGCAGCAAAGCCTTCACAAGTCGCCTTGCAGATGATCGCCCCTTGAGTGTGGTAGCATCGCGGGCTGGACAGAGGCACGCTGGATAAAAAAGCCTGCCAATGTAACAACTCATACACAGAGATTCCCATGAAATCACGCGCTTTTGTTTACCTGTTCGCTTTTCTCTCAATTCAGGGATTATTGCTGTTTCCCCCGTCGCAATACCTCAAGGAAAAAAAACAGAATTTCGAGATCAACGAAATCAATATGCTGCAAAATGTCTATCAAATTGCAGTCGGTTCTTATGCTAAAACCGCTTCCTTGCTGTTTCAGGAGGTCATCGACCGGCCCGAGATTCTGCGCTGGATCGCCCAGGCGGAGCGCGGCGATGCTGCGCAACAAGCCGAGGCCAGAGCCAATTTATACGAGGCGCTCAAGAAGACTTACGGCGCATTGACGGCAATGAATTTGCGCCAATTGCATTTCCAGTTGCCCGATGGCACGAGTTTTCTGCGTTTTCACCGACCGGAAAAATTCGGCGATAAATTGTTTGATGTGCGCTATTCCCTGAAAAAAGCAAACACTTTGAAAGTGCCGGTATATGGATTTGAAGAAGGTCGGATTTATAACGGATTTCGTTATGTGTTTCCCTTATTTTACGAAGACCGCCATATTGGCAGCGTTGAAACCAGCGTCAGCTTTTCGGCTATTGAGGAAGGCATGAGAACCGTGATTCCGCGTGAATTCATGATGCTGCTAAAAAAAGACATGGTGCAGAAAACCGTATTCACTTCTGAACAGCATAATTACTTGCCAGTCAGTTTAAGTGACGATTATGTGGAAGAAACTGCGCTGGCTAATCAGCACAGTCAATTATCCGCCGCGTTGTTGGATAAGATTAATATCGCCTTGCGCCAGTCGGCGCATGAGCGGCTGGCTGCGGAACAGGCTTTTGTTACCGGCGCAAGCGTAGAGAAACAGCCGTACATCGCGGTGTTTATGCCATTGCGCAATGTTCGGGGAGATATCGCCGGGTATGTGATTTCTTATGCGCAAAATGCTACGCTTGCAGAATTGGAATGGGCGTTTTATATCCAGTATGCAGAATTGACGATTATCAATCTTCTGTTATTTGCTTTTTTTCTGATGTTAATTAGAAGCAAGGCCAAGATTACCCATCAAAACCAAAAACTGATTGCGCTGAATCAGGATAAAAATGAACTCATGGGCATCGCCGCGCATGATTTGAAAAATCCTTTATCCGCCATCAAAGGGTATGCAGAAGAGATTTATGAAGATGGGGAGTCCATGAGCTTGGATGAAATTCGTTTATATGCCGCAAAAATCGGCGGCAGTGCGGAACGGATGTTCAGTTTGATTACCAATCTGCTAGATATTAACGCCATCGAATCCGGTAAATTCAGCACGCAATTACAGCGGTTTTCAATAGAAGCAGCGCTGGCTGAATGTATTGAGCAATACCGAGCTGCTGCCGTGCGCAAACAAATAAAACTTGAATTGGTCGGTACAACGGGATGTGAAATACACAGCGATCCGCGCATTTTTCTGCAAGTGATGGATAATCTGGTTTCCAATGCAATCAAATATTCGCCGCCTAATAGCCGCGTGCAAATCAATGCCGTCGAAATTGGCGATAAAATCCGTTGCACTGTCGCCGACCAAGGGCCAGGCTTAAGCCAGGCAGATCAAGCCAAGCTATTTGGCAAGTTCGTGCGCTTAACCCCCACGCCGACAGCAGGTGAGCATTCCACCGGCTTGGGTTTGTTCATTGTCAAAAAACTGGCGGAAACGCTGAATGCGCAGATTTGGTGTGAAAGCCATCTGGGGGAGGGAACGCGCTTTATTGTCGAACTGTGCTGCTGCGAATAGGTGTTTTCGCAAGATTTTGCCAAGTAACAAGCACGATTTCATATGGTTAAAAAATCTGGGCTTGATGCGGCAGTTTGATAGGTACCTATTAAAACAGTTTGCGTCAGCTACTTATTAACTGAAAGCGCCGTGCTTGTTTTGGGGTTATCAGGCTGAGGCTGAGCGTGTACACTTGCCCCTCCCCCCGTTTAGACTGAAACCACCGACAAAAATCATGCTTGAAGGGACACTCGAAGAGAGTTTAAAACTGTTGCGCCGTGAATACGCCACCAAATTGCCAGAGGCGTTGGTGGTGATTGAGACGCTGTGGGCGAGCTTGTTGCAACAGTGGCAAGACGACAAACTGGATGAATTTCATGCACGGGTGCATCGCTTAGCGGGCGCGGGTGGGAGTTTTGGCTTTGCCCACTTGAGTGCGGCAGCACGCAGCCTGGAAGTGTTTTTACAGGAATTACGACACCGTACTGCCTTGGTCAGCCCCAGTGAATTACAGCATATTTGCCGGGCGCTAGACGCCATCAAATTAGCGGCCAACACGCCGCTCAGCGACGAACCGTTATCCAGCGAGACCGATTCCCGCCCACGTCCATCACTGCCTGTCGGCAAGCTGATTTATTTGGTGGATGACGATAACGACTTGGCCCAGTATCTGGCGCTACAGCTACAGCACCGGGGTTATCAGGTGGCGGTGTTTAATCGCGTCGATGATTTACCAGCGGCGGTGCGGCGACGCCCGCCGGATGCGCTGTTGATGGATATTATGCTGACCGAAGACGACTTAGCCGGGCCACGGATTATTTACAATATCCAGCGCCATCGCCCCGAACCCCTGCCGGTGGTGTTCATGTCGGCACGGGTTGATATGAAAGCCCGTTTAGCCTCGGTGCGGGCGCATGGACGTGCCTATTTCACCAAACCGGTGGATATTCCCGCGTTGATTGCCAAACTGGACAAATTGACCCAGGGCGTGCCGCCTGGCCCTTATCAGGTGTTGGTTGTGGACGATACCGGCCTGCTTGCAGAGCGCTACGTGCGCTGGTTGCGTGAGGCGGCGATGCAGGTCAAGGTGCTGGATAAACCCATGCAATTCATGATGGCACTGGACAAGTTCGTACCGATGCTGATCATGATTAACGCACAGTTGAGTTCTGGACTGAGTGGTTTGGAACTGGCGTCGATCATCCAGCAACAAACCGAATATGAATCAATTCCGATCATTTTTTTCAGTGCCCAGCCGGATGAAGCCACCCGTGCGGCAGTGTTACAGGGTCTGGCTGAAGATTTCCTGGTAGAGCCGGTCGCCGCCAATTTTCTGGTGACCACGGTGTTACACCGCATTAAAAAAGCCCTGCTGTATCAACTTGAAGGGCATCCCCAGTCAGCTTCCTTGGGTACGCACCGTGATCGCCTGACAGGTGTGTATAACCGCCAGTATTTGCAAGAACAACTCGAAAAAGCGGAAAAAAGTCTCGAATACGCACACCCGCCCTGTGTGTTGGCGATAGCCTTGGACCATTATTCGTCCATTGACCAGACCTTGGGTATTGCTGGCACAGAAGCGCTGCTGCTGGAAACGGCCCGCTTGTTACAAAGCCAGACCCAAGCCCAAGAGGTGGTGGCACGTTTCAGCGACAACCGGTTTATGGTACTCACCCTCAATCGCCCGCTGGCACCCGTACAGGCTTGGGCTGATTTGGTGCGTCGTACCTTGACACAGCAAGTCACGCTGGTGGAGGGCAGCGAGGTATTCAGTACCTGTAGCATCGGTATCGGCGTGGTAAATCCAGGGTTGACCCAGGCACCCGATCAAGCGGTGCAAGACGCGCAAGCCGCCTGTCAGTTGAGCTTGGCGCAAGGTGGTAATCAGGTGGTGTTGTTTGCTAACACTTGAATATCCGATGATTCATTTTCGTGAACGCCAAGCTGGGTATGGCGCAGTTGATTGTTACCTGATTAGCAATCTTTTTCATCCATCCCCGATAGTATGAGCCATACTCATCACCTCTTCTGCATTTTATAATGCTGTGTACAGGCATTGGAGCAAGCGCGTTGGCCTCAAGGGTTTTTCGCTGTCCACACTGTCAAAGTACCCATTTGCCGCTGACGACTTGGTTTCTCGCTATTTATCTGTTGAGCGAGAGCAAAACGGGTCTGTCCGCCTTGGCGCTCAAGCGTCATTTGGGAGTCAGTTATCCCACCGCTTGGCTAATCCACCACAAGTT
>Ga0066601_10000347_pt1 | contig 19255 bp, 21 predicted proteins | sample Medcelwee11metaG_FD_59487 | JGI IMG/M metagenome (GOLD analysis project Ga0066601, IMG submission 59487) | Freshwater pond sediment microbial communities from the University of Edinburgh, under environmental carbon perturbations - Medium... | ecosystem: Environmental > Aquatic > Freshwater >... | reverse complement strand
GATCTTCTGGGTGGCAGGTCCGGCTCGGCCAGTCTCAGCACCCTGTACGGGGGCGGCAGCGGCGGCCTCGGTCACCTGCATGACCCGCTCAACGTAGTCGACTACCGGGTCCGCGCCGGACTGGAGCATGCTACGGAAAATGCGCTTGATCGCCTCGACGACGCGCTGCAGGAGGTTCTTCTCGACCTTCACCCCCGGCGACAGCTCCTGCAGGAGCGCGCGGAACTGGGTGTTACCCCACACCTCGGCGACGAACTCGTGAGCGTCGGTGAAGCCATAAGCCTTCTGCTGCTCCGGCGTAGCCTGCGCCTTGAATGCAGCGTAGATCGCCTTGAGCTCTCGGCCAGCGGGAGTACCACGCTCGATGTGCCCGTCGATAATGGGGTGCAGAGTCTCGTGCAGAGGTACGTGGTCGAGCACCATGTCGTCTCGCAAGAAGATGGTCTTGCGCTTAGGTACGTACACACCTTCGACGAAGGGCACGTCTTCGATCCGCTCACCGTCCCGCTTAGCCATGTCTCGCACCACCTCGGGTGATGCAACCGTAACGCGGACGTCAGGCACAATGGGCAGCAGGCGTGCGGCGACCGTACCCAGCGGAGTGTCCTGCTGAGCGAGGAAATCAATGACCTCACGGATGGACTTGGCCTGCTGAGCGACAGCCACAAGCTGTGGGGCCAGATCGGTCCGGTCCCCGATGATGTCCGACTCCGCCCGGCTGACGCGGTTCTCACGCAGCTCAATACGCGCTTCGCGCGCTTCCGCTGGGCTGAGCTTCCCACTGCGCAGCTGCGCCTGCAGAGTGCTAACGCGGTTTTTGCGCGCACTGCGCACGGCCTCGAACTGGGCACGAGCGCCACCGACAATATCCCGCTGGATGGTGTTGAGCCGTCCCTGCAGGCTACCGAGAGTGGCCTCAAGATCGGTGCGTTCCGGGTTGGGCTGCCCGAGAATTTCCCTCGGCAAGGCGCTCACGCGCGCCTGCATCTCATCCACCTCACGCTGTGCGTTGATCGCGTCGAGCCACTGGTTGCGGCGCTCTGGGGGGAGCGTGCGCATCTCCTGCTCCGACGCCGGGGGGCGGAGGTAATCGAGCGTAGCCGCCACGTCGGCATCTGACACTTCGCGCGCGTCCCGCGCGGCTTCGAGCTCTGCGGTCAGGTCCTGCTGGGCGCGCATACCTTCCGTCAGCTGTGCTGCACCCTCAACGGGACGCCCGCGCTGGGTACCCTGCGTACCGCGCTGGACCGGAGCGACTCCTCGGGCAACACCCGGAGCGACCTTGGTGACAGGCACGACGGGCTCTTCGACCGGGGGAACTTCCTCGACAGCTTCCGACTCGGGCGCAACTTCCGGCTCGGACACAGCGGCCTCGAACGCGTCTTCCTGCGCGACTGCAGTGTCGATACCCAGCACGTTAGCCAGCGTAGCTTCGGCCCCGAGCTCCGGGTTGCGGACGAGCTGCTGCGCAGCCTTGTTCAACTCCTTGGGGGTGACGTCCAACCCCTCGAAGTCCGGACCCTGAGCAGCTTGCGCAAGCATCTGCGTAGCGATCTGAATACGCTCCGGAGTCACTTTCTTTTTCTCAACCGGGAGCAGCTCGAGCACAGGCTCGGGCTCAGCCATAGGCTCCACGACCGGCGCGGCTGCTACAGGCGCAGCAATATCCATCGGCTCAGGCGCAGCGGGTGCAGTAACCGGCGATACGACCGGCTCGGCCATAGGTTCGGCAGCTTGCGTCGGCGCGACGGCGGGCTCCGGCACAGGGGGCACAGGTTCACGTCCGACCAGTGTCGGCTCACCCACGGGTGCGGCTTCTTCAGGCGCGGGGGCAGCAGCTTGCTGCGTCGGGCGTAGGGCTCCGAAAGCCAGCTCGGCAGCTTTCTCCTCGGGGATACCATAGAGCTCGGAGAACTCCTTGGTCATGGCCTCGAAGGCGGCACGGTCCTCAGGGTCCACAAGGGCCCGGGCGACGATGTCGTCAATCGGACGATCAGGCTGCGGAGCAGCTGCGCCTTCAGCAGTGGAGGCAGCTGGGGCAGGTGCCGGACGCTCGCCGGAAAGGGACTCAATACCCCCGCTGACACCGCCAAGGGAGCCACCGAGCAGCGCTGCGCCAATTGCCGCCTGCTTATATTCGCCGAGTGCATCGTCATCGGTTAGCGACAGGCCCGCCTGCCAGCGTTCGAGTCCGCTCTGTGCGATCTCCTGCGGCACTTCAAAGGCTACGCCCTTACCCACACCGCGCGCTACGCCGCCGACAAAGGTCACAGTGCCCCGGTTGAACGCATCCGCCAGCACATCGCCAGCTTCCTCTGCGGCCTTCCCGCCCGACTTACCAAGCAGAGGGCGCGCAAACGGGAAGGCTTTGGCCACGCCCTTGAACACTCGCCCACCAAGCAGGTCCAGCCCGGTCTGGCCGATGGCTGCGCCGACCGCCTTAGTAACCGAGGTCTCTTCCGGCGCACGTCCCTCTTGCAGTGCCTGCTCTTGCTCTTGGGCCTGACGCAGCAGGTTCTGTGCGGTGTACTGCGTACCAGCGACGCCGCTGGCGGCGGAGAGCCCGGCGAGAGGCGTGCCCACAAAGGATGCACCGATACCGGCACCGAGCGGAGCAAGAGCTTCACCGAGGGAGCCACCGAGAAGCTGTTTGAACGCTACCCAGTTAGCGCCTTCGCCGAACCCGACGCTGCGCTTCTTGGACTCACCCGCTGCGAGCAGTGCCTTGCGGTTGGCCTCATTCGGATTGGCGGCGAATGCAGTTGCCTCGTCGGCCAACCCAAGCGACTGCGCACCCTCGATCAGAGTGCTCCAAAAGCCGCCTTCCTCGCTGGTCTTACTCCAACGGCTCGGGTCCGCAGGGTTACCCCCAAGGAAGCGATACTCACCCTCGACCGCCCCCTGCTCAGGAGGCAGGCGCTCCCAGCTACCCGGGTCCGAGGGGTTGCCTCCCTTGAAACGGTAGCCGTCCTGTACTTCACCGACCTTGGGAGCGGCCATCTGAGCAACCTCTTACTGCTGGTACTGCGTCCACGGTCCGGCGGGGGGAGCGCCGCCCCCTCCACCAAGCGAGTCGGGTACACCGTCGCCGTTCAGGTCTACCTCACCTGCGCCAGTACCACCAGTCGGTTTGCGAGTCGCCTTGATCGCAGCTTCCATAGCCATGGCTCGCAGCTCGGCAAGCGCCACGTTGGGCGGGTACTTATTACCCTTCGCATCGAGGAGCTTGCCCTGCTCGGCGCGGAGCTTGAACTTCTGGAACAGGGCCTCAGCCAGCGACTCGGTGTCGGACAGCTTACCCATGGCCGCTATTTTCTGCGCCTCGATCTGCGCTGCACGGTCAAGCTGCAACTGCGTCTCTCGGGAAGCAAGCTCAGCCTTGCGCATCTCCATGGTCTGCTGGAACTGCTCTTGGTCGAGACCCGACTTGAAGATGCTCATGCCCGTCTCAACGCCAGCAAGCGCAGTCTTACGGTCCACGTCCTCAGCAGCCATCAGTGTCTTGATGGCGTTATCCTTGGTGGCCTGACGTTCCTTCTTGGACGCCTCGATACCCGGCAGGGTGGCGACGGCAGCTTCACCAATTGCCTGCAGGACGTACGGGGACGTGGAGCTTGCCATCCGGAAGCCCATCTCCGCCAGCGACTGCCACATATCCTGTTCACGACCCTTCTTCTGAGCTTCCGGGTCAAGTGCGGCCAGCGCGTCAGCCTTGGCGCGCTCGAGTTCTTCGCGGGGCAACCCGGAGGTAAGCTGCCGACCAAGCATCAGTGAGTCTTCAAGCGAAGCCGCGCGTCCGCTAGCGGTGCTGGTGTCAGCCTCACGCAGCGCGTCGAGTCCTGCGGCTGGTTGTGCCTCGCCGCCGAGAACGCTGGCTACGTACTTACGCGTCTCTGCGGGGACCTTGCTGGGATCGCGCCCCGACTTAATCCACTTGTCGACCTTACCCGGCCCCCAGTTGTAGGCCATCAGCGCAGTCGCACGGTCCCCATACTTCGCGTACATAGCGTCGAGGTACTCGCGCCCGACACGGCGGTTCTCTTCTTCAGTGTCCGCCCGCATCGGAGTGACGCCAAAGCCCGGGTCCCGCATCGTGCCGGGCATGAGCTGCATGACTCCGCGCGCGCCCTTCGGGCTGACCGCACCCTGATTACCCCGGCTCTCCGTGTGCTCCACATCGTCGTAGAGGTCGGACATGCCCCCCTTGGCGAACGCAACGAGGCCGCCGCCAGCGTAACTTCCGTTATCCGGTTCGTCGAACATGGCGTCGGGGATGTTTAGCCCAAGCAGGCCGCCCCCGGCCATACCCATCGGCGGGGCCATCTCGGGGGCCATACCCATCTGCGGAGGTGCCATGGGCGGAGCCCCTGCAGGTGGCATGCCCATCCCGCCAGAGGGAGAGGAAACGGGAGCGGGCTGAGCTCCACCCATGACCTGCTGAGCGATGGTGGGCTTCTGCCCCACCTCTTGCATCTGCGCATTGCGCATGCGGTCGATGAACATACCGGCCAGAACGGCTGCGGTAGGGTCTACGATCCCGAGCTGTGCGGCTTCGGCGATGCGCTGTTTGTTGCCACCGTAGTCCTTGGCGACTTCCTCGGGGGCCTGAATGCTGAACGGCTTGGGCATCTAAACCTCCTTAGCCCGCGAGAGACTTATACATGCCGAGCGCGCCGAGGCCGGTACCCATGATCTGGGAAGCCAGCGACGGGGACGGAGCGTACGTAGTCTGCGTCGAGTTGGGCGTGACGGGCACGCCGCGCAGCATGCTGCTGTACTGCTGGAGCATCTCCAGCGGGTAGTCCCGCTGACGCATGAAGTCCTGATAGGCAGTGTCGAGGTAGCGCTGCTGCAGCTCCTGATTCTGCGCGGCGACCTGCTGCTGCTGGTTGAGCCGAGCGAGGTCGGTCTGCGACTGCATCTGGCCGAGGTTGCCGAGGGTCTGACCCATCTGCCCGGCCTGCGCGAGGCCAGCGAGACCCTGCTGCGAAGCGAACTGACGCGACTGCTCACCGAGACGCTGCGCCTCGAGGCCGTACTGCTGGTTGGCGAGAAGTGCCTGAAGCCCGGTCTGTGTACCCAGCTGCTGCGTGCCGAGGGCCGCCTGCAGATTGGCTTGTCCTACGTTCATACCCGCAGCGCGGTCGCGCTCGAACTGAGCCTGCGCGTTCTCATACGCAGACTGCGAGCCACGCTGCTGGATGTCACCGAGCTGCTGACCAAGCATACGTTCGCGCTCAAGCCCGGCAAGGAGCTGACGGCTGCCACCGTAGGTACCCTGACGTGCTGCGCCGAGGTCCTGTACCAGCTGGCCTTTCTGCGCGTCACGGACGGCTTCGCGCTTCTGGATGTCTGTGACATTCTGCGCGTAGGGCGACATGTACTGCTGCGCCTGCAGACCGCCGAACTGGTCTGGGGCCTGCATCTGGAACTGCTGAAGGTTGGGCTGACCAACCTGCTGTGCACGGAAACGGCCCGGCTGATACTGCCCGGCTTGCAGTGACCCGAGACCCGCAGCGGTAGCGAGGTTAGCAGCGGTGCCGAACTGCCCCGGCGTCTGCTGCCCGAGAATGTCCTGCTGCACCTGCTGCTGTTGCGGAGTGAAACCCGCAATGCGCTCCTGCTCGTACGGCGTGTACTGCTGCGTGAGCAGCCCTGAGGACCGCTGCATCAGGTTTTCGAAATAAGGCTGTGCGTACGCCGGGAGGTTGGACTGCTCCGACTTCACATACTGCGTGCTGGTGCCACCGCCGCCACTACCCATCGTAACCTCCTAGGCCCTCTTCACCCATCGGCAGCTCGAACATCTGCCACATAGGACGGTATCCATCGTCTTTGAAAATCTTGGCCCAACCTAGCCGCGCACAAGACTCTATACCATCACAGCTATTATCGTAAGCCCAGCGCCGCAGAATATCGAGCATCTGGTCCTTCCAAGAGTGCCCGTCCTCGCCCGCGATGAACGCCAGCTCGAGGTACTTCTTCTGGGGGTACTGCTTGAGTGCAGTGACCACAGCGCCGTAGACACGGGTCTCGTCGAACACCACCCACAGGTCGTGGTTGAGGTGCAGCAGCGCCTCGAGGATGTCGGTCGACTGGTAGCGTCCGTTGGTTACGTCAGCAGCCAGCTCCATAAAAGGCTCGACCATAGTCCACGCATCCACGATGCGATCAGACGGTACGAGGGTTATCCGAATGTCGCTCACAGCGCGCCCAGCCCCTTTGCAATCGGCGAGTTCTCGCCGCGCTTGCGTTGTTTGTGGGCTTGGTTGATCAGCGAGTAGAGCTTCTTGGCACCGCCTGCGCGGCGCACCGCCTGCGGAGGCATGTACACTTCGCCAGCTGCCACACGAGCTTCTTGATCACCAATGCGGGCCGGGATGTCGTCGCTGACACCATCGCCCTTGCCACGGATAGGCATGCCGCCGAGCTTGGCGAAGCGTTCGAAGCCTGCGTCGGTGAAGCCGTTGCCTGCCTCTGCCACTGCCCGAGCCGGGATGACGAAACCACCCTCGTCCATATTCACGACGCCGCCCTTGGCGTACTGCATCATCACGTCCTGCGGCGCGTTGGGGTCCTGCATGTACGGCACGGTGGTGAAGGAGTACATCGGGTCTCCCTTCTTCGGCTTGGGGTTGTTCACCTTCTGCACAATCGGCGTGCCGGGCGCAGTGCCGGACCCGGGCTGCACCATCTGCCCCTGCATGTTAAGCACACCGGGCTGGTCGTTGGCGAAGTAGTCACGCTCCTTGGACGAGGAGAGGATGTCCTGCGTGCTGGGTGCGAACGTAGCTGGGCGGGCCTCGTACTTGTACGGGCCCTGATAGGAGTTGTCGATGGTACCAGACTGCGGGTCCTTGACGCCGCTCGGGGTCATGGCACCCGCGACGCCTCCGAGCAGACCCTGCGCAGCCATGATCGGCGCGACCTTGCCAATGATACCCCCGGGGAGCCCCTGCTGGGCTGCGGCACCGAACCTCGACAGAAGCCCCGGTGAAGCCAGACCCTGAGCCGCCTGCTGCCCGATGTGTGCAGCGCCTTGGCCGACGGCCTGCCCAGCGACCTGCCCCGCAGTTTGGCCCGCCGCCTGCCCAGCGACCTGACCTACAGCTTGTCCCGCATGACCCGTGGCTGCGGTATTTGCAGTTTGTCCTGCGACGTTGCTGACACCGCCTTTCAGAGCGCCGCCCAGCGAAGCGCCGCCGAAGGCCTGAAGGCCTGCCATAAGCCCCTTACCGATGTCACCCGTGACGATCCCGGTGCCCGCACCTACGAGCAGCCCCGTACCTGCGGCGCTACCGATACCGCCGAGCGCGCTGCCAATAGCCGAACCTACACCCGGCAGAGCAAAGTTGAGCAGGCCACCAAGCAGCGTAGGCAGCAGGCGTCCGAGCCAGCCCGCTTCGGGGAGGCCAGTGCTGGGGTTGGTCGTCAGGTCACCGCCAAATCGCTGCGCGAGGCCGCGCAGGCTGTTGACCTCGTTCGGAGTCATATGGATGAGCACCGAGTCGTCCCCACGCCCGAAGCTCTGCGCGTGCTGTGCCGCTGCCTGAGGGTTGGCCGTGGGGCTAGTGCCTTGCATTGAGGTGGGGGCCGGACTCGACGCAGCAGGCATGCTGCTGTCGGTCGGCGCGCTGGGTTGCGTCATGAGGGCCGTAGAGGGCGTCGGAACCGGACTCTGAGCCGGGGCTGAGTCCGATGCAGCGTAGCCGGTCGCCGGAAGCCCGCCAAGGCCGCTAATTGGCATGGTCGCCGCAGAGTTCGTCGGTGGCGAGTTTGCGCCGCCCACAGGTACGTACGGGTACGAGCGCGACATGCGGGGGTTCAAGAGTTCCATACTACGTCCTCAACGTGTGTCTGCGCTTATACTCAGATAACCAGAAAAACCAAAGCCCCTACTGCTGTACCTGAGTCACCGTGAGGATCATGGACGGGCAGGCAGGGCGAGCAAACGTCGGAGTACCTACCGCACCAACCTGCGCCGGGATGGCGCTGAGTTGTACGTTGGTATCGTCAGCTGCGTACATGAGCTCGAAGTAGTCGTTTGCCTCCAGCGACAACACCCAGTTCCACGCCGGAACCAGCACGGTGCCGTTCCCTGAAACCGTGACCTCGCTGTTCGAGTTTGGTACGTCTACGCCATTGATGCGCGGCCACATCCAAAGCTTCTTGGCGCTGGAGCTCCCGCTGCTGACCTGCGACGAGAATTGGAAGTTGTACAGCCCAGCTGCTGACGCCACGATGCGCGAATTAGGGGTGCCCCGCGAAAATCCTTTGGCGAAGTCCGTCGTGTTAAACGGGAACGCATAGGGAGTGTAGGCCGCTACCGGTGAGGCAGTTGCTGTGTCTGAGAACACACCGTAGTACTGCTGTTGCTCGATGGCCGGGCGTACGAAGATGACACCACCAACCGGGTCAGACACCACGCACGCTGCGACTGGAATAACGTTCTGCGGCGCAGTGGGCTTCACATTGGTCAGCGTACCTGCCGTGGTCGGCGACGCATACAAAACATCCCCCGGGCTGAACATACTGGTATCGAGGTCGCGCACAAAGCCGAAGACAGTGCAGTACCCCTTCTGCCCGCTATCGGGCAGGTCGTGCGTCATAACCCCCAGCATGTAGAGCGACGGCTGTGACCCGTCCGCTAGGTACGGTGCTACCAGCAATGCCTCCGGGGTGGCCCCCACGAAGCCCACTACAGTGCCGTTGGGGATCGTCACCCCCGTCGTGTTACCCACACGTGCGTAGGTCTCTTCCCCGATCTGCTGGGTGACCCCGTACTCCATACCGAGGTTGGCAGTCTGATCAACTACGTTCCACGTGAGCGTACCCGGAGCCCCCTGAAGCAGCGTCCTCGGGTTCAACACGAACTGTTCGGCGGTGTACTTCTGTGCGTGGTTCGGGGTATCCGAGTCCATCTGCGAGAAATAGGCTTCCAGCACACGGATGACCTGCCGCATGTACTGCGGGTCCCATTGGGCCGGAGGGTTAGGCAGCGGGGCTGCGCGGAACTTATCTAGGGCCATTAGCGGCGGCCATCCTGACGCACGTCGAGGCGCGGCGCACCGAGCTGCCACTGCACACCAGCGGTGTCCGAGCTGATCTTGATTGCCATCTGGCGGGCACGGGCCCGCATGAAGACTTGATCGGTATACTGGCCTATGGAGTTCTCGATGACCCGCTGCGTATCGGGAGCGTCTGCAGTTACCCGGCCACCGGGGAAGTTGCGTGGGCGCACCTGCAGTTTGACCTCGGGGTCGCTCGCGGTAGAGCCTGCGAAGTTGACGTCGGGCAGCATGCGGCGGACCAGCATGAAATTGTCCCCGTCGCCGAGGTCGAAGTCAGACGACTGGATATAGCTTTCCATAGGCAGCGTGTCGTCGTTGACCCCGTCCTCATGGTCGTAGAGGTACCCGGAGGTTGCACCGTTCGTAGTGTTCGCGGCTTGGGGGTTGTTCCGTAGCGGAGTATCCAGCCACGCCGTACGCTCGAGGCTACCATAATACCAGATGCGCTCGAGGTGGTTGTAGATCACGTAGGCGTTATTGGTCGCACTGTCCGCCGTGGGGTAGAACCACCACACCTCGTTCCACTGCTCGTTGGTGCCGCACACAACCTGATCCGACTGCGCGAGATTGATATTCTTGAACACATGGTCACGCAGGGTGCACGGCAGCGTCTCGACGCGGCCCGTGTAGGCGTAGAATTTGTCCTGACCCATCCAGTAGGTGATGTTGGCAGCGGAGGCCATGCACCGAGGGGATATGACCGAGATGTTGTCGGCGTACTCCTGCAGCCCGAACACGTCGGTCGTACCGAGGAACTGCATCGTGTAGAGGTGCGAGTCGGTCCAGACCAGAATTTCCTGCCGGGTAGACAGCGCACGCACAATACGTGAGCCACGCGAGACGCGCAGGTCACCAGCCGAGTTGGTCACTGTGGGAGTCCAGTCAGCCGGAGTGTCTTGGTCCGCCCAGCGGATACGCATGGGGTCGAAGTCGTCGGGGTCAGTAGACCCGTAAGGTACCGAGCCGAAGGCAATCAGGTGTTTGTCCTGCTGCGAGACCATAAGCTGCATGATCTTCACGGGGACTGCGTCGGGATCGAACCCTTCCGAAGCTGCGTATGCTTGTAGCGTGATCGCACGAGTGCCCAGCGCGGTCGTAGGGTCAGCATCGAGCCCGCGCGCCCAGTAGTAAGGCTCCCCATTGCGGATGTTCGCGACGAGGTCGTTGTCGAAGTTGTCCATCCACCAGTCGCGCTGGGGCAGGAAGATAGGCGCACCCGTCGTGCCAAGGCCCCACGCATCGCGGCCCCATGTACCTACGCCCCAGCCGTAACCCGCCGTAGTCACCGCATTGCCGGGGGCTATATCACACAGGATGGTGATACCCGTACCCCCAAGGCCACCATTGACAGCGTCTACCTCATAGGTCTGGGCGAGGAAGTCCATCTCGAGCGAGGTGTCCCCACCTGCAGCGGTAGCCACGGTGAACGTGAACGTATTAGCGTCCACCACCGTCACACTGTGCGTCGTGTTGAACTCTGCCGCAGGGATACCCGCAAGGGCTTCGGTGATCCCCGACAGGGTAATGTACTCACCCGTGCTGAGCAGGTGCGGTACGGGCAACACGACACGCACGGTATTGGAGCCTACCACTAGGTAGATACAGTTGTCCGTGGTCGGCGAGGAGAAAACTGGCGAGCTGGCGCGCAGCGGAGTGATGTCGTTAAACGCGCCGCCGGACGTCTCGATGTAGAGTTTGACGTTGGTTCCGACCGCTAGGAAGTTGTCGTTGTACGTCGTTACCCAGTTCCACATCTGGCGGCACGTACCGATGAACGCATCGGGCGTGGCCTTGACCCAACCACCAAGCTTCTCAGGATAGCCCGAACGGAACCTGATCTTGTCGCATGCGTACCAACCACCCTCGTTGGAGTAGTCAGTCTGATCACGGTTCACGCCCGGCTTAAACTGGAGCTTGATGAAGGACATTGCGGTTCCTTACAGTTGGGCGTCGGCTTCGAGCGTGATGGTCGCGCTATCGAGCACCGTACCAGTGCCTACTTTGCGGATGTCCACTGTGAAGACGCAAAACTGGTTGTTCCCGATGCTCGCAGAGGCCGTCCAAGTCTGGACAGAGGACAGCGGGAGCCATGACCCCGCAGTGCCCGAGGACAGCGCCCCGGCGGTCACGGTGGCATACACCTCGTAGTCTGCAGCGGCGGTCGTCGGCGTGACCCAGTTTTCTACCAACGTGTAGGAGCCGGAGCCGACACGGGTGTAGACCCCACCATTCGAGTTGAGGCGGTACTCTGTATTTGCCGATGACCCGCCCCCGGTGAAGTCTTGTACCGTTTGGTCGGTGATGGTGATCACGGCCCCCCCAGCCGCGCTGGATGCGCCCAGCAGCATGGTCATCATACCCATTAGGACACTCCTGCACCGCCGACGATTGCTTCGGACGCCGAGTTAAACCACACCGTCGCCAGCCCACGAGCCCCCAGCGTGAGGTTCCCGGTAGTGGTGGTGCCCGCCAACCGCAGCGTCAGGCCGGAACCCTGCGTGAGTGTAACGCCTGATGCGCTGTCATTGTAGATCGAAAAGGCATCGCCCGCAGCGAACGTAGCCGCCGGGATCGTCAGTCCTGCCGACACGGCAATACACTTCGCAACGTCCCCTACGACAGCAGTGCCAGACGTGGTCGAGCGAGGGACGCTACGGTAGCCGATGACAAAGCTGTTGACGGTAGCCGTGGTTGCAACCGAGGTGATGCTGCCCCCCAGCGTGAGGCTGCCCGATGAAGTTACAGTACCTGTGAGGGTCAGACCATTCACTGAGCCCGTGCCGCTCACCGAGGTGACCGTGCCAGTACCGGTACCTACGCCGATAGCCGTGCGAAAGTCTGCGGCGCTCAGCAGGCTGAGCGAGTTGTTCGCGTTGACGCGCGGGAACGTGATGGCGTTGGGGTCCGTTGCGGTGAAAAAGCTCACACCCGTAGTGGTCGCACCGAGGTTGGCGCGGGCAGCCGACGCTGTGGTTGCGCCAGTGCCCCCATTGCTGATCGCTAGGGTCCCGCCCATGGTGATGGAGCCACTCGTCGTTACCGGACTACCTGAGAAGGTCAGGCCGGTGGTACCCCCCGAGACATCCACGCTGGTGACCGTACCTGCACCGATGTTCGTCCGGGCCGTTGCCGCGTCCGTGGCTCCAGTACCCCCGCTGGTGACTGCTAGGGGGCTACCCAGCGTAAGCGACGTCAGGTGGCTGACCACTGCGACCACGTTGACTCCATCACTGAAGACCCACATGGTCCTGCCCGAAGGGACAGCAACCCCCGAACCCGCGAGGGTCTTGACGGTGACCGTGTCAGCCAGACCGTTATTGACGATATAGGCCTTCTCGATGGACGGCACGATGAGGTTGCGGGCACCGCCAGACGTGCCAGTCAGGTTGAGCCGCAGGTTACGAGCCGTCTGCGTAGCGTTGGTGTCCGTCAGCGTCAGCGTCACATCCGAGCTGGCGAACGTGACGTTTGCCGAGCCAGTGATGGCTTCCTCGATAGCGGTGCCAAGGTTGGTGTTGGTGATGTCACCCCACGTGGTGTTGTTCTCACCTGTGGCCATCAACTGGATTTTCAGGCTGCTATAGGTGCTGGGCATGTTCGTTCCTTAATGGCCTACGCTGGGTCCAGATTAGCGGCGCTTCGACTTCACCGACCAGACAGCAGCGATGATGGTCGCGACGGCACCTGCGAGGGCGACTGCCGTTTCAGAATCTACCCAGCCACGGCTTGCGGCGATACCACCGGCAGCAGCGAGGACGGCACGGGCGACGCCATAGAGTTCGTCTTTAGTCATATCAATCTCCAGTCTCGGCCAGCCAGCTGTCAACGTCGAAGCTGGGGCAGGCTTTCTTCGTACCCGGCCAATCGCGGTGCCCGCGAATGAGGATACCGGGGTAACGTTCTTTGTACGTTCGGACCAGCGTCAGCAGTGTCTTCTTCTGCGCAGGTGTGCGGGTGTCCTTAGGGTTCATGGCCTTATCGACGCCGCCAATGTAGCAGATGCCGATGTTGCCAGTGTTGTTCTTACCTACGTGCGCACCTTTCTGGTCGTCACGCAAGGTGCGATGCATCGACCCGTCGAGCTCCACTACCCAGTGGTAAGACGTCTGGCCGAATTTAGCCTTGTCCCATGCCGTGATCTGCTCGTGCGTGACGTGGCGTCCTTCCGGCGTCGCCGCACAGTGGATCGTCAGAAACTTAACAGGCCCTAGCGCAGCCATCACATCAGATTCCTAAGTTTGTAGGTGGTAGTGAGGTACACAGCGGACACACCGTCAATCAGGTTAGCGACCGCCCGATTACCTCTGCAGATTTTCTCGTGGTTCTTCTCGATCCAAGCAGCGTCCTCGGTAAGGATGCGGTCGACATCCTCGGCCTTGGTCTTGGGGGCCGGGATGGGCCCTACCAACTCGAACGCTCCCTGATACGCCTCTACCAGCGAGTCCAGAGCGCTGATCACGTCCTCGTAGAACCCGCCCAACGCCTTGTGCCGGGCGTAGCCGCCAACCCCCTCGGCACGCCAATGCTCGAAGTGTGCCACGTTGCGGGCGTAAAATACTCGGGCGACAAGCTCTTCGATCATTAGGTGATCCGGATGATAGCGGTGTTACCCGCGTTAGCGGGGAACTGCACGACAAAGTTGCTGGCCGAGATGGCCTTATCCTCTCCGAAGTCGAGGACGCAGACCGCAGGGTTGACCAGAGCGACCCCGTCAGCGTCAGCGGCAGAGGGGGTAGTATTGTAGATGAGCGCCCCACGCGCGGTCAGCGTGACGTTGCTGAAGGTGGCGTTGCCGAAGGAAGTAACCCCCTGCCAACCCGCCGTATCGGTCACAACCCCGAGGTTGCTCAGGGCGATGCCGCCAGCGGGGTAGTTGCCCCCTACCACCTCACCGGTCGAGGTATACTGCGTCGTGTCTGCGCCTAGCGTAGCAGTGGCAGTGTACAGAGCGAGCTTGAAGGTGTCGCCGCCCACCGCCCGGAAGTCGTGGACTCCGAGTAGGACTTGCGCTTTGAATGAGGTGCACAACGTCTGGCTAAGCATGTTACCTCACAGCGTACCGGGGCTGCCCGGTACGGTAGCCATCCTGACGGTTCTTACCTTCACCCAGCTGCTTGAGCATGGCCATCGCTTCGTCGTACCGCTTCTGGTACGCCTTCATGACGTCCTCTTCGCCCTTCAGGAAGGTGTAGGCCTCCAGCATCGCCCCGTAGAGCAACACGCTATCAAAGTTGTCCCCCAACCACGAAGTGCCCGCAGTCACGATGGACTCCGGATACCGGTAGTAGTGCAGCTCGTAGCTGTAAGCATCATCGGGAGTAGGCCCGAGCAGAAATTTCTGCGCGTCGAAGAAGGCGTAGTGGACCGGCACTGCGCTGTAGGTAGGGTCCGGATACGAAGCGCGGATGAAGTTCACATCCTTGTTCACGAGGTACTCGTAGCGCCCTGCGCTATCCACCACGGCGAACGAGAAGTTCGCCAGCCAGTCGAGGGGCACGTCGAGGTACTTATTCCCGCCAGTCAGCGTGCCAGAGGCGACTTCGCGCGCCACGAGCAGCTCGACCGTGTTGAAGATGCGCTGCTCAGCCTGCCGGATGAACGTGTCGATCTGCTCGGTGGTCGTAAGCGTCACCGAGCTGGAGCCGCCGGGCCCAGTCCACACTGTGTCAGGGAAGTCGCTCTCGACATACCCCTTGATAGCCTCGAACAGCTCCGTGTAGTTCACTGTCTACCCCAGCTTCTTGCTGCTGTTCGTACCACGCGTTGCCGCACCAGTGCCGCGAGTCTTCACGGTCTGGGTCTTAGCGACGTTGTTCGGGTACCCAGCGACGTTGGGCGTTGCGACCTTGGTCGGCATGTTCTTGTCGGACTTAGCCATTTTTGACGACCTTCCCCATATCCTTGACGGGCTTCTTACCCGACTTCTGGTTGGCAACCTTTGCAAGGTTCCGGCCCAGCTTCTTCATCTGTGCGTTGGTCTTACCACCTTTGGCCATCTCACGTCTCCGTCTGTACTACTACCGTACCCAGTGTCCCGGTAGCTTCTAGCATATTTACGAGCCCCGACAAACCCAGAGGGTTGCTGAGGCCAACGGGGTTCCACCCCCACTGAATGGTGCGGCTACCCTCGCTCGGATACCCGTCGCTGTCGAGCCCAGACTGAGCGTAGCTGTTGTCTGGGCGGGGGTTGCGCAGCGCCTGCGGGTCATCGACCGGATACATACCCAACTGCAGCTGGGGGTGGTCAGGGTTCCAGCACTCCGGGCAGGCCAAGATGTTGGTGACCTTGGTCTTGATCACAAGTTGCCGCAGCTGCTTCAGCTTGTACCGCTGACCGCATACATCGCATTCCGCGATGGCCTTTTTACCAGAGGCAAACCTGTTAGGCACAGCACATCCCTACGTGAACATCTGGCGCGGAGCGATCCGCAGCGGGGCCTTCTCGCGATCCTCATCTGCAGCTTGCTGCCAGAGTTCGTCGTAGTCGGCCTTGAGCATCATGGTACGATCCAGCGCGCCCGGAATTTTCTTCGACAGGTGGTAAGCAAGCCCGGCCACCAGAGCCGGGAGGAACCGGAACGGGATGTCCTGCGTATTGATGCCGTCCCCGGCGTCCTGCATCCGGCGCAACCTCCACACGGTGAGGGTGTAATAGTTATCCTGATCAGGGACTGGCCAGACGTTGATGGTGGGGTACTGCGTGCCGAGCGGGGTGCTCTGACCCCCAAGCCGGTTGAACCACAACTGGATGGGCCGCCCCTGCGCGTTCTTGTTCGGGATCGTAGCGTAGGTATCGACCGAGATACGGGAGATGTTGATGTCGGTCTGGCCTTGGCCGGTGCCCGTACGGACTACATGGTCGACGAGGTCAATAGTGTCCACAGGCATGCCATACTGAGCAACTCCCTGCTGAAGAGGGATCGTCCCCTCCTCCATGGTCCAGAGGTTTATGCCCTTGTTCGCCCACTCCATGGTCAGCAGGTTGAGGCTGCGCCGCGCCGTGCGCAGGTCATAGCCCGTGCGCAGCTCCGCGCCACAACGCTCGAACGCCTCTTCGACGATGAAGTTGAGGTCTAGGTTGAAGTCGGCTGTACCTGACGTAACCATTATTCTGTTCCTTTACCTCTAAACCCTAGCACAGGCACGCGGGCGTGAGAAGCTTACTGTATAGGTGTGTAGGCGGGAGTAGGGGAGGTCACCGAGCCTATATACGCAGGAATAGGGGAGGTCACCGAGCCTGTGTACGTCTCAGACGTAGCCGTAGGCACCCGAGTCCAGTTAGGAGGCGCGATGTCACGCCGGACAGCCGCTGCCGGGAATTGGTTGGGGCTAGCGAAGTACGGTGGGCGCACCTGATACTGCACCACCTCCCGCGTGACGACTAGGGAGTAGAAGGTCAGCGTGCTGTTCAGCCGGGCAGCGGTCAGCAAGCGCCTAGCCGTGACCGCAGGGGTATAGAAAACCTGCGCGTTGTTGAACCGGGCCGGAAATAGCTCCCCTATGGCATCGAGCGCCGGACTGTAGAATGTCTGTGAGTTGTCGAACCGTGTGGCGATCACGGCCCCGGCCTTAGCAAGCACCGGGCTATAGAAGGTCTGGTTGTTATTCAGTTGGGCAGCGGTCAACGCCCGCGTAGCGGTAGCCACCGAAGTGTAGAAGACCTGCGCATTGTCCAGTCGCGGGACGATCACGGCCCCGGCCTTAGCAAGCACCGGGCTATAGAAGGTCTGGTTGTTGTCGAACCGCGCAGCGAACAGAGTACGCGTGGTAGTAATGTCAGGGCCGTAGAAGCCCTGCGCATTGTCCAGCAGCTCGGCGTCCAGCATGTATGCGGAGGTAGCGGTAGCGCCGTAGAAGGTCTGGGTGTTATTGAACCGGGCGGCGGTCAGGATGCGCGTCGCAGTGACCGCAGAGGTGTAGAAGGTCTGCGAGTTATTCAGCCGTGCTGGCTCAAACTCGTATCCGGTTCCCCATGAACCGCCGCCCCACGGGCCGTTACCCCAACCTACCAGCGACATAGACTAGACCTTTAGCTGGGTTTCCGCCGCCGGTTGGGGCGGCTTTACAGCGCGAAAATACCGGAAGCGTTCCAAGTGACGGTGATGTCACCGCCGTTAGGGGTCACCGGCAGGCCGGTAACTCCGGTGTCAATGTAGGCTACCAGACGCCACGTGCTGTTGGCACCGGCATTCTGGCGGTAAATCACGAGCGCTTCAATCGAGCTACCGGTCACCGCCGTGAAGGTCACGTCGTTCCCGTCAAACACGCCGTTCGTCACCGTCGGGCTGGTGATACGCTGCGGGGTACCGACCGCGCCAGCGGTTACGCTCGAGTAGAACTGGTGCGCCGATGAGTAGGTATACACCCCCGTGTCGACCAACGCCACGTACACGCCGTCGGTGGTGGTGTTGTTATCGAGGTCAACGTTAGTGTCGCCTGCGAGGAGCGACTGTTTGTAGAGGGGGTAGATTGCGTTAGCCATATGTCACCTATAAGTATTGGTTTTCCGGGTTTAGGGCTACTTACCCTTCTTGAAGCCCTTCAACACCTGAGCAAACCGGGCACGCTGACCGAGCTTACCGGGAGCCTTTGCCGCCTTGGCGAGGGCCTTTGCCGGGATTTTCTTCCCCTTGGGGACACCCATCTGCTCATGCAGCGCACCCGGCTTCTTGATCGCCTTCCCGATCCAGCCACCCTTGGCTCGCTTCGTACCCGGCATCTTGTCGGCCTTGATGTCACCCATCCCACGAGAAGGACGCATGGTGTGTCTCCTTATGCCCAGACGCGGAACGGGAGTTCCGGCGGGATGATCATCACGTCAGCCAGACCAGCAAGCTGCTCCTCGGTAAGGTCGTACGACCGCACGTTGACGTGCCACTCAGGGTAAACGATCTCTGCCGGGGGGTCCACAGTGTAGTCCCACTTGGTGATCGGGCCGATGGCGTCGAGGTTCACGCCGAGGGCAGGCACCAGTACGGTTGCGTCCTCGAGTATGGGATTGCCGTCACCGTCTTCGCCGGTCTGCACCTGCACGGTCTGCTCGGCGACCAGCCCAGCAGTCAGCAGTTCTGCGTTCATTGCGGCTTCGTCAGCCGCGCGGAGGTAGAGGTCCATTGGTGTTTCTCCTTAGGCGGTCAGGGCCTGAAGCTGGGTGTTGCTCAGGCGGGTGGGGTAGTAGCGGACGCGGCGGATATGGCCGTTGAGGAACCCGCCCCAAGCTGGGGCGAGCACGCCGACTGCCAGGCGGTCGACGGCTGGGATGGATGCGGCCGTATCCGTCAGTGCAGCGCTGCCATTCGCGCTGAACGCGATGTCATTAACCTTATAGGCAAAAGCTGATTTGGCCGGGACGTTCGAGGTGTGGGATCCGTTTACCTGAAGGTCGGCCTGGTTGACGCCGCCTACCGCCAAAGATCCGCCCCAGCGACCGTTGTAGACGAACATCGCAATCGTATTGCCAGTTGAGCCGTCAGTCACGCCGACTGAACGAAACACGGAAGTCGAGGTGGGCACAACACTATCCGCCTCCACCACAAACGTCCCCTCGCTCTGGTTATACCACCGCGAGAAGTTCGCCCCCGTGATTACAGCGTTGTCCGCCGCGCGCGTGACTTGAGAGGCCGCCGTGGGGATGTAGCTGGTGGGGAAGGAGCCGGCTTCGAGTTGTGCTCCCCAGAGATAGAGGCCGCTGGTGCCGTCGCCGGTGTAGCTCAGCACATTGTTTGCGGAGGCGAGATAGGCAGTAAGCACGCCTGCGGCGGTTGCTGTAGCGGTTGCCGTCGCAACAATACGATACCATCCATTACCAACTGGGGTGATGGAGGCAGTCAGGCCAGCATCGACCGTTCCAGTTGCCCCCGTCGCGAGATTAAAGTTAGCCGCCCCGCCGTTAAAGGCCGTGTTGGTTGCCTCGAACCGCAGAGCCACCCATGAGCGCTCTACCGCCTTGGCGTACATCGAAAACGTATATGTCGTTCCGTTTACCACGTTCACATTGAACTGCGCGCAGTAGTGCGAGTTGCTCGCAGTCGTGTCCTCAACCAGTTTGTCAGCATCCAAGGTGCCGTCCGGCGACGTGGTAGCGTTGGCCGTAATTGAGGAGCGAACCTTGTTCCAACTCGCACTCTCGAACTCCTCGCTCCGCAGCAGCAAGTTCGTCCGCTGCTCCTCGATCAGCAGGCCGC
>Ga0066601_10000322_pt1 | contig 20043 bp, 20 predicted proteins | sample Medcelwee11metaG_FD_59487 | JGI IMG/M metagenome (GOLD analysis project Ga0066601, IMG submission 59487) | Freshwater pond sediment microbial communities from the University of Edinburgh, under environmental carbon perturbations - Medium... | ecosystem: Environmental > Aquatic > Freshwater >... | reverse complement strand
CGCTTTCCTGTATCGTTCATGGTCAGCATCTCCCAGGATGTCGATAGGGTTCCCTTTGCTCCATGCAGAAGGGAGGAATCCGTTCAAAGCCTGGATGGTATCTCCTCCGAGCGAAGCGATCTCCCCACCTTCAGCGATCAGGGCATCGGTGGCTATCACCCCTGGGCCTCCTGCGTTCGTGATGATGGCGAGCCGCTTCCCGAAAGGCCTAGGCTGCATGGAGAGGGTCTGTGCAGAATAGAACAGCTCTTCGATGGTGTTGACCCTGATGATCCCTGCCCTCTTGAAGGCCGCATCATAGACCGCGTCGTCTCCAGCGAGCGAGCCGGTGTGAGATTTCGCAGCCTGTGCTCCTGCGTTGCTCTTCCCTGCCTTCAGGATGATGATGGGCTTGGTCCTTGCGAAAGCCCGGGCCGCTGAAAGGAACTTCCTCGCGTTCGTCAGCGATTCCATGTAGATGAGGATGCTTTTTGTGTCCCTGTCCTGGCCGAAATAATCGATCAGGTCATGGAATCCCACATCCACCTGGGAACCGATGGAGACGAAATAGGAGAAGCCGACATTATTGTGGACCGACCAGTCAAGGATGGCTGTGCAGAGCGCTCCGCTCTGCGAGATGAAAGCAATCTTTCCCGGAAGCGCGTTCTTTGACGCGAACGAGGCATTCAGGTGATGCGACGGATTGATGAAGCCGAGGCAGTTGGGACCGAGGATACGCATACCGTAGCTCTTCGCGGTCGTGAGGATCTCAGAGCACATCCGTTCCCCGTCAGCTCCTGCTTCCTGGAATCCCGCTGAGATGATGACAAGACAGGAGACCCCCGCCTCCCCGCAATCCTCGACCACTCCCGGGACCGCGCGCGCAGGGGTCGCGATGATCGCGAGGTCTACCCTGTCAGGGATGTCTTTGATAGACGCATAGGTCTTGACGCCGAGGATGCTCTCCCTTTTCAGGTTGACCGGATAGACCACTCCCTGGAAATCGTTCCCTATGAGGTTCGCGAGGAGTGAATGTCCGACGCTCCCTTTCTTTCCCGATGCCCCTATCACTGCGATGGTCTTCGGCCGGAACATCCTGTCCAGCTGCTCAAGTCCCCCTTTTTCGTTCATATCTTCCATACCTCTCTTAGGTTCCGCTCAAGCTGTGTCACCCTTGCGTCGAACTCATCGATCACCTGGATGCGCGAATCTGTCGGCTCTTCGCTGTATCGGGGAGAGGCGCCATTGATACCGTCAAGGAAATTATAGACGCACCTCGGCAGTGTCTCCACATTGTAGCCTCCCTCGAGCGTCGCGAACAGGTTCTTAAAGTTTTCCCTGAGTATCTTCCCTGTCTCATGGAAAGCGTTCACCGAGACCCTGAGATCCAATAGCAGGTCATGCTGGTGCGCGTCGAAACCTGCTGATATCGCCACCACATCGGGATTGAACTGCCTTGCAACCGGAAGGAACTGCCTTATCCCCCTGATATAGAGATCGTCCCCTGACTCCGGAGGGAGGGGGACATTGATAGAGAATCCCTTTCCTGGCCCCTCCCCGATATCGTTCTCTGATCCTGCAAAAGGGAAGGCCGGAAACTGATGGAGCGACCAGTACATCACCCTGTCTGATCCGTAGAAGAACTTGAGGGTCCCGTCCCCAAGATGCCCGTCGAAATCGAAGATGAGGACTTTTTTCCCCTGGTTCGCCAATCTCTGCGCAGCGATCGCCACATTATTGAAGAGGCAGAAGCCGCTTGACCGTTCTGGATGGGCGTGGTGCCCAGGAGGCCTGGCGAGTGCGAACCCTCCTGTCTCTGACGCCTTGATGGTCGCGCCGACAGCCATGACCGCTGCCTGGAACGAACCCTTGGAGCACACCGTGTCCTGGTCTAGCGCGCAACCCTCCCTGCAACCAACCCTCACTTTTTCGATATATTCTTTCGTATGGTAGAGCCCCAGGTATTGTTCTCCGCTTTCTATCTCGCTCTCAGGAAGCTGCCCAAATGCCTCGAGCCGTTTCCTGTTCTCAGGATGCATCCCGGTATCATGTCCGAGGAACGCTTTTGAATAGATCAGATCCATCATTCACCTCCAGAGCGCGGTCCCTATCCTCACCATGGTGCTTCCTTCCTCAATCGCGACCTTATAATCATTGCTCATCCCCATGGAGAGCGTGTCAACCGTAGGTATCTCTTTTTTTATCATCTTAAATAACTTCTTCATCTCCCTGAAATAAGGCCTGGTCTTTTCAGCCTCCACATCCGGAGCGATCGCCATGAGCCCCCTGATCCTCATCCCATGCAATTGCGCAATCCCAAGCGCTGCCGAGACTGCTTCATCCACCGCGAAACCATGCTTCTTTTCCTCATTGCCGATATTGACCTGCACGAGGATATCCATGGTCTTCCCGATTGCAGAGCATTCCCTGCTCACTTTCTCCGCGAGCTTCAGTGAGTCAATCGAATCTATCCAGCCAAAGAGCCTGACCGCATCCCTGACTTTGTTCCCCTGGAGATGGCCTATCATGTGCCATTCCGCGTCCGGGTAAACCTTGATCTTCGGTTCCGCGTCCTTCACCCGTGACTCCCCGAAAACCCTATGGCCTGCATCGAAGAGGTATCCGACCCCATCTGTCCCGGTATTCTTAGTGACAGCCACAAGCCTGCGGTCCCCGATATCCGACAGGATCCTCTTCAGGTTATAAGCGGCCCTACTATCTTCCATAGTGATCCCTGTATCTCTGTCTTGCTCATGAGCCTTCCTTCCTTGACGCATACGACCCGTCTCCACGCTGGATCCTTTGCCGCAAGGCTGATATATGATGCATAAGCGTCCTTCAGATGAGAGATGTCAGATTCGTGGATGTCCCTTTTCTTTCCGCCAACATATCCCCTATTCCCTTTTTTGTCGACAAGCTTCTGCCCGATCTCAGGAGGGACGTCGAGGAAGATGTTGAGGTCTGGTCTTGGTATCCCGAAAATCCCGTACTCAAGGTCCAAAAGCCATTCCATGAACCTCTCCCGCTCCTTCAGGTCAGCGATCTTTCCCGCCTGGTGTCCCATATTTGATGAGACATAGCGGTTTGAGATGATGATCTTCCCTTTTTTCAATGCCTCAAGCATGGATGCCTTCGCGGCGAACCTGTCGATCGCGAAGAGGATGGACGCGGCTTTCGGTGATACCTCGTCAGCTTTACCGAACATGCCGTTCAGGTACGCTTCCACCATCGCTGCAGATGGAGTGCCGTACTGGGGGAAATCGAATGTCGCGACCTCTTTCCCGAGATCCTCGATCCTCTTTTTCAGGAGCCCGGCCTGCGTCGCCTTCCCGCTCCCGTCTGTCCCGTCGATGACGATGAATGGCATAACCTCCACACTATCCTCCCGCGTTTATAAATTTTTGGCAAATCAATGGTTGTTGGTACATTTCTTCTCATCGGACCAAGAAACATCATCTGAGCATCCTCCCGCGGCGTTAAGTACCGGATTAAATGCCGCATGGTCCAAAACGGGCCATGCGCAATTAGTTTAAGCTGAGACTTTTGGAGATTAGAGCATGAAAAAAGGAATGGACATACATGACGACGGATAGAGCGGTCATTATCGGCGCTTGAGAGGTCAACTCTCTCTCCTGAGAACAAGAAGACAATCCTTCGATTTAGGGACGCTTTGAGCTTGGAGGGGTTGAGCCTTGCTCGGATTGAGAGGGATTTACATGAGTTCTACTTATCACATCAAAATTGGTTCACCTTTTATTGATTTCCTTCTCCACCCCCCTCAAAAACTCAATCATCTCCGGCAGCCCCTTCTTGAATCCCTTATCCAAGGGTACGAGCATCAGCTTCTCCTCTTCTCCCACAACAACCTTCTCTAAATCCCCCTCAGACAGATTCTGGATGTATTTCTCGTACCGGAGCATGAACTCGATCTTCTGGATCATCTCTTTCCTGAGAATTTCCAGTTTGACTTTCATCTTCTTCTCGACGAGATACAGATCAATGAAGTCTCGCGCCTTGATGGCTCTCCTGGTGAGGATGGCGCGGACTTTCTCAAGCATGATCTCTTTCAGGTCATAGGCCAAGACCTCGACGCTTTCAAGGAGTTTTGCGTATTCCGGGAAGAGGAAGACGATCTCTTTCTTGTCAGCGTGTTCCGCCAGGGAGATTGCCTTCCTTGTTACTAAGGGAAAGATGAGCATTTCCAGATAATTGATCTGAATCTTGATGAACTGCCGGGTCTTCATGACAACGGAATCATACCAGACCTTGAAGGTCACGAACTTGTTGCTCCCGCCGATCTCGATGTACTCGGTGTTGTCCTTTTCTGCCTTGAAGTCCATTTTCAACTCTTTCGATATCTCTGCAAGATTATCAGCGAACGCATTGATCTTCTTTGAGAGTATCCTCCGGACCTCTTTCTGGGTCTTTCCCTCGAATTCTTCCTGCTTCACGTAGGTGAAGTCCAGGTCTTCAGAGAATCGGTAGTAGCCTAGATAGCACTTCGTCAGGCACGTCCCGCCCTTGAATGCGTAGTTGTCCCTGAATCCTTCTTTTTCCACTAATCCGTGGAGGAGCAGGTGCAGGATGATGTCTTTCTCCAGCATCTGCTTGTTTTGGACATCGATGTGGTCAATCAGGTCTTTCATAGTATCTCCTGATGAATTCGTTCATCTTCTTATTATATTTGGAGGAATATCCGAACATCTTCTCTTTCGAGCATTTACTCATGAGATCATTCATCTTCAACTCTATCTCTTTCTCAGAGAGTCCATCGTAACGCATGAGGTAGATCATGTCAAGGACGGTCTTTTCAAGGTCTGAGACCGGATAGTTGCCCTTCACGATACCTATCTTGACGATCTCCTTCTTGAGCTTGATGAACCTGACTTTCATCCCAAGGATTGTGATAGGTTTTGACCTAAAAATAGAGTCGCTGACAACGAAATCCATGGCGAAGAATTCATGGGTCAGGTTATTAAGCTTCATGGCCGAATCAAGGCCATAATACCAGTTCTTGACACCTTTTCTCTTCAAAGTTTCCGCGATCGCTTCCAGGTGGTTGACATCGAGACGATTCATCTTTCGTTCTTTGATGGTGGGCTTATAGAAGAATCCCCTCAGGATGCGATAGAGATATTTATTTGCCAAAAGGTACTTTATTACCATCAGGTAATCTAATTTGAGCGTTTTGGCATACTCTCTCAGAAGAACGCTGTCTACATAAGGCTCCTTGTCGAGGTTCAATTTCCGTGCCAGGAGGGCGTAGGACATTTTATATCTTAAGGAGATAAGAGTTATCTCTTAGTGATATATAAACTGTTGCATTAATACTTAATTTATTCCCAAGAATTCCCAAAGCCTTGCCCGTGGTGAGGGTCGCAAGGAAAACTAAAAAGTTTTCTTGCGCAAGAAAAACGTCCGCGTTTTTCTTTGCGTCCGCACCAGGGACAGGGCAAGGCGCAGGGAAGGAGCGTCACATTTTTATCTTTTATATAGCCTAAGAAAAGTGATCTCTGGACAAGCGAAGTGAGGTCCGAAAGCCAATGGGACGTTCAATGGAGCAAATTTCCTATTAATGCATTGACCAAAAAACAATCCTACCCCATATACATCGGCCTTTCAGTGGTGGACAAGGATTGCTTCCTCAGCTCTTTCGCTTCCTTGTTCGCCTGCCTTATGGATTCAGGGATGACGATCTTCCCGAACTTCTTCTCATAGTTGCTGATATTGTCGCCAAGGACCGTCAGGAATTCCTTCGCGACATAGGGGTCAAGGAGGATCACACGGTGGCTGATGGAGAGTATTGGCTCGTTCTCAGGGGTGAATTGCGGGACGATGCACTTGAAATCGATGGTGAATTTGTCCGGTCCATGGTTCACGGTCTGGTGATTCGAATGCATCGGTGATTGGTCAAGATTCATGCTCGCTTTTATCCCTTCTTCCATGATGGCACCTCGGATAGATCCTGGCATGAAGCCCTGAATAAAAACCTTTAGCTTTCCAGGGTATGGAGGGTCCGCATCATGTACCAATAGCTGAAGATCGCGGCGCTCCATACGCATATCACTATCCCCAACCAGATCCCGATGAGCCCGAGATCAAAGACCCTTGTCAGGATGAGGATGACGAGTATGGGGAGGATGATCTGCCTGGAGAGCCCGATCACAAGGACCATCATGGGCCGCTTCAACCCCTGGAGCGATGAGACGGTGGTGTAGAGCGTGACATACGCGACAGTAAGGGTCGATGCGAACCTGAGATAGGTAGTCCCGATATTGATGACCTCAGGGTCCCCAGTGAAGAGCGCCATGAGGTACGGGCTCAAGAGGAAGAGGATGATTGAAGCAGGCAGCATGACCATGGCCCCGAACTTGAGCGAAGTCCTGATGGTCTCTTTCACCCGGTCCATCCTTCCTGCTCCGTTATTCTGTGCGACAAGCGTCAGCACCGCGATGTTGAGCCCGATAGTCGGGAGCAATATGATCTGCTCCATCCTCGTCCCGATACCATAGGCCGCGACCCCTGCCTGGCTGAAATCGCTGATGAAGTAGGTGATGATGAAGATCCCTAAGGCCATCGCCATCATATTAAGGCTTGCCGGGAACCCCTGTTTCGCCATCTCTTTCTGCGGTTCATATCGCGGCACCCACAGGTCCTTGCATCCCTTGCAGAAAAGAGGGGTCGATGTGGCCTTCCAGCCCATATATACGCTTCCCAAGGCCTGGATAGCTATTGTCGCCCATGCGACTCCCGCCACCCCGAGCGCAGGGAAACCGAGCCAGCCGAACATGAAGAGGGGATCGAGGATGAGGTTCAAGAAGAAACCGACAATGAGGAAATTTCGGAATGTCTTTGTGTCTCCGGTTGCGGAGAGGATGCCGTTGAAGATGTAATTGAGCATGAAGAAGATGCTACCATAGAAGATGACTTCTATATAGCCCAGGGAAAGCGTGAGATATTCTCCGCTCGCCCCGAGCAAGACGAAGAGCATGGGTGATATCAGTATGCCAACACCGGTCAGCACCAGGGCAACGATGACTGAAGCAGTCACAGCCTGCATGGCGTAGAGCATGGCTTTCTTCTTGTCGCCCGCACCCAGGCTGTTCGCTATGAGGGCGGTCGCTCCGGTTGAGATCCCTGTCCCGATCGCGAGGATGATGAAGAAGATGGGGAATGAGAGGGAGAGGGCTGCGATCGCATCCACTGATACGAGACCCGCGTAATAGGTGTCGACCACATTGAACATGGTGTTGAAGAAGAATCCGATGCTCGCGGGGATAGCGATCTTCCTGATGAGGGAAGGTATCGGCGCCTTGATGAGCGGATTATCCATCCCTTCAGGGTAACCTGTGTTATTTAATAACCTGTGGTTTGATGGGAAAGCGGGAACCTTGAACAAGCAGAGGAGTGCCGGGCTTATCATTGTCCTTCCCTTCTCTGCGGATGGATGAGGGGTTTCAACGAACCCTGGTTTTTTTCAGCGTTCGCCTCTGAGGGACGCGCGAAAGCCACACGGATGGTCGCGCCTGAGTTTACCTGACATACCTGAATTCTTTTTTTGTCTCCGTAAGGAAGATGACATAGCTTCCAAGATAGAATGCCGCTGTGGTGATGAGGAAAGCGATGAGCATCACCTTCCCTAGAGCCATCTCCAAAAAGGAATAGCCGGTGAAGGCAGAAGCGATGAGGTTCAGATAGAGGGAGATGAGGGAGAGCGAGAAGAGGAAGATATACCACCCGAAAAAACAATCGGTCATGATGATGAGTGAGGCGATAACCTTTTCTTTGCGCCGATGGCTCATGCTTAAAATGAAGACAGCGAAACCTATCCCTAACGCGAGAGCGGCAGCTGATAGGGGTGAAATGCCTGGGTTCCCTGGCGCATGCGTGACGATGTCGACTCCGGCTATCCCTGTCGCTGTGATCCTTTCCAGGCTGAACACCGGTTTGAGGAGGAATGCGGTCGCTGAGAAGAAGAAGGCCGCAAGGAAGAGATGGGAGGTCCGAAAACCCTTCCTCTGGTACACCTTGAACCAGATATAGCCCGGAAGGATGAAAAAGAAGCACAGCGCGAGGGCATTCCCTGCGAAAAGGACACCCTGTGCCGCATCCTGGAGGAGCCCTCCACCCGATGCTTCCTGGAACAGATGGAAGAGCGGTGTATGTGCGCCCTCGAGGGTCCTAAGGTAGGCGACTTCCTTGAAGCCCAGGACAAGCGGGATGATGAATACCCCGGTCTCGGTCACCAGATGCAGTATGAGGATCCCTGAAAGGCCGATGAGGACTGATCTCTTCTTCCCGAACATCTCGATGAATCTCATATAGAATGACTCTCCGAAATTCCCCACCTTGAAGATATAATGGTCGATATCGAATCTCCTATGGTGCCTGATGATGATGAAGATGTAGAAGAGGATGGCGAAGAGCGCGAGAGGGGCGTCGATGAGCATCCCGAGCCATTCGAGGGCGAAATTGAAGATGACCACGAAAAAGAAGATGAGTACAGAGAATACTGTCGCGAACCTGTGCAGCTTCCCCTTTAGGCTTGCGGGCGGGTCTCCTTCATCATGGATGATATGCATGAGGCTCGGCTTATCGATCCTGACTTTTGTAGCCAGATACCAGGAGATGACCACCAATCCCATGCAGCCCAGGAGGAAGAAATATGCTTCCAGGAAAACCCTTCCCCTGATGAACGTCTCAAGGAGCGTGTGGAAGATCCGGCTCCCTTCGAGAAGGGTGAAGGAGACATGGTACAGGTTCTTCATGATGAGCAGGAAGCAGGAAATAAGGATGGCGAAGTCGATACCTTTCCTCTCATTACCGAAAAGGATCTTGGTGATATTCATCCGGAAGAGCAGGTAGCCGAGCACTGTCCATGATATGAAGACCTTGAGGAAGCGCAGGTCTGAAGAGGCGAAATCGAAGAAATCCAGTAGATCGAGGATTATTATGGATAAGAGGAGGAGTTCTTCCAGCCTGTGCCTGAGTGAACCCATGCAGTGATTGATGATCATCCTCTCTTTAAAATCTTTCTAAAAAGTGGATCCTTTGAAAAGTTCACTTTTACGGTTGAATGCGTGGATTGGGGCCACCTCCACTGCCGCGGGTCTGCCATATCTCCTATGCGAGAATGTTGTCTTCCACGGGCTTTTTGTCTCTCTTTCGTCAATTCATGGCGGGATCGATCCGCGGTTCGCTCATGATTCATGCGTGTCATCGAGTTATCGGTGAACCCTGGGTAAGATTTAAAAAGTCAACTTTGTCTATCAGGATTATGAAAAAAGAGGGAGTCATTTATGATACAATCTTTCTCTACATCCTGGCATCCCTTGTCATGGTCTCCATATTCGTATTCGGGTTTTATGCCATCTCCGGAATCAGTGAAAGGCAGTGCGCACAGGACGTGATGCATCTTGAAGGTCTCCTCAAAGACAGGATCAGCGAGATGGACAACGCTAAATCGACATTCAGGAAGGAAAGGATACCCATCGGTTGCGGTGCTGAGAAAGTTTATTTTATCGATAAGAGAGAGAAGGTAGACAGTTTCTTCGTAGGAGAGACCATCATAAACAATAGCATTTCTGATGACGCTAAAAACAACATATTCGTCATGAGAGCTGATCATGCCGATGATTTCGGGAAGGAGGCAGTTTTCGGGATGTCCATCGACAGGCTCGACATTCCCTTCCCCTATTTCACCTGCACCTATGTCAGGGAGGGCCATATCGATGTCATCATTGAATCGACCAGTTACGGCACGAGCGTGATAAACCACGATTTCAGGCTTGATTGCGGATTCTGGGAATACCTAGAAGAGATCGTGAGGGAGGTATGGCCTGATGAGGATCCGGAGAGGAAGACAAGGCTCCTCCTGCATGAGATCGAGGAGAATATGGGTAAGATCGACGAAAGCAGGGAGTTCATCTCTGTTCCCGGGACTGACAAGACTGAAGTCGTGGTCACCCTGAAAGCCAAAGAGGACATCGACTCGCTCCACCATTTCGAGATGATCTCAAAATGCTTGGCCGCGCATGTGGATGAGATATCTTTCATACTTCCGCCCGATATCATCATCAATGAGGATCCCCTCCTCATGTGGGAGTTCGAAGACATCTCAGAAGAGGAAGAGATCGTCATCAGGTACACGGTCGAAAAAGAGATCGATGAGATGTGCAAGGTATTCGTCAGGAGCCTGAGCGAATCGATCTCAGGCGGGAGGCCTGAATTCAACCAGCTGTATCTCTCCCAGAAATTGGATGTGGCTTCGATAATAGACCAGGAAGTTCAGGAGCAAAACGATGATCTCATCGGCGGCCTCTCTGAGGTAGATGAGTCTCTCGCGAACATCGAGCAACCTCCACCACCCTCTGAATCCTCAAGTTATTACAAGAAGATCATGAGGCTGGAATATAAGATAAGCATTATCGAAGACAAAATCAGTTACCTCTCGGATAGCATAGAAGAGTTCAGGTCCAAGTATGATGTGGACGATGAGATGGAGAATGATTGGTTCCAGATGATCGACGGGAAGATTGATCTGCTCACCTATTACAAATCGACTCTTGAACAGAGGAAAGCATATTTCCTTCAACTCTACAGCGAAGAGAGCTGATAGGAAATGATCTCCTCTGAATCCCAGTTCGTATGGCGCCAGATCCTCTTCATCCTCAAGCTCCCTTTCATCCTCATCCTTGTCTTCCTCGGGAAGAGGCAGCCAGCGCTCCTTCTCGGCCCGATGAGGGAACTCTGGTATTTCATCATCAATGCCAGGGCGACAGCTGTCCTCATCGCACTGAACCTTATCATGTTCCTGGTTGAGCTGATTTTCCTGGGGGCTGATGGGGTGATGAGATACGCATTCACCCCCCAGGACCTGTTCTCATTCAACCTCGTCCCCATCGTCGTCTCATGGTTCCTCCATGCGTCATTGCTCCACCTCGCAGGCAACATGCTTTTCCTCTTCATCTTCGGGAGGATAGTCGAGAGGGAGCTAGGGCCTTTCCGTATGGCTCTTGTCTATTTCGGGTCAGCCATTGTCTCTGACATCGCATCTGCCCTCTTCGGACAGGGCGGGATAGGCGCCTCTGGCGCGATAGCAGGCCTTGTCTCAGCATCGATCCTCCTGAAGCCGTTCTATTTCACATACCTTGTCGGAGGGATACCCCTTCCGGTCATAGTGGTCGGCTGGCTTGCCATCATCGCGGATATCTCCGGCATCCTGGTCCCCTCAGGGGACAATATCGGGCACATAGCCCATCTGGGAGGCTATGCCGCTGTCGCTGTCCTCCTCTTCCTCTTCAGCACGAAGGAGAGGAAGAAACTGACCATCGGTCTCCTCATCAATCTCGCGTTCGTCGCGATCATGCTCTATCTCAGCCGCCTTTTCGGGTTCTCTCTATGGTGAGTGCGCTTGATTCTGTTCTCCCTTGGGAATCAGACCTCTGGCAATGAGCATATCTCCGAATGTCCAGGTATTTTTCCCTGGACCGACTGCAGGTTTTCATCACCTTTGGCAATATATTTAAAACCAGGGACCCATCTCAGGATGAAATCCAGGGAACATGGCAAAGATCGAAGAAGAACAGGTCAAGGCGAAATCCTCAGTGAACGAGCAGATCAAGGATCTCGAGGATGAGCTCGCCAAGACGAAGTACAACAAGAGGACGCAGTTCCATATAGGCCTTGTCAAAGCGAAGATCGCGAGGCTCCGAGAAAAGCAGGCGTCCCGTTCCGGGGGCAAGAAAGGGGAAGGCTACGCAGTCAAGAAGAGCGGTGACGCGACTGTCGTCCTCCTCGGGTTCCCGTCTGTCGGCAAGTCGACCCTCCTGAACACCCTGACGAACGCCAATTCCGCTGTCGGGCATTATGCCTTCACCACCCTCACGGTCATCCCCGGTTCGATGGAATACAAGCACGCGAAGATCCAGATCCTTGACGTCCCGGGGATAGTACAGGGCGCTGCCGCAGGGACCGGCAGGGGCAAGGAGGTCCTCCAGGTCATCAGGAACGCGAACCTCGTCCTCATCATCGTCGACGTCTTCCATCCTGAGCATTATCCGGTCATACTGAAAGAGGTGTTCTCGACAGGTGTCCGGCTCAACCAGAGGAGACCGGACATCCGCATCACAAAGACCATGCGGGGCGGACTCCAGATAGGGAAGACCGTCCCCCTCCCTGAGCTCTCAGACGAGTCCATCCGATCCATCATGAAAGAGTTCAAGGTGGTGAACGCGAACGTCCTCATCAGGGAGCCGATCAACGCTGACCAGCTCATCGATGCCATCCAGAAGAACTGCGTCTACACGAACGCGATCACGGTCCTCAATAAGATCGACATGATCCCTCCTGCTGATCTGGAAAGGATCAAACAGGAGATCAGGCCTGACCTCTGCATCTCAGCCGAGAAGCAGATGAATATCCCCGAACTCCGTGAGCTCATCTTCCAGGGGCTTGAGTTCATGCGCGTCTACTGCAAGGACCCGGGCAAGCAGCCTGACATGGAAGTCCCGGTAATCATAAGGAGGGATTCGACAGTCGAGGAATTCGCCCAGAGGCTCCACAAGGATTTCATCCACAGGTTCAGGTTCGCCCGTGTGTGGGGCGATTCTGTCAAGTTCGCTGGCCAGAAGCAGAGCCTCAAGCACGTCCTCAAGGATAAGGACATCGTTGAGCTGCATATCGCCTGATGTTGGCTTCTTAGGGGAAACTACGACCGGTTCTCAGTCATTTCTGGCGGAATCCGTATGCCGGACTGCCGAGCGCTTTACTGGCCCTGCATAAGGAAGCGATTGTATTGTCTCATAGTCAGGCATCGAAAAAACCACGACCAAGAATTAGAGAAGATATGATCTGGGACTGATATCGCAGAAGAAGTCCATGCTGAGTCATCACTTCCAGGTATGAATACAGAATACATTTATATATCTCTGTCTTCATAGGGAGAATATGGCAAAGATAATCGGGAATTCCCTTTACACCGTCAAAAAGTTCATCCTTGAGAGATATGGGACAGAGGGCTATAGCAGGATAATCTCAAAGATCGATAGTGATTCAAAGAAGATCCTTATGGAACCGATCATGTCGGGTGATTATTATGATATGAAGGTATTCTCTCAGCTCATCAATGCGCTCGGAAAGGAGGGGGGGGACGATGTCCTCGCGGAATGCGGGATATACGCAGGCAAAAAACAGTTCTCAGGTTTCTATGGGTTCCTGGCGAAGATGGTCTCTATCGATACCATCCTCCAGAAGGCTGAAGGGATGTGGGACAAGACCATGACCGAAGGTAAATTGAGGGTGACCAAAAAAGATGATGGAGATTATTCCATCCATGTTGAGGATTTCACCTTCACTGACGCGCATCTCATCCAGATCACCCATTTTTTCATCGGTATCGCGACCTCAGTCACAAAAAAGGATTATAAAGGGAGCTGCAAGAGGGTCGATAAAAAGACCACGGATTTTCTGCTCTCCGAGAAGTGAATCTGTTTCTCCCATCATCTTGATCATTCATGTCTCTAAAAAGCTTTATTATCCCATCCGCGTTCTCCATCCCTCATGGCAGATTACCAGCTGGCAAGGTGCACGTTAGATGAATATGTATCCAGGGGAGGAAAACCTTCAAGATTTTTTGATTCCTCTGTCGGTTTCTATCTGGCTTATGATAGCGAGGGAGTGGTAGGAGAGATCGCTTTCAAAAAGGATTTCGCTCCTGACTGGCCCCCCCATTATTTCATCATGAGGATACAGTCGTATCGGGAGAATGTGGGCATAGGTTCTGCTTTGGTCACTGCTGTCGAGAGCGAAGCGATAGACAATTCTTTCTCACTCATCGGACTTCGGTTCAATAAGCCTAATCTTTGGGAAAGATTGGGCTATGTGATTGACAGTGATTGCCATTTGGCCTGGAAACGTCTGGGTGTCGCGGCTAAGGGGCTTTAGTGGCATCAAGGATGGAGCGCAGATAGCTTGTCGGATCAAGAAGATTTTCAGGTTTTCTCTTTGTAAACCAATTGCCTCCCAGATAATGGTCATGCGCGGTGATGGGATTTTCATTATAGAGCTCAAGATGCAGCATGCTGGGATTTTTATTCTTCAATAGCTGGATATATCTCGGAGAGTTATCGTCGATCTTATCGCCATTGAGGACCAATCCGACCTTCCCTATCAATTCTCCATGGGACATATATTCTCCTCTCGTGGTTTTTACCTCCCCTAATTCAGCATATTTGCAGAAGTTGCCGGATTCATTTTTGATGATGACATAATACGTTTCATTCCAATACGGGATCTTTTTTGGAGTTGTAGCGATACCGACATCGACGACCCATCCCTGTTCGATAGACACGACATCGCTTCCTTCTGCCACATAGAGGTCTATCCCGCAGTGGAATCTGTCCCCTCTGTCCTCCCAAAATGATCCTGGTTCCGGAGTTATCGGAAGCTCCTGCATCCCTTTTTTGATAGGCCATGACTTCATGGGGCCTTGTAGTTCGGAGTGAGAATATAAATTTTAACATTGATTGGTATTAACGATTATTACGCCCCTGTCTCGTCTAATACTACTTTTCCGGCTTGTTTGCAAGTTTCCTCGTCATCATACCAATAAACCACGCTTGAGCATCACTCCCTCCCGTGGCGCGGGTCGGCGGTGGGGTTGGGCCCTTCGGGCTACCGTCGTAGGGCATTTTTCTTTCGAAAAATGACCGTCCGCGCCTTGGGTGGGAGGGAGTGATGCGTTGAAGCAACGGCAGAACATACTGAAGTTCAAAGGGGATCGAGACGCAATTTGGACAAATATCGACGAGAATCAACACGAAAGTGCAAACGAACCCCTCTTCCACAATCCTTAAATACGCCTCCAGCGTTCTTTTCGTCATGGCAAAGAAAGAGGCTTCAAAAGACGAGCAGATAGGATTCCACAAAGGCGCGCTTTCCACGCTTTCAAAGGAAAGGGAAGAGATGGGGAAGATCCTCTCCATCGTCGAGCAGCTCATGCAGATGCACATCAAGGCCCTCCAGGAACTTGGTGTCGATCTCGTCGAAGAGGCAAGGCAGGCGAAAGCAGGGACGACGGCGCGACCGAAAGGGACATCAAGACCGATCGACGATCTTCTTTAGGCATGGGAGTCATCCTCTCATTCACTGCCCGAGGACATGAGAATATCAGGGCTCTCCACAGGAACACCTTTGAGTTCACGAAAGACAGCCATGTGACGCCTGCTGGCGACTGCATCATCGGCGTGCTCTCCGATTTCGATGAGCCAAAGAAGCTTTCCGGACCGGTCGTGATCGAGATGGAAGCGGGAGGCGAGAGGGAGACCGTGAAGGGTGAACTCAATCCTGATTTCAATTCTTCTCATGAGATCGTCGTAAGGAAGTCATCCTTCCTCTCCCCAAGGACCCTTTGCGTCCGGGCCGACAAGTCATGCAAGGACCTTTCTAAAGTGTTCCGTGACATGCTCAAAGACCCACAAACCATAATCAAGGTGAGGATCATTGAAGCGTAGGCAGCTAAGGAAAGATGAAGTGAAGGAGCTCATCGATGCTGTCTCCGGTTTCTACCCAGGAATCCCTCCGATCACAAAAAAAGATAAGGTCGAGATGGTCGAAGGCGACATCATCCTCGTTGAAGGAGTCCCTTCATTTTTTATTAACCAAGATATGAAGCTCCCTTTGTTGAAAAACATCCTTATCCATCCGGTCCTGCTCCCGCAGGTCGCAGTGGACATGGGCGCGATCAGATTCGTCACATCTGGCGCTGATGTCATGCGTCCAGGGATAGTGCGGATAGATGATGGTGTAGAGAAAGACGGTCCTGTACTCATCGTCGACGAGTCTCACGGAAAGCCCCTCGCGCTCGGCAAGGCGCTGTATGGTGCGCAGGAGATGAGACCCATGGAGAAAGGGAAAGTGGTTGTTGTCCTACACCACGTGGGAGACAGCCTCTGGAACATCACTCTATGATGTTCGCCTTCCTTGATTTCGAGATGAAGTTCTGGATCCTGTCCTTCCCTTTGGAAAAGGTGCCGCATCCGAGGAAGTCGTCCCGGTTCTTGATGATGAGGAAACCTTTCGCCCCTCCATCGCGGACAAGGTCTGAACCGGACAGCCAGGCTTTGGCGTCCTCATCACCTATCTCGATGATGTTCTTGTCCGCTCCTGGGCCGACGATCTGCGATCCTTCGATCGAGAGCCGTATCCCTCCCTGGCAGATCTCCCCGAAATAGCATCCGACGCTCTGTATCCTGAGCCTCTCGGCATCGATGTTTCCGAAATCCCTCGAGACCATGTAGAGCTTCCCTTTCTCATTCTCTAAGATGGCATGCTCTCCCGGGATGTCTGCCCCCCATTGCTCTTTGACGAGGTCCCTGACCTGGCGGGTCCGCTTGCTGTTGAGGATCGAAAGCCTTTCCATCTACACGCCCCACACCGGATTGTCCCGCCTCATGATCTCGGCGATCTCTTTCAGGATATCGATCTCTTCTTTGGTGAGCAGTTTCTTCATCTCCTTCATCTTCTTGAATTCTTCATCGGTGATATTTGAATAGAGGATGTCACCCTCGTTGACCTGCCTCCCGACGGTGACATGGTCCATGGATACCGCGAGCTGGTCCCCTCTTGAACCGTCATCGACTTTCTTCTGGTCCTTCTGGAGACCTTTGACTGTCCCGAGGCTCTTGCCTTCTTTATTCATCATCCTCATGTTCGACTTGAGCTTGCCACCATCGATGTCCACCCCGAAGACTGCTGGATTGCTCTGGCGGAACACATACCCCTTCATGACCTGTATCTTGCATGGCCTGGTGATCCCTTCCAGTTCGCGTTCCTCAAGCTTCTTCGTCTCTTCCTTCACCCATGCCTGATAGTTCTCGATGAGCTGGTAGATGATTTCTCCGGTGAATACCTTTACTGCTCCGGTGTTCTCGAATTCGTTTTTCACATTGAATCCCATGACGACCGCGAAGAAGGTGTTGTTCTCCATGTTGGATTGCGCGTCAGCGAGATCAGATTTGCTCACGTTGCCGATGCGCGCCTTCCTGATGGGGATCTTATGGTCTTTCAGGAGGTTGACCATGGCCTCGATGCTCCCGAGGCTGTCAGCCTTGACGATGATGCCCTGGTCTTCGGTATCGACCATCGCCTCCTTGACTTCCTTCATCATCTCCTCTTTGGCTTTCTCGAGCCCCGCGAGCTGGCAGGAGACGACAGGCATCCCTGAGATGGCCTCTTCGAATCCAGGGGCAGCGATCTTTACCCCTGTCGCCGCGACCACCTTCTTGACATGCGAGAACTTGGTCTTCTTGTCCCTCATCTCTGCGAGGGGTTTCGGTTCAAGGAGCGCTTTCACCTTGGTGACGATGGGTTCGCCGAGGGTCCCGATCACTATGGTGTCTCCCACTGAGAGGCAGCCGTCGTGAAGGATGACATCGATCGTCTTCCCGAGGCCCTTCTCGTCCTTGACCTCAAGGATGGTGCCTTTGGCGTCTGAACAGGTGTTGCATTCAAGGCAGTTCTCGAGGAACTTGGAAGCGAGTCCGGTGATGACCATGAGAAGCTCAGGGATGCCTTCACCGGTGTGGGCGGATGTCGGGATGATGGCTATCTGCTTGGTATAATCAGTCACCCGGTCGAAGCGCTCAGAATTGATGCCGTGCTCCCCGAGCGATCCCACAAGGGTGTAGAGCTTCTTCTCGAAATTCTCGATGAGCCTGTTGTCCTGCTTTGAGATCCTCTGCAAGAGGGTGCCTTCTGCCGGCATCCAGCCGCCCATGATGTCGATCTTGTTCGCGGCGACCACGAACGGTGTCTTGAAGGACTTCAGTATCTCAAGCGCCTCGACAGTCTGGGGCTTAAAGCCTTCATTGATGTCGACCACCAGGATGGCGATGTCTGCGATGCTCCCTCCGCGTTTCCGTAGCGAAGTGAAAGCTGCGTGGCCTGGAGTGTCGATGAAGAGGAGGCCCGGAAGCTTGGTATTCTCGAGTGATTTGAAGAGGTCTCCGCAGAGGTTCCTTATGACATGGATGGGGATGATAGAGGCTCCGATAGCCTGCGTGATCCTTCCCGCCTCGCCCTCGGCGACCGAGGTGTTCCTGATGCGGTCAAGGAGCGACGACTTGCCGTGGTCGACATGCCCGAGCACGCTGCAGATGGGGCTCCTGATGATATTTCCGACGCTTGCCATGTGCCTTGTTAACAGTCGGGTATTTTTAAATCTACGGGTTATCCGGCAGTGAGCGCGGCCCTTTCCGACCCTCTCCTTTTATAAAAGCGGAATGATTCTTTCTCCGTCATGAAAACGCTTGACAGCACCAAAACACCAAGAGGGCTCACGCCCAGTATAGAAAGGATAGGCGCAATCGATGATCTCTTGAACAGCACGCCAGGTCAGTATGACCTTCCTCCGGGATTCGAACCGTTCCCTGATACCACCTACAGCATCAAGAGGGATGCGCTTCCTGAGACCCTGCTCTACGGCCCATCGCAGATCGGCCATGCCCCTTTTTATCAGGTCGTCATCAACTCAGGGCGCAGATAGTTTTTTTCTCCTTGCATTGAGGCAGGGGACTCGGTGGCCGGACTTGCTCACTTATGCAGGTAGTACTCAAAGCCCTTCTTCACCGCTTCAAGTGACGCCTCCAGGATATCTGTCGAGACTCCTACAGTCCCCCATTTGTTCCCGTTGTCCCTGAATTCGGTGAAGACCCGGACGCTTGAGTCTGCTCCGTTGTCCTCTGCTATCCTCACCTTGTAGTTGAAGAGCTGGACCCTTGCGATCTCAGGGCGGGAATTGCCTACGAGTTTCTTGAGCGCGAGGAAAGTAGCACCCACCGGGCCTTCTCTATTCACTGGAGCGACAACCGCATGCTCAGTCCCGTTCACCTGGCCGACCAGCACGCATTCGCTGTATCTTTTTTCATCCCTCGCTTCAGACATGATCTTCCATTGAGGTATCCTGATTGGGTGATAATCCGAAGAGAAGAACCGTTTCATGAGGAGATATTGCTCAGCTTCGATCGTCCCCATGTCATATCCTCTCGTCTCCATATCTTTCATCGCTGCGACAGCTTCATCCATCCTCGGATGGTCCTTACCGATGTCATATCCATGAGCCCTCGAGATCTCCGCGAGGTTCGCTTTCCCTGAGAGGTCGGAGAGGACTATCCTCCGCTGGTTCCCGACAAGCGATGGGTCGATATGCTCGTAGCTCGCCCCTTTCAAGATGGCGTCGACATGCACTCCGCCCTTATGGGAGAACGCATGGTCTCCCACATAGGCCTGGGCAGGGTTTGGCTTGATGTTGGTGAGGGTATAGGCGAGCTTGGATAATCCTTTCAGTTTTCCAAGTTCTATCTTTGGGAGCATGTAACCCATCTTCAGCGCGAGGTTCGGTATTATCTCGCAGAGGTCCGCGTTCCCTGTCCTCTCTCCGAAGCCGTTCAAGGTCCCCTGGACCTGGGAGATGTAGGGCGCGGCAAGGAGGGTGTTCGCGACAGCGACCCCGCTGTCGTTATGGACATGCACCCCTAGCATCGCTTCGATGCCGGTCTCTTTCAGATGATTATGGACATCCCGGACGATGTCAAGGAAAGCTGTCGGCAATGTCCCTCCGTTGGTGTCGCAGAGGATGAGGCGCGAAGCGCCTGCGAGGGCAGCAGTCTCAAGCGTAGTGAGCGCATAATCCCGGTCATCCTGGAATCCGTCGAAGAAATGCTCCGCGTCATAGAAGACTGTCATCCCGTTCCTTTTCAGGTGCCTAACGCTACCTCGGATGAGCCCGAGGTTCTCTTCGGGCGTCGCTCCGATCTGGACCTGGGCATGTTCCTTCCAGGTCTTACCGAAGATGCATCCGACGTCAGCCCCTGATTCGCGTATGGCCCGCAGGTTCTTGTCGTCTCCTGGGGAGATACCCTTCTTGTGCGTGGATCCGAATGCCACGATACGGGAGTTTTTCAGTTTCAGTCTCTTGACCTTGTCGAAGGCTTCCCTGTCTTTCGGGTTCGATCCCGGCCAGCCGAGCTCGATGTAATCCATCCCGAAACCATCCATGGCTTCGAC
>Ga0066601_10000309_pt1 | contig 20471 bp, 20 predicted proteins | sample Medcelwee11metaG_FD_59487 | JGI IMG/M metagenome (GOLD analysis project Ga0066601, IMG submission 59487) | Freshwater pond sediment microbial communities from the University of Edinburgh, under environmental carbon perturbations - Medium... | ecosystem: Environmental > Aquatic > Freshwater >... | reverse complement strand
CATCATATCTGTCCCGATGGATGCCGCTCCAGGGGTCATCAGATCCCTCCGGGGGCTCACTAAGGATCATCTGGTGATCGACATCTCATCAGTCATGGGGCCTTCATTCGAATCATTGAGGGAGCTGACCTGCGAATCCGCATGCCTCCATCCTCTTTTCGGCCCGGAGACCATCGATCCAAGAGGCCAGAATATCATCCTGGTCCCTGTCAGGAAAGGGGAGAAATACCGCTGGCTCCTTCAATTCCTGGGAGATTCAAGAGCGTTGGTGACCGAGACCACCCTCGCTTCGCATGATGAGGCAATGGCTGTTGTGCAATCCCTTGTCCATTTCTCAAATCTCGCTCTTGCGGACGCTATAGCATCCCGCATCCCAAAAGAGATGGAGCGTTATTCCACCTCTCTCTTGCGGACCAACCAGTCCATCTTCAGAAGACTGCTCTCTCAATCTCCTGACATGCTGCGCGATATCCAATTCAGGAACCCGGCGTCGCAGAAGATCCTCCGCTCTTATGTCCTGGGATGCCAATCTCTCCTTAAGTCAGTCGAAGAGAAGGATTCTGATGCATTCAAGAAGGCGATAAGGGATGCCCTGCCTGTCCTTGACGCGCTCCCTGAAGAAGGCCTTGCTTCCCGGAGGAAAATTATCGCAGAGGACAAAGAAGCACTAGCCCTCCTCGGTCCAAGAGGCAGTTTCACAGACCATGCTGCTGGGATCTTCCTCGTCCGAAGTGGGAAAAAAGATGTTCGGCTCTACTTGGACACAATAGGCGATGTCATACGCCTGGTCTCCCAAGGTAAAGTGAGGAGCGGTATCATCCCTATCGAGAACTCCATCCAGGGGACGGTGACCGAGGCTCTCGACAGGATTTACGAAGATGGCCTCACAATCACACATGCCATCACCATCCCTATAAGCCATTGCGCAGCTGTCCATCCGGAAAACGAAAAGGTGAGATTCATCCTCTCCCACCCTCATGCACTCGGGCAATGCGCAGGCTATATCCGCAAGAGATTCCCTGACGCCCGTCTCCTCCCTATGCAGAGCACCTCTGAGGCATTCCAGCATATCAGTGTCAGGGGGCAAAAAGATGCCATTGCCATCGGACCGAGGCTCGCTGCGGAGATCTACGGCCTCAAGGTGAAAGATGAAGGGATCGAGGACGAGAAGAACAACAAGACACGGTTCTATGTCATATCGAGAGATCGTCCCATCGTCGTTGAAGGGAGCAAGGTCTCTCTTGCCATCCTCCCCTATCATGAGAAGCAGGGGATCCTTTGCAGTATGCTCCAGGCATTCGATGCCGGGAAGATCAACTTGACGAGGATCGAGTCACGTCCTGTCAAAGACCAGCTCGGAAGGTATGTCTTCTATATAGACCTTGAATCCTCGTGGGAAGAGCCTCGTGTCCAGGATGCGGTGAAAGCTATCAGGAAAGCGATCGGGGAAGTGACGCTGATGGGGTGCTACAATGACCTTGCGGATTGATCGGATGAGGCCATCAGGGATACGGGCAATCTTCGAGAAAGCGGCGACACAGGAAGGGCTGATCGACCTCTCCATCGGCCAGCCTGATATTCCTGTCCCTCTCCAGGTGAAAGAGGCGATTATCGATGCGGTGAGGCTTGACAGGACCGGCTACACATCTTCTGCGGGACTTCCTGAACTCAGGAAAAAAGTCCTATCCGGCTACAGCGGCTTCCCTTGCGCAGAGGATGCCATCATCACTCCTGGGGTCACAGCAGGAATCTTCCTCTCGCTTTCCGCACTCTGCGAGGAAGGTGATGAGGTCATCATCCCAGAGCCCTACTTTGTCGTCTATCCGGAGATCGCGCGCTTTCTCGGGATCGTCCCGGTGTTCGCGAAAGGAGGATTCAAAATAGACACTGATGCGATAAGGTCCTGCGTGTCAGGCAAGACGAAGGCCATCATCCTGAACTCTCCCTGCAACCCGACCGGTCACGTAGCCTCGCGCGAGGAGGTGGAAGAGATCGTCTCCATAGCGAAAGAGCATTCCCTGACCATCATCTCTGACGAGGTGTACCGCATCTTCGATTACGAGGACAAGTTCTTTTCACCAGCGGAGATCTATCCCGATACCCTCATCCTCGACGGTTTCTCAAAAAGCCTCTCCATGACCGGACTTCGCGCCGGTTACGTCGTCGGGAAGAAAGACCTTCTGAGCGACATGAATCGTCTCATGCAATACACTTTCGTCTGCGCCCCCTCCATCATCCAGCATGCTCTCCTTGCGGATACTTCCCCCCATGACGGAAGGCAGGAGACCTATAAGAGAAGGCGCGACCTGGTCGCTCACGCGTTCAAGGATGTCCCTGGATTCGTCCCCCCAAAGGGAGCCTTCTATGCTTGCATCCCAGTCGCGAGCGGAAAAGAGATGGCTGACCGCTGCCTGGAGAAAGGGCTTCTTGTGGTGCCTGGTTCCGCCTTTTCTTCCGAGGACAGCTTCATCAGGATCTCATTCGCGGTCGAAGAGAAGAAACTAAAGGAAGGGTTGAGGGTAATCCGCTCTTTGATGGACCATTGAAAGAGATGCCGTCATCCTGTATTCTGGGATTGAACAGAATTGAGAATGTATCCTTGCCCTAAATATACTTCTCAAGTTTCGGTCCGACGATGTTTTCGACAGTGTCTCTCACTGCAGAGGTGGTTGAGATATTAGTCCTTATTGTTTGATCGCATAATGGGATGGATTTTCCCCGAGAATGTAATATGGCTTTAAACCGGTATTCTGCCCAGTCTCCCCCCCAATCTTTCATCTGGTCATTGGTCACATTAAGGAAATAATCGACCCTTTTTCCGTCAGTCCTGATATATTCTGCAGATATACATGAATCATTGACCTGAGGCATGCCGATGTGTCTGAATTGGTGTTCCAAGAGCATTGTTTCTAAGGGTTCCGTGATCTCCTGCAGCCTTTCTGGTTCCATCTTTGCGGGAGTCCTCCTTCACTTTAAAAATATGGCTGTTGTCATGAGGAGATTGAATAATTCGCTTCCAGAAATATTTCATCTTTTTATCATCCCCCATAAGATAACGGTTCTGCTAGCATATTCTGGTCATTTGACTGGTGCTATTCTCTGGTTGATTACGTTACATAATCCATTTCCTTTTTTTCCGCTATCTGTTCTAAATTCTCATAGGACAAGGCAATAAGCACAAAAATCTTCCAAAATGCGTTTGATCACCGGAGTATCTTAACTCAGCATCTAGTAGTCCATAAGGAAGTCTTCCTCAAGCGAAGTAAGTAAGTCACCTCACCGGAGAAAATCAATCCAGCGGCGGGCTATACCTGTGTTCAATACCCTCAGTTTTCGGTGTGCCAGTGATCAATTATCTTCCATGCACAGCTTGATCTTCTGGAGCCCTTTCTCGATCTTTTCCGTATCAAGTGCATAAGAGAGCCGCAGATGCCCTGGCGCGCCGAACCATTCGCCAAGGTATGTTATGACTTTATGTTTCGTGTAGAGGTCGGTGAGCATCTTCCTTGAATTTTTGATCTTAGGGAGCACATAGAACGCCCCTTCCGGTTTCCACACCTCAAGCCCCAGTTCCGAAAGGCCGTTATAGATATAGTCCCGCCTCTCCTTCCATATCTTGACTTGTCCCTTGATATAGGACTTGTCAGCCTTCATCGCCTCATGGGCCATCTGCTGGGCGACAATCGATGTGTTCATGGAGGTATGCGTCTTGATCTCAGCCACATCTCCTACCACTTTTGGGTCATTCGAATAGAGATACCCTACCCGGAAGCCGCACATGGAGAAGGTCTTGGAGAAGGAATTGATGGTCACCACATTATCTGACTTGAAGAGGTAATTCTCCCGTTCATAGATCAGGTCCTTGTACACCTCATCCGAGATGATGGTGACCCCGAGGTCGGTGCACAGCCCCTCGATGAACTTGAGGGTCTTCATGTCCTGTATCCTCCCAGTCGGGTTCGATGGAGAATTGATGAGGACGATGTCGCAATCCCGGACTTTCTCATCGAAATCATCATGGTCGATCTTTCCTTTGACGGTCTCAGTGAAGATGGGAGTCAGGTGGTTGTAATGGGCGAGAGGCGGATAGGAATAGTAATACGGCTTATGCATGAGGATCTTGCGTTTCTTGGATGCGAGCGCCCGGAAAGCGAGATCCAGCGCCTCTGACGCGCCGTTCGTGATGACGAAATCCTCCTTGGTCGACCCTGGGAAATCCTTCGAGAGCATCTCCCTCAGGTTCTCCTGGCCTTTGATGAGCCCGTACTTGAAATCCTTGTAGTCCTTCAGCACCTTGAAGATATCTGGCGGCGGTGGGAGGTCTGGCTGTCCTGACCCGAACGAGATGGTGTCGTTCCCGTTGACTCCTATGAACATTGATGGTGTGAGTTCCATTGTGTAGCCTCTGACATCTGGGACCATGAATTAGAACTAGTTGGCTGCCTTCGCCTTCCTGTCCCTGTGTCTCATGACAGGCACGAAATCGGATATTTATATAAAGGTTTCGGGGAGACGCGATGTCCAAGGGGCAAACCATGGTTAGTGATGTGGTGCGGATATTTTTCTTATCTGATGTTTAATTCTCTGGATCAATATTTTTTGCGAATGACCCTTACGTTTACACCCTTATATGTCAAATGAGTCTATCTTGTTCTCCGCTATGTTCTGCGCTATCATTTTTCTTTGATTAGCCCTCTTTTGATTGGCAATCCATTAAGAACAGTTTGGAGAAAACGCAAATCGATCCTTTCTCGCATTGCATGGTAACTCCCATTATAAAGTGTAATATAACTATGTTTAGTGCATGTTAAGTTCAATAATTTTTAGTGGCTGCGAACGACGGAAGGGGGGACACTCAAAACGAATTATTTATATAATCCCTTTATTATGAATAAAATAATATGGTTGATAATAAACAGATTAAACAATGGCTAAAAGACGGAACGATAACACAGCCACAAGCAAAAAAGATGCTTGCAGATTCTGCTCGAGATGAATCAGAGGGAAAATCAAATAAATTTATTGGAGTAATTTCAACTATTGGAGCGGTTCTAATTTTTGTTGGATTCGCATGGTTAATTGCAAAGAACTGGCATCAGATACCTAATATCATTAAAGTTTTAATTCTTGTTGCTGCTACTCTTGGAGCTTTTATTTCTGGAGTAATGCTAAGGCTAAAAAATCATGAGGGCGTGGGAAGGTCATTAATTACTCTCGGTGCATTACTATTTATTCTAAGTTTATTTTTAATTTCTCAGATATATCACTTAGCCGCATCAACACAACATTATGCTTGGCTATTATTTATTGCATGGGTAATAATATTAGTTACAGCTTATCTGCTTGATTCACCAGAAAACTTAGTGGTTTCAATGCTTATTTTTTTCCCTTGGACTGTTTTACAATATATCTCTTCTGCATCAAAAGCTGAAGAAGGGATGATTTTTGGTTTTGTATTATTATTTTTAAGTGCAGGTGCTTTGTTGTATGGATTAAGTACTTTACATAACGCAATAAAACATCAATTCACAAATATTTATAGATTCTGGACTGTCCTTTATTTTCTAATCATTTTTTACATACTAAGTTTTCAATCATTTCTTCCTCTACTGAGTAATTATTCTTTTGAAGCTGGAGCATTTCCTGTTTTCTTAATTCTTTTTATTATTTTATGTTTTTTTGGATTTGTTGTATCTATTCTTTATGCAACAAGCAGAAATGCAAGTTCACTCAGAGAAGTTTTTAGATTTCTCGGAATCCTGGCAGTTGTTTTTATTCTAATTTTGTTGACAAAAGTCGGTGAAGGAGCTTCCTTTAGTTTTTGGGGCAGAGGAGGAATATCAACCAGCTTGTGGTTATTATGGATACTGAACAACTTGGTTTTTATTGGATTTATTATTTTAATGATAGGATACGGGCAATCTATCGGTGCACCAAACATAGTGGGTATTAGCATTCAAGCGTTTATTTTAGAAATTCTATCCAGATATATCGGATTTTGGATGGATTTGCAAGGATATTTTGCATTTAGTATGCTGGCAATATTGGGCGGCGTAATGCTTATAGTTGGAGCATGGCAAATCCCAAAATGGAGAAGAAAACTATTGGAAAACACCAAACAACCAGAAGGTTTTAACAGATGAAGAAACAATATGTTGGATTAATAGGCGTTTTAGGTTTAGTATTGATTGTTCTCTTCTCTTTTATCTTATATAATCAATGGCCATTTATGACCGGAAAAAAAGTAGTTCTTGCCACTCAACCTATAGACCCTTTTGATCCTTTTAGGGGTCAATATATGGCAATCAATTATGAAATCTCAAGTATAAGTGATGTTGAAGGAACTACTGAGGGAGATTCTGTTTTTATCTCATTAAAAGAAGATAAGCAAGGAATTTGGAGAAAAGAAAGTGTTTCAAAATCAAAACCCGATAAAGGGGACTTTATAAAAGGAGAAGTTACCAGTGTTTATGGAAATAACATAAGGGTCGAATATGGTATAGAACAATTCTTTTTTGAAAGAAATGCAGATCTACCAACCAGAAATATTACAGTTGAAGCAATTGTTGCTAATTCTGGAAGAGCCAAATTAGTACAATTATTACATAATGGTGAACCAATAAAAATTGAATACGAGAAATTTGATATTAGATCTTGATTACTTTGAGTGTGCCCCTTGATACTTGTTCTCTATTGCTCACTTTGTTCGCTTGATTTAACGCCCACGAAAAAAATATAAAATTTTCCTTCGGAACGTTGCACTAAACTTTAGGTCTTCCCGATGGTGAGACGAGCATAACAGGGCTTAACTATAACTCCAAGCGTTTCCCCCTCCCAAATCTATTCTCCAAGGATTCTTAACCTCCCCCCAGCACACAATCAATTCCCTCAACCCAATTTATTTATACTACCCCTCTCTCAATGAATCACATGAGACAGGTACTCATCGTCTACCAGTACGGTAACTCCGCTGCCCTCCATGCGACGAAGGACGCGTTCCGCAAGGCAGGGATGAGAGTCCGATCCATCAACAGGACGAAAATCAATGGTTCAACAGTTAAAGATTCTGATCTCATCGTGTGCGTCGGTGGCGACGGCACATTCATCCGCACATCCCATTTCATCAGGTCCGCTGTCCCCATCCTCGGGCTAAACGCGGATCCGAAGAAGAAGGTCGGATTCTTCACAAGGACTGACGCCTCGAGCATAGCGGACGACGCTCTTCGCCTCAGGAAAATGGATTTCACGCTGAGAAGGCTCACCAGGTTGAAGTGCGTCCTCCAGGGGAGAGAACTGCCTTTCCTTTCGTTGAACGAGTTCTTCCTATCCCATGCCGTCCCCTACAAGCTCTCAAAATATATCCTTGAGGGCGAGGTCCAGAGGAGCTCTGGCATCCTTGTCGGGACCGCGTCAGGTTCCAACGCATGGATCCGCTCTGCAGGCGGCAAGGTCCTCCCCCTGGAATCAAAGAGGTTCCAGTTCCTGGTGAGGGAGCCCTATGACGGAGTGGGAGATTCAGCGACCAGGATCAACGGCGTCCTTGGAAAGGATGAGAGCATCTCTGTCACCTCCCTCATGAAGAACGGGATAATAGTCGTCGACTGCCTGTCCAAGCCCTACCGCATGGGCTGCAACGAGAAAGCGGTATTTTCTGTCTCTGTGCACCATCTGAACATGGTTGACTTCTCGTCGAGATAAGGATACAAGCAAACTGTACAATCGTGCATCAAAGTGGCAATTGCAGAAACTACAGTCGCTGAGAAACAATTCGATTGTACGTCAGAATCAAATCCAAACCTGACCTCATCGATTCACGAACAAAAGAGAATCAGAAAGAATTCTCCAGGTTCACATCATGCTCGAGATATTTGAAGATCTCTTCCTTGTTGAATGGCTTGGTGATGACATCGAGGACTCCAAGGTCGATCGCGTCTTTGACATAAGGGTCGCTCTCTCCTAGGGAAGTGATGACGATGATGTTCGCCTTGGGGTTGATCTTCTTGATTGCCCTAATGGCAATCACCCCTTCATCCTCCTTTTTCATCATGATATCCATGAGGACAAGGTCAGGCAGGTTCTCCTTATACGACTTGATCGCGGAATCCGCGTCATCCGCTTCGTAGATCTGGAGGTTCAGGTCTTCTGTCCTCTTCTTTATGGTGTCCCTTATGAACTGTGAGTCGTCTACAATAAGAACTTTCATGGTATTTCTCCAATCTCCCACTAGTATAAAAAATTATCGTATTCCGGTATGGAGGATCGCGATGAAAGGTAGTTCCCGGTACCTCTGTTCATAATCAAGGCCGTATCCGACGAGGAAAGCGTCAGGGGTATCAGGGAATGCGCAGTAGTCCGGGTTGAACTGGACCGTCCTGCGTGACTGCTTGTCAAGGAGGGTGCATAGCCTGACCGAGGCCGCCCCTTTTTTGAGGAACAGCTCTTTCAGGGCTTTGGCTGTCCTCCCGGTATCGACGATGTCCTCGATGATGACGACATCCTTCCCGGTGACCTCCACTTTTTCATCGATCTCCACCCTGCCGCTTGATTCTGTCTTATCGTAGCTCCTCGCCCTGACATATTCTGAGAAGATGGAGGGACCGCCTACCCGGTTCACCTCCCTTATGAGGTCTGAATGGAAGATGCTCGCCCCTTTGAGGACGCAAATGAGGAAGAGGGTTGTCGGATAATCCTCCTTCAGCCTTAATGCGATATCGTTGAGTCTCTTTCGTATCTCTGATTCCGGATACAAAGGCTCGATGACATCATCTTCGCTCCCTGCCATCTCCATCCCTTTTTCCTGAAAGTATATTAAACTAGCGGAAAATAGAAAATGATTTATAGCATGGATAGAATTTAGCGGTCATGACGATCGGAATCATAGCCGGGTCTTCCCTTCTCGGGTCAGAGCTCTTCAGCGGACTGAAGGCAGACGCTGTGCAAACGAAGTATGGAAGTGCTGATCTCTGGCAGGGTGAAGGTTTCTTGTTCATCCAGCGGCATGGCAAAAAATGTGATATCCTTCCCCATCTCATCAACCACCAGGCGAATATGTTGGCCCTGAAAGCGCGCGGGGTGACAGACATCGTGGGGATATGCTCCTGCGGTTCCTACAGGGAAAATCTCCCTCCTGGATCGATCATCATCCCCCATGATTTCATGTCCTTCTATCCGACACCGACTTTCTTTGACAGGCCGATGACCGGACTCATGGAAGCCTTCACCCTTCCTGGGATCGATGAGGGATTGCGTGAAAGTCTCATCAAAGCTACAAAAATGGCTGGTGTGAAGGTCCAGAAGAAAGGAGTCTATCTCCAGGTCCCAGGTCCAAGGCTTGAGACCATGGCCGAGGTCCGCATGTTCATGGGTTTCGCGGATATTGTCGGCATGACCATGGCAAGCGAGGCGACGCTCGCGAAAGAGGCTGGGCTCAGATACGCAGCGATATGCCAGGTGGACAATTTCGGGAGAGGGATCGCTGATTCTGACATCGACTTCTCTCGGATGGAAAAGACCAAGGCAAAAGCGCTTCAAAAGGTCAAGGCGATAATCGGTGAATTTCTCGGAGATGCGCCATGAGCATCCTCATTAAAAACGTCGAACTGAAAAAAAAGTCCGTCGATGTCTACATAGAGGACAATATCATATCAGAGGTCTCGGAGAGGATCGATGTCGAGGCTGACCATGTCATCAGGAAGAAATACATGGCCATCGTCCCAGCGCTCTACAACACCCATTCACATGCAGCGATGACCATGCTCCGGGGTTACGCGGACGACATGCCCCTCATGGACTGGCTCAGGAACAAGATCTGGCCGCTAGAGGCCAAGATGACGGAAGAAGATATCTATGCGGGATCGAAACTCGCCTGTGTCGAGATGATCAAATCCGGGACAGTCTTTTTCAATGACATGTACTGGCACCCCCAGGAGACCATGAAAGCTGCGCAAGAGATGGGGATGCGGGCCGCGATCGGGCTCACCCTCCTTGATAGCGCCGGCGAGAAAGGTTCGAAAGAGACCGTCAAGAAGAACTTCAGTCTGCTCAAAGCAAAAGCGGGTGCGCGGATATCACTCACCGTCGCCCCTCACGCGCTCTACACAGTCTCAGAAGAGAACCTGCTGTGGGCGAAGGACTTCGCCCGGAAGAACAGGCTCATGCTTCACTTCCATCTTTCAGAGACAAAGACCGAAGTCGAGGGCTGCATGAAGGAGCATGGGATGAGGCCTGCTGAATACCTGGACTCCATAGGGTTCCTGGGTGAAGACCTGGTGACAGCCCATAATGTCTGGCTCTCAGGAAAGGAGATCGATATCCTCGCGAAAAATCGGGTGAAGATCAATTACAACCCGATATCGAACATGAAGCTCTCTGTCGGAGCGGCCATGCCCTACCGCAGGATGATGGAAAAGGGGCTCATGGTCTCGCTTGGGACTGATGGATGTTCCTCGAACAATAACCTCGACATGTATGAGGAGATGAAAGTGGCTTCCCTCCTCCAGAAATTTGCTACCGATGATCCGACCCTCCTTCCTGCGCGTGAGGCATTCGACATGGCTTCCCTGAATGGCGCATCGCAATTCGGGATCAAATCGGGAAGGATACGGGAAGGATGGCTCGCTGATCTCCTCCTCCTCGACCTCCGCAACCCCTGCATGATGCCTGGGTATAATATCATCTCTGACGCTGTCTATTCAGCGAACGGGAACTGCGTCGATACCACAATCTGCGACGGGAATATCCTCATGGAAGGCCGCAAAGTAGAGGGCGAGAGGGAGATCCAGTCAAAAGCTTACCATACTGCGATGGATTTGTATGCACGATAGTTCTTTCCCTTTTTTTTTGGAGCAGAATATATCTATACCTTACTGAACACCACAATGAAAGTAATGGCCATGGATATCATAATTAATATGAGGGCAGGGTAACCAAATATTCTTAACTTCTTAATATCACTCGGATATTTTTCAGAATACTTATTAGAAAATAAAACACCTATTATCAAAGATAGACCTAATTTTGATTCATTAAAAAATTCTTTTTTATTTTTATATTGTGAAATAGCTAATTTTTTTGTGTTCTTATCGATTCCTGTCCAAACAGAAACATTTTCTTTTCCAAAATGTTTTAATTGGAATTTTTGTATAAGAATACCAAAGACAAACGCAAACACGAACGCAGGTAAAAAAATTAATATTGCGATAGTTTTTAATTCCATCCCAGATTCTATTTTTTTCTGCAATATAAATCTTTCTCTATCTTTACCAGAATGTGAGGCCAAGATTCTTCTATTGCGTCTAGAATCGCGAATACAAGTTATTTTATGAAAGAGAATTGGCAGAGGGAGAACCGAGACCAGATCCGATTATCCCTTGTAGTATGATCCAAAAAGAACAAATCTGATTGAGACTGAACCGAGGTCGGGCATTATGAGAAATTAGAGGAAATTCTGCAAGACATTTCCGTATATGACCTTAAATATTCTCCATATGACGGGAGATATAAAAACTCTCCTGCAATGTTAGGCGAACCCATTAACTTTTAGTTATACCCTCTCTTTTATCAATCTGATTGGGCGTATCAGATGAGAACCTTTTTACAGAATTCAGACTGCTTTACCTGAATGTCGTATGTGCAGATATGGAGTCTTTTTGATTGTTTTGTTCGTTCTCTCTTGTGTTACTCTCATTATATCTTCCCAATTCTTTGAAAAAATTATCTTTGACAAGACGATTGGTTTTACATCTATGGTATTATTTATCCTAAGGAAGAGGTGTTCATCTCTCCAATTTACTACTAATTCAATATTTTCAATTTCTGAATAATTTATTTCTGATTTATGAAAAACCCCCTTGAGGACCAGTTTATTGCCAACAAATGATAACGTTTGTTTTGTTGAAAGGATATTATACCCTGTAAAAAATATCAATAAAATAAGCAGATAACCATACCATTGTGTAAATAAAAATGGTAATCCTAAAAATCGGATAATCACAAAAAGCATACCAACGAACATAAAAAGCATTAATAGGGGAGATAAGATATGACGATTAAGGAGATTTGACTTGAATTCATACATCCTCTTGATATTCCACTTTTTTCTCTTTTTAAATTCTACTTTTATAGACTCCTCCCCTCGTTCAGAGATCAGTCATAAATCATGGACTGAAGGGAAAGAGTTACCACCTGAGGCCAAAAACTTCCTTTCGCTCATCACTCACCACACCAAAGATAATATTATCGGTGTCGGGAATGGACCAAACAACGGAAACAGCATCTACTTGAAAACTGAGTGAACAAAGTCGATTATTCTCTCAGGAGATGAAAAGCCATAATTACTATTTATTAGAGCAATCTTGAGAAAAGGCTAGTGGAGTTTTCAAGGCAACGTCCATTCTTTGTTTTACCCTAATAATTCCTCGCGAAAAGCATGTCCAGTTTCGCTTCCTTCCCGCACTTGAAGCATGTCCCTTTGGCTTTCGCACTATCAAGGGGTTGGCATCGTGCGGTGATCCCCCCGGATTCAGCCTTGATGCTCTCCTCGCAAGCGGGATTTCCGCAGAATGAGGCTCTTGCCATCTTCCCCCCTTTAACAGTACTTAGGAGCGCATCCCAATCAGTGACAGGGATTATTGAGGAATCATAGAACGCCTTCGCTTTCCGGAGAAGGTCTTCCTGGATGGTATTGAGGAGCCTTCCGACATGCGATTTCACATCTGGGAATTTCACGAATTCTTTCTCCCCGGTGTCCCTTCGTGCCAGGACGACATGCCCTTTCTCGAGGTCTTTCGGTCCTATCTCGATTCGCAGCGGCACCCCCTTCATCTCCCAGTCATTGAACTTGTATCCTGGAGAGAGATGGGCCCTGTCATCGATGAGGACATCTTTCCCTAGTTCTTCCTGGAGCTCCCTCGCTTTCGCGAGAACCGCTTCCTTGGTCTCATCGAAGAGTATAGGGACAATGACCACAGGGATAGGAGCGCAGAGCGGAGGGAGGACAAGCCCTTTGTCGTCTCCATGCATCATGACGACCGCTCCGATCATGCGAGTCGATATCCCCCAGGAATTCTGGTAGGGGTGATGGAACTGTTCATCCTTCCCTAAATACCGGATATTGAATGCCTTCGCGAAACCCTGCGAGAGGTCGTGTGATGTCCCCATCTGGAGTGCTTTACCGTCAGGCATGAACCCTTCGATGGTGTAGGTCGCGTCAGCGCCAGCGAAGCGCTCCCGCTCTGATTTCTCCCCCATGATGACAGGCACAGAAAGGAGGTCCATTGCGACCTTCCTATAGAAATCAAGATACAATAGGGTCTCTTTATGACGCTCTTCAGGCGTCTCATAGACACAGTGGCCTTCCTGCCAGAGGAATTCGCGGCTGCGGAGGAAAGGCTTGACATCTTTCACTTCCCACCTGATGATATTGCACCACTGGTTGATCCGCAGCGGCAGGTCGCGGTACGAGCGTATCCATCTCGCATAGGCATCATACATGATGGTCTCTGAAGTCGGCCGAAGGGCGAGCCGCTCCTCATGGTCGTCTTTTCTTTCCACCCAGGCGACCTCAGGCGCGAAACCTTCAGCGTGCTGCGCCTCTTTCCGAAAGAATGATTCAGGGATGAACATAGGGAAATAGGCGTTCTTCACCCCGGCTCCTTTGATGAGGCAGTTGAAATAATCAGTGATCTTCTCCCAGATGGCATAGCCATAAGGCCGTATGATCATGCATCCTTTGATGGGGGAATAGTCCGCGAGCTCAGCCTTCAATATGACCTGGCTGTACCATTCAGGCATGTCATCCTGCTTCTTGACCGTGATACCTTTCTCGTCCGCATCCTTCGCTTTATTGGCCTTTCCCATGTGGCTTATGGATTACTGGGACTTATTTAAACATTGTGGGAAAACGGCTTGTTTGCATGTTTCCTCGTCATCGTCCCAATAAACCTCGCTTGAGCATCACTCCCTCCCGTGGCGCGGGTCGGCGGTGGGGTCGGGCCCTGCGGGCTACCGCCGTAGGGCGTTTTTCCATAGGAAAAATGACCGTCCGCGCCTGGGGAGGGAGGGAGTGATGCGTTGATGCATCGGCAATTTTTTAGGATGGTCAAAGAACATCAAGACGCAATATGGACAACGATTGAAGAGAATCAATACGAACCTACAAACGAGCCGGGAACACTGCCCATTTGTAAATCCTCCCATCACCATACCAAGAATTATCAGAATCACTCCCTCCCGTGGCGCGGAAACCGGAAATTGCCTGCCTGTTCTTTTGGATATTCGACCAACTTCACAGATTCATAACCAGCATACTTATCAGCCAGGAATACAATCAACAACCCTGGAATACCATCAATTTAAATATTCTGGGAGATTTTTCTACTGCATGAGGACGATAATTAATGACTGGTTGACTGATCCTTCATTTTCGACATTGTTGGCTATGAGGGAGCATGCGGGAAAGGATATGGACAGATTGGAGAGGATGATCACCCTCGCTGAAGTGGATTCGATAGTATTTTCGGACAACCCGAGTTTTCATTATCTCCTCGCGACCACCTATCAGCAGCTTCCTCAGGAATTATCCCTTGAGGCAAAAAGGGCTATCGAGAGAGAAAAGCAGAGGGAGCTTGAAACGGGATATGCGTGTGATATCTCTCATACGATGGATGCGAGCGCTTTAAAAAATGGAAATACTCCTGTATCCCGAAGTCTTCAGGATTCATTTATTTCTATCGGTAAAATGTCCTCAGAAGAGTATCTTTCCCAGGGCAATGTAAACAGGGCTGTCCTCCATTATATGGACGGGATAAGGAAGAGCACGGGAGATCCGGAGCCATATGATCTCCTCGTGAAGACAATCGGCGCGTCATTCTTGCTTGACCTTCGCTTCGTTAATGTTTTTCCGTATGTATCCTCGTTCCTCCGGGAGAATTGGAAAGATTGATAGCCGCGGCCTCGATGAGACCGTCAATAACCACGTAATGGATTCTTCTTTTCCAACAACCTTTTTATAGTATCTTTTCCCCCTTCTATCCATGCTCATCGATCCTGTCATCCTGGAGCTCGGACCCCTCCAGATCCGTTGGTATGGTCTCGTCTATGTCTTTGGGATGCTCCTCGTCTACCGCTCTCTGAAGAAAAACAAGGCGAAGCTCGGGATGGAGAGCAGGCACATCGACGACTTCCTTTTGTATCTCATGCTCGGGATGCTCATCGGAGCGAGGCTCTTCCATTTCCTGTTCTCTGATCCCCGCATATTCATTTCCGATCCGCTCGAGCTCGTCCGCATCTGGCACGGAGGGATGTCCTTCTTCGGGGGCCTCGCTGGAGCTTGCCTAGGGTCCTATCTCTTCACCAGGAAACATAAGGTCTCGTTTTTAGCCCTAGGTGATACCATTGTCATCCCCGTCGCTTTCACGCTCGCCATCGGAAGGATCGCGAACTTCATCAATGATGAGCTTGTCGGAACGATCACCTCTGTCCCCTGGTGCGTGAATTTCCCTGAGATCTCCGGCTGCAGGCATCCTTACCCTCTCTATGCTTCTTTGTCTCATTTCGCATTGGCAGGCATCCTCCTCTTCCTTCACAAGAAGAGAAAACTGAAGACCGGGATGCTCTTCCTCTCCTTCCTCTTCCTCTACGGTCTTTTCAGGTTCACGACCGATTTCTGGAGGGACGACCCGAGGATGTTCGGTTTGACGGTATGGCAGGCGCTTTCGATGGTGCTCATGGCAGGATCAGGGATCGTCCTCTATATGAACAGGGAGACCTTGAGATTCTCCCATGCCAAACGCAAATAAATGGGATAGATATGAAAGACGATTAGGGGTTCTCTGTGTCCCCTCATTTTTCTCGAGTGATTCACTCTCTGAATTACACCCTTACAAAACACATGAACCCCGCAATATATATAAGTGACCTCCGGATATCGCATACCCATGGCAGAACCCGAGCCCCTCCACTGGTCATACGGAGTCCTGAAGAAGCTCCAGAAGGATTTCGGGGACAAGGGATCCTACACTGTCGCTTCAGGTATCACTCCTTCAGGGACAGTCCACATAGGCAACTTCCGTGAGGTCATAACGGTCGACATCGTTGCGCGCGCCCTCCGTCTTCAGGGGAAGGAAGTCAGGTTCATCTATTCCTGGGACGACTATGATGTCTTTCGGAAAGTCCCCATCAACATGCCTGATCAGGAGGTCCTGAAAGCCCACCTGAGGATGGCGATCACCGACACCCCTGATACGACAGGCCAATACAGCTCTTTCGCTCTGCGCAACGAGAAGATGTTCGAGGAGCATCTCCCAAAGGTCGGCATCTTCCCTGAATTCATCCGCCAGAGCGAGCAATACAGGAAGTGCGCCTACGCTCAGGAGATCGACCATTGCCTCAGGCACACGAGTGAGATCAGGGAGATACTTGACCAGTACCGGAAGGAGCCTCTCGCCCTTGACTGGCTCCCTGTCGCCATCTTCTGCGAGTCCTGCGGGAAGGACACCATCGAGAAGATAGAGTATCATGGCGACTATAAGGTCTACTACAAATGCTCCTGCGGAAAAGAAGAGGAATTCGACATCCGCAAAAAAGGCATCATCAAGCTCAAATGGCGGGTGGACTGGCCCATGCGCTGGCACCACGAAGGGGTGGAGTTCGAGCCAGCTGGCAAGGATCACTTCGCAGCTGGCGGTTCCCGCGAATCCGGGGTGAAGATCCAGCAGAAGCTCTGGGGCGATACGCCTCCCTTCGGTTTTATGTATGAATGGATCGGGCTTAAAGGCGGGGCGCATTTCCACAGCTCCTCAGGTAATGTCCTGACGCTCCCTGACCTCCTTGAGGTCTACGAACCCGCCATCCTCAGGTGGCTTTTCGCCGGCACCAGGCCGAACGCTGAATTCTCCATCTCCTTTGACGCTGATGTCCTCAAGCTCTACGAGGATTTCGACAGGTGCGAGCGCATCTATTTCGGAAAAGAGCAGGTGAACGAGAAAGAGGCCCAGAAGCAAAAAGAGATCTATCTCCTCTCTGTCATCGATACAGGAAAGGTTCCAAAGGACCTGCCTTACCAACCTCCCTTCCGCCATCTCACCATGATCCTCCAGATCCACGGGATGGATATCGTCAAAGCGGGGTCGTTCTTCGAAAAAGATATCAAGAACGAATCTGACAGGTCGCGCCTCCTCCTCCGCGCCCATTGCGCCAAGAACTGGATCGAGAAGCACGCCCCTGAAGAATTCAGGTTCAGCGTCCAGGACACAGTCCCTGCTGGCCTCGACATCCCGCAGGAGGTGAAGGCGGCTTTAAAAAAAATCCCTGCCCTCCTCAAAAGCCAAAGATGGGAGACACCTGAAGAGCTCCACGAAGCTTTCTTCTCATTGATCAAAGAGAACGGGGTCGACTCCAAAGCCTTCTTCCGCGGCGCCTACCTGGCCCTCATCGGGAAAGAGAAGGGACCGAAGCTCGCGAGCTTCATCCACGGGATCGGGACAGGGAAAGTGGCAGAACTGTTTATGGGAATAGAATAAGGGACTATTGTTCATACCCTTTTTTTGGGATTTTGCTTCGTGTTGAAAAACAACTTCATTCAGTGATGTTTCATTCAATAATCGTGGAACCCTCAACTAAAGAAGGGGTCAAGACATTGATCCCTAAAAAAATTCCGCTCTTCTAGAAAATAATTTAGGATCAAATGGTAAATCTTTGTCTCTCATTGGAGGATCTCTATCTGGTCTTAAAATTTCATAAACTAATCCATTGGTCACTTGCAGATCATACCAATAGTCACCATCCCGATGCGCTAAACAAATTTCATGCAGATAAATCGGTTTTCCATTATGAGTACTTTTTTGAATTAAAGCTGGATAATCAATATGATCAGCTTTGCATATTCTTTCTATCCTCTCTGGTTGGGCCACAGGAGCATATGTAATTATGCCAATTTCATAACCAACCTTTAGAGCTTCAGTTGTCAGTTCAAGTGCAGGTTTAATGTCATCCAAATTATGAACCATTTTTAAAAATAATTCAATCAATTTTATAAATCTTTTGTTATGTACTCCTTCATTAGTAGTGACTTTAATCTTGGGTGCAGGTTTCCTACGCTTGCGTATTCAAACTGAACAGGAATGTAAACCTGCGATCATTCTCAGAATTTTTCCAAAGCTCTGCCCCAATGACCCACAGGACATCCCGATGAAGCAGTTATAATCTGAGTTTTCCACCAGTGTATCACTGGCGGTTTGAGTGGAAAACTCAGGGTCTGAGAAAGTTTGCTTTCGCAAACTTGGGAGAACTTGTTCGACCTTAGGTTGCCTTTCGCAACCCACGGATAATTCATTCGACTGTGTCGCCCCGAGCCCAACAGGGCGAGCATGCCACCGGTCTAAGACCTGCGGTGGGCGATTTCGATTGACAAACCGCAGAGTTGAAGCGTTTTCCCTATTGTTTCTCAAATAACCATTTTTGGACGGTGGGAACTGGAGAGTTTTGTTTGAATCCCGGAGAGGACACTTTTATATTCCCTATCCGTAAATTGGTTTGAAAAAAAGTAACACCTTGATCTCACAATCTCCTTTTTCCTTTCTGACTTCTTCCTTATACGGAGAAGAAGTCATATCGCAACTAAATATTTCCTTATAGGAACACTCTTGGACTATATTTATTATTCCAGTTAAAAGGATAAATTTGCTTTGTCCACAAGCATTGCAACCAAATTCGAATATTCCATCTTGTCTGTCTTGCCACATTGGTAGAGTAAATTGTATCTCTTCAGATATCTCCTCTTCTGAAATTTCTCTTCCAGTTCTTTCTGCATTTTTTATTATTGATTCTCTTAAGCTTTCTTCGTTTAGAGTTGTAGAATCAACTAAATTTGGGCTAATCTGGGCACCCTCACAACTACAAAACTTCCAAGTGCAATTACTGCTACCAAGTCCTAAGAAGAATACAATGATTATTAGCAATGAGAAAAAACCTATCCAAAAGAATATTAAATTTACACTCTTATAATCCCCAGTTTTAGATATCCTAGAAAAAAGAAGACTACTCAGAACAAAAAATACTAATAAATGGAGCAAAGAGAATATTCCCAAGTAATCAATCAGCTTAAAAAAACCCTCGGTAATAACACTTAAGATGGATAAGAGCAATACAAGGATCATAAGAAACCAAAACATGCTTTTCTTTTTCTCCACACATTTTATATCTCCTCTTTTTTTATAAACCTTCCTTTTTTCTTCTCTAAAATTTAACTGTTCCCAAGCACCCATCTTCTGTGAATTTTTCCAAAGCTCTGCCCACAGGACATCCCGATGAAGCAGTTATAATCCCCAAAAACCGGCCCTTCCGCATGAAACTCATCCATTCTAAATCAAAGAAAGAGTACCTCCTCGCCTCCATCATCCGCGAAGAGATCATCATGCAGCGTAGGAAGGTCACCTTCATCGACTGCCAGAACCGCATCGACCAGTATATGTTCAGGAGAGATGAGATCGAGATGATCATGGACAACCTCTTCCTCTGCAGGATGGACCGCTTCTTCGACTTCCTCGAACGCCTGGAGACGATCCATGACGACCCCTATTTCCAAAAAAGCCACACCCTCCTCATCTCATCCTGGCACACCCTCATGGACGGGATGGACGAAGACGACAGGAGATTTTATCTGGAGAAGGTAGACGAAGCCATACAGAAAATCGGACGCGAGGGAGGGAAGGAGGTGGTGGTGCTGGAGTGAGGTGGTGCTGTCTTGATAATGTGCTGGTTTTAGTGCTCTTGGAGTACGGTTTAGCTATTCTGCTGTCTTGCTGCCTAGTTGTTTCGTTGTTCTGTTCCGATTTCATGCTCTTTTGCTTTACTGCCTATCTCCTGTCTTGCTGTTCAATTTGCTATGTCTTGCTGTTCAATTTGCTATCTTACTTGATTTCTGTCTCGCTGGAACGCGCCTAACTTCTTTTTTTCTCTTCTTTGACCAACCGACAAGAAACAAGATTCCGATACAGAAAGCGATCCCTGAGATCTGGACTGCCCACGCGAGATAATACCATTCGAAGCCGGTGTCTGAGATGTTCCAATAAATGAACACGAGATAGAGCAATCCTGCAAAGATGAACCCGATCCCTCCGACAATCTCATGCCTCCAGGAGACAATAATGACGCCTGCAAGGATCAATGCCGGGATATTATGCATGAATAGTCCAAGGAGCGTCTCCCAGAACCCGAGCCCCATATCAAAGACATCCAACGAGAATAGGGCGAGGAATGCCACGAACATGATTGATAATATCCTTGGTGTCCAATAGACGAATGTCCCTTTTTTACCCATGTTAGATCTCCCCTCCGAGTACGTTGAATATGGCCAATGCGATGCTCACCAAAATCACTGCGTAATAGAAAATCCAAGGCTGTCTTGTGCGGTAGAAAAAGGATAAGGTCCCCATGCAAAGGAACCCGCCGATAGAATAGCTCATGATCGGAAA
>Ga0066601_10000307_pt1 | contig 20645 bp, 25 predicted proteins | sample Medcelwee11metaG_FD_59487 | JGI IMG/M metagenome (GOLD analysis project Ga0066601, IMG submission 59487) | Freshwater pond sediment microbial communities from the University of Edinburgh, under environmental carbon perturbations - Medium... | ecosystem: Environmental > Aquatic > Freshwater >... | reverse complement strand
GCGGGCGATTTTCTTTGCGTCCGCACCAGGGGAGGGCAAGGCGCTAGGGAAGAAGCGACACATTTTGATAAGATATAAACCATCTTTGATTTCCTTTAATTCAAAAGATCACCCTAAGGATAGTGTCTTAAACCCATCCAAAAAGCTCTGGCCGCCCCCCTTTGATAGATTATAAACAAACAAGTGTTAGTCCTTTTTTCATTCGGGATTCCATGACCTCAGCTACGCTTTCATTTCACTTTACGAAAGTCACAGATAATCATTGAGAAGAGAATATGGCAAAAGAAAAGGTGGCCATGTGTGTTTCCCACCCCAGTATGCTCTCCGAGAGAAGACCAGATGAGTTAATCGCCAAGGTATCCGGAATCGGTCTAAATGATGCTATTTTATCGACGATAGATTGATGTATATATCTGGAAACCGAATGTTCAGATAAGTAAGGATGGACCTGCTAAAAGCTTATATAGAAGTTAGCTTTGTTCATTTTATTATTCAATAGTACTAAACCCCTTGATGCTAGGGCAGGATGTAAGTACTGTGTTACGGTAAAAAAACGTAACATATTAATAGTAGTACTTTCGGTTCATCCAATGCTGATAGCAATCAAAAAAGGGGGGTGTGAACGTGATTGTGAAAGAAGAATTTTTAAGCAAGCTTAGGCGTTATTTCTCGCTTAACCTCTATGAAGTGAAGGTGTGGGCGGCGCTTCTATCGCGCGGAGTCTCCACCGCAGGAGAGCTTTCGGATATCGCCAATGTCCCGAGATCAAGAAGCTATGATGTTCTTGAATCGCTCGAAAAGAAAGGATTTGTCATCATGAAGCTGGGGAAACCTATCAAGTATATCGCCGTCCCTCCTTCAGAAGTCATCGAGCGGGTGAAAAAGAACATGAAGAAGGAAGCGGACGACAGGGTCCTTAGGCTCGATGAACTGAAGAACACAGAGATCCTGAACGAGCTGAACACTCTTCACACGCAGGGCGTCGAGCTGGTGGAACCGGCTGATCTCTCTGGTTCGCTCCGGGGCAGGCACAATCTCTATAACCATCTTGAATTGACCCTCAAGAACGCAGAGGAGAACATCATCATGATGACCACAAGCCAGGGTCTCATCCGTAAAGTGGAAGGTCTGAAACCCGTACTGGAGCAGGTCAAGAAAAGAGGGGTCAAGATAAGGATCGCGGCTCCGCTCACTAAAGAGACCAGGCAGGCGGTGAAGGACATCTCGACTGTCGCCGAGATCAGGCACACGAACAGCAAGGCCAGGTTCACCATCGTCGACGGGAAAGAGATCATCTTCATGGTCCTTGACGATGAGCAGGTCCATCCGACATACGATATCGGCATCTGGGTCAACACTCCTTTCTTCGCGAATGCCCTTGAAGAGCTCTTCGACATCGCGTGGAAAAGCATGAAGCCCATGAAGGACATAAAGTAATTAAAGGCATGGGGATTTCTTTTTTTTAATATTGATTTTTTACCATGGACAATACAACCGTAGCAGAGAGCCTCCACCCGCTTGAGAGGAAAGTGATCGGCAAGTTGGGAAAAGAGGCTTCAGTCTATGAGCTCATGGATACGACAGGCCTCTCTGAGATAGAGGTCATGAGGGCCCTGCAATGGCTCGAGAACCGCTCGCTCGTCGTCCTTAAGAAAGAAGAGAGGACAAAGGTCACTCTCGACAGTAACGGCGATTTCTATCTGAAGAACGGCCTCCCTGAACGCAGATTCCTTGAATCGATAAGGGAAAGGACTCTTTCTCTCGATGAGGTCAGGGAAGCGGCTTCGCTCGAATCGGATGAGCTCAATGTCTGCATAGGGCTCCTGAGGAAGAAAGGGGCCATCACTATGGGTAAAGACGGCGTCGGGATAAGCGAAGACGGCCAGAAGCTCCTCCAGGAGGAGAGTCCTGAAGAAAAATTCCTGAAGGAGGTTGGCCAGGGGAATGTCGACCTTGAAGAAGTGAAGGACAGCATGAAGCATGCTTTCGACAGCCTCCTGAAGAGGAAGGAAGTCATCCAGCTCAAAAAAATTAAGGATGTTGCCGCGTCCCTCACGGAAAGAGGCAAAGCGATATCTGAGATGAAGCTCGACGATTCATCTATCGACAAGCTCACACCTGAGCTTATACGGTCAGGCGCATACAAGGATAGGACATTCCGGAGATACGATGTCAGCATCAACGTCCCCGCGGTGAGCGGAGGGAGGAGGCACTTCGTCAACCAATCCATCCGATATATCAAGAGGATATGGCTTGATCTCGGTTTTCGCGAGATGGAAGGGAATATCGTCCAGACCGCTTTCTGGGATCTGGATGCGCTCTTCGTCCCTCAGGACCATCCGGCAAGGGACCTCCAGGACACGTTCTACCTGAAAGACCCAAGGCAGGGCAGGATCCCTGCTGGCCTCAAGGCCAAGATAAAGGAGGTCCATGAGAACGGAGGAGACACAGGCAGCAGGGGATGGGGCTATAAGTGGTCTCCTGAGATAGCGAAAGAGAATCTCCTGCGTACCCATACGACAGTCCTCTCAGCGCAGACCCTATCGAGACTACGCAAGGAGGATCTCCCAGCGAAATATTTCTCAGTGAAGAAAGTGTTCAGGAACGAGGCCCTCGGCTGGAAATCGCTCTTCGAGTTCATACAGGTCGAAGGGATCGTGGTCGACCCTGACGCGAACTTCAAGCATCTCAAAGGATATCTTAAGGATTTCTTTGCCAAGATGGGATTCCCCGACGTGAGGATCCGGCCTGGGCATTTCCCCTACACTGAACCATCAGCCGAAGTGGACGTGTTCCATCCGGTGAAGAAACAATGGGTGGAGATAGGCGGATCAGGCATATTCAGGCCTGAGGTGACTAAACCGCTGTTAGGCGAAGAGGTCCCTGTCCTCGCATGGGGTCTTGGGATGGAGAGGAGCATCATGCAGTATCACGGTATCAACGATATCAGGGACCTATACAGGAACGACCTGAAGCAGCTCAGGGAGATAAGGTTCTGGATGAAATAAAATGCCGACCATACATTTGAACAAGGATGTCTTCGAGAAGCTGGTGGGAAAGAAGCTTCCCCTGGAAGAGTTGAAAGACCGCATCTCCATGATGGGGACTGATCTTGAGAGGATCGAGGGGAACATCATCGATGTCGAGGTCTTCCCGAACAGGCCTGATATGCTCTCCGAACAGGGTTTCGCGAGAGCTTTCTCTTCGTTCATAGGATCAAAGCCCGGGCTCAGGTCCTATGATGTCAAGCCCTCTGGGGAGAAGGTCATCATCGATAAGTCTGTCCAGAAGGTGAGGCCTTATACCGCGTGCGCTATTGTCCGTAACCTGAAGTTCGACAACGAGAAGATCATCGAGGTCATCCAGCTTCAGGAGAAGCTCCATGTCACTTATGGCAGGAAAAGAAAGAAAGCAGCCATAGGCATCTATCCGTTCGAAAAGATTTCGCCTCCCATCACCTTCAGGGCTGACCCGCCTGAGAAGATCATCTTCAGGCCGCTTGAGTCCTCAATAAAGATGGACGCGAGGGAGATACTCAGCGAGCACCCGACAGGGAAAGAATACGGCCACCTCCTTGAGGGTTGCAGTACGTTCCCTTATTTCATCGATAAAAATGGCCAGGTGCTCTCCGTGCCACCGATAATCAATTCGCATGATGTAGGCAAGATAACTGAAAAGACGACTGATGTCTTCATAGAATGCAGCGGATTCGATTTTGACGTGCTTCATACCTGCCTGAATATCATCGTGACTGCGCTCCATGACATGGGAGGGGATATCCAGTCCATGGAGCTCGAGTATCCCGATAGACGCCTTGTGACTCCTGACCTTCGGCCGAGGAAGATGCCTTTTGAACTTGCTTATCTGAACAGGAGGCTGGGACTTGATCTCAAGGAAAAAGACGTGAAAGAGATCCTCGCAAGGATGGGCTTCGGATACGAAAAAGGGAATGCTCTCGTGCCTGCATACAGAGCCGATGTCCTTCACCAGCTTGACCTCGCAGAGGATATCGCGATAGGATACGGCTTCGAGAACTTCGAGGCCGAGATACCGAGGGTCGCGACCGTCGGAGAGGAATCAAGGGTCGAGGTCCTGAAAGACCGGATGGCAGAATGCCTCGTGGGTCTGGGTATCCTGGAGGTGAACACCTACAACCTGACAGGAAAGAAGGAGCAACAGGAATGGATGGGCTGCCAGACCCCTGTAATAGAGCTTGCCAATTCCATTTCACTCGATTATGATGTGCTGAGGGCATGGACCATCCCGAGCCTCATGGAAGTCCTCAAGAACAATAAGCACCATGAGTATCCTCACCACTTATTCGGATTCGGATATGTATTCGAGAAAGACGGGGCTTCTGAAACTGGTGTACGGGAATCGGAGAATCTGTCAGCCGTCCTCTGCGGAGATGGTGTCGACCTGACGAGGATCAGGCAGATGCTCGATAACCTCTTCAGATCGATCGGCGTCACATATACAATCGAGGCAACAGCGCATTCATCATTCATCCCCGGCAGGGTAGGACGGATCGTCGCGGGAGGGAAAGAGATCGGCCTCATTGGAGAGATCGCGCCAGGAGTCATCTCAAACTGGAAACTGGAATACCCCATTGGTGCCTTTGAGATCGATGTCGTAAAGGTCCTGGGACTCCTTTAAACCCTTTTGTAAAACACATTCCTTTTTGCATTCTCCGATATGGGGAATGGAATGATGTTAGTACCTGTGATTGGAAGGTCTTTCTCCAGGCAGGCTGGATTGGACATCTTTCTCATGCCGGGATCATTGAGATATGGCTGTAACATTGTATCAACCGCATCATTCCCGAAATAACGATCAAGGTTATACCTGCCGATATGCCCTTCAACGACCATCCTGAGGAACTTATCCTCTGCATAGAACGTGAATTGCGGTGTGCCATCCTCCCTGACTGCAGTGGCAAAAAAAGGGGCCCCATATTGTGCCATCCCTATATCATATAACTGCTGAGATGAATTCTTGATGATCTCTTCTATCCCGCGATGGTTCCTTCTGTCTCCCTGTTCCATGGTTGACCCCTCCTGTTGTTGAATAGAGATGTTAACTATAATTACTACTACGAAGTAAAGAAGAATGGAAGCAGGTTTATAAATGTAATGAGAGATATGAGTTCATCATACTATTGAAACATAACACCACGATTATTTCGCACATACCAGAAAAGGAAGGACGCGCTCAGAAGTTACTTCCGTTAATCACAAGGCTTGCGCCTTCATTGGGTGTTCACTTAATCATCGCGCGCCAGGATATCGATTCCTTCAAGGATATATAATGGTTTGTTTGATGCGAGGAAAAAACGAAGTCCACGTCTGAAGACACTATAATTCGTCATCTTGAAAAAGCATACCTTTCACATGCCTTGCCCGTGATGCGGATTCAACAGGGTGCACAAGGAAAACAGGATAGTTTCCAGCACAAAAAAGAAGAACCCACTATTACCAGCAAACGTATTCCCTTACCGATTCGCGAGGGAACAAACGAAAAAAATCATGGAATTCTTAAAAAAAATAGGGTGTTTCCTATCCGAACATCCCAGCTGGCGCGTCAGCGTTCTCCTCTTCGAGCCTCACTTTCTCGATGGCTTTCAAGAGGTCTGGTTCGGTGATGACCGACTCTTTCCTTCGGATAGCGAAATAACCTGCCTCAGTGCAGACCGCCTTGATCTCAGCCCCGGCGAAACCGTCCATCGACTTAAGGACCCGCTCGATATCGATGCTCTTGTCGAAATTCATCCTCTTGGAATAGATCTTGAAGATTTCCGCGATCCCGTCCTTATCAGGGATAGGCACCTTGATGAGACGATCAAGCCTTCCCGGCCTGATGACAGCAGGGTCAAGGATGTCTTTCCTGTTCGTGCATCCGATGATCTTGACGTTCCCGAGGGGCTTGAAGCCGTCGATCTCCGCAAGGAGCTGCATGAAGGTCCTCTGGACTTCCCGTTCCCCTGATGTGCCGACATCGATCCTTGTCGCGGCTAGCGCATCGATCTCATCTATGAAGATTATTGAAGGCGCGTTCTCCCTCGCGAGCTCGAAGATCTCCTTCACAAGCTTCGCCCCTTCACCGATGAATTTCTGGACAAGCTCTGAACCGACGATCTGGATGAAAGTCGATTTCGTGCTCGAAGCGACCGCCTTAGCAAGAAGGGTCTTCCCAGTCCCTGGGGGACCATAGAGGAGGACGCCTTTTGGGGGATCTATCCCGATGGTCTTGAAGAGGTCAGGCCTCTTCAGGGGAAGTTCGATGACTTCCTTTATCTCCTCGATCTGGTCACGGAGCCCGCCGATATCTTTCCATCTGATATTGGGGGTATCCATGATGACAAATTTCTCGACATCGTATTTTTTTGAGGCCGGTATCTTCCGGAGGACAGTGAGGTTCTTCTGCTCGCAGAGGACAGTATCGCCGGACGCGAGGTCTTTCACTTCCTGGGAGATGTCGACGAAGAATGAATTGCCGTTCGGGATCCTGATGACAGCGTTTGGAAGCATGACATCTTTCACCTCGCAAACCATGAGAGGATTTGATTTCATGCGATTGATCTCCTCCTTGAGATGCCCGAGGGTCTCTTTCAGGAGCCGGTTCTCCTCTTCGAGGTGTGAGACATCTGTCGCATAGCTGTACATGATATTGTCGATCTTGGAATTATTTTGCATGGTACACCTGAATGGAATAGGATTTATAAGTTTACTGGTGCCTTATGAACTCGACCGCTTTCTGGAAGACGTCTTTCTCCTCATACCAGGTGAGTTTTTCCTGCACCCGTTCCCTGGTCGCCCAAAGATAGGTGTCATGTTCTGGATCCTTCTTCTGGAGGGTGACAGGGATGTTCATACTTGACTCGACGACAAAGACATCGAACACATGCCTCACTCCTTCTGCTTCGAAGGTGCGTTTGATATCGAGTTTTCCAGCGACTCTGAATTTCGATAGCCCGGTCTCTTCCCTCACCTCGCGGACTATGGCCTGTTCCGGAGTCTCCCCTTCTTTGATGCCCCCTTTAGGGAATTCCCATCCGTCCCATCCCCTGATCCTGTGGAATATGAGGAAATAGAGGCTGCCATTGTCATCGTAGATTATCGCCGATACTCCATACTTTTCTTCCATTGTCACACCTGCTGGATTGATAGCCCGGATGTGTTCCCCAATCATATTTAAAACTTGCTAAGATGGCGGGTGCCTGTATTTCACGATTTTCCCGAGACAAGGATAAGCCACGATAGAAGTTTTTCCATAGAAATATTATTATAAGAGAGAATAACTTTTTCCAGCATGGAAAAAACCATCTGGACAGCCATCCTTGGCATTGTTTTGCTGCTGGCGATCGTTTCAGGGATATGGTATTCATATTCCGACGATTCGACTGTCTCTTACTCTGACCAGGATGATGCATTATGCCAGGATTCAGACCGGGGAAAAGAAATCCGCACGAAAGGCATGGCGATGACAAAGGATGAGAAGGGGACTACTCTGCATATCACCGGGGATTCATGCGCCACGATGACAGAAAGCGGCGAACCAGGGGAGGCGAAATTTATTGAAGGCCTGCCTTCCTGTTCTGGTGAAACATGCTATGTCCTTGAAGGATTCTGCAAGCCTGAAGGGAACATGGTCATCGATTCAAAAGAGTTCATCCCCTGTCCGGATGGCTGTGATGATGGAGCCTGCTCTTCATGAAAAGGACGAAGGGTCTAAAAAAAAGAGCTTGCTGTGTTCAACAGAAATTACTGGGATTTCCTATAAATGATTTCATCCCGAAAATCCATCATTTTCTTCCTTTCATTTTGGAATAGTCCATCTTCAATGGTTCCCTTTCTAATATCCCATGGCCATGTTTTCGATACAATTCCACGCTCATTTTTCCAAAATCAGACGCCAGCTGTTCCGCGAGGAGAGGACATTCAGTTTTCTGGTAGGTCTCGTTCTGTTTGAAATACGAGCAACTTTCCCTATATACGTGTAATTCGTCCTCTTTCAGATGGTTCAATGAGATTTTTATTGGCATTGTCTAACTCTCCTTGTATAACAAAACCATCGGTAATGTATCCCTCCTAAAGGGAAATGTACCCAAAGCTGCCTTTGCCCGTTAAAATTGAATCCAGGAAAATAGGTGGCCTAAAAGCGGGTTTTGTTTTTTCCTCTGGGCATTGGAGGCGCTCATATATAAATTTTTCGGATTATTACTACTTGCAAGTAACAAGTTACTGGATCCATGCCATTTTTTCATGCATCGACCCATAGAATGTAATAAACAGAGAATTTTTACCGGAAGATAAGGGTTCAATTAATTATTAGACAATATAATAAAAGATTTAAATCTTTCTCTGCCGGATAGATAAATTAATATAATTTCTATAATTCCTTTTCATCGTATGGCGACTTTACCACTAAAGTGCATACGCTCAGTTCTTGGAATGGTGTGCTTAATAGGAAAACAGGGATGCCGCTGGAGGATTGACCATGGGAGTATGGGATGAAAATCCGGTCAGGATCGTTGGAAATCATGCAGGAACGCCAAATACGAACCTTGAGGTCATATGCAGGCATTCCTTCCCGATCGCGGTGGTTGGAAAAATCGCTGGAGATTACGGCCATCTGGAATTCACCTATGATAAGAAATGGGATCTAAAAAGTTTTTCGAATGGGAGGGGGATACGGGTCAATCAGATCAGCTCTGGGATGAATATGGTCAAATATCCCTCATTCACCAAGCCCGAAGATAGATTGCCTCTCTCAAAAAACTATGCCGTGCCCGGTCCAAGCAACCTTATGGGAGTGTACGGAACAACACACTTCAGGATGGAGATGCATTATTGGGTTGATGGATCAATGCAAAGGTCAGGCATACAATTTGGGAACCATTCATCCATCAGGATTGAATTTAATCAGAAGGGTTTTGACCGGATCATAGGGAGACAGGATTGCGCAGATACGAACCTTGAGATCATTATTCCGGATGGCATTAAACCCTATTGCAATGAAAGAAAATTATATCCTCTCCTCCTGAGTTTTCTCTAAGGAAGAAGATAAAACGAGCCTTTGCAGTACCCATAAGCTCAAAATAAGCCGCATCAGACGCGATAACCATCTCCTGTATGTTATGGGGAAAGTATTGAAATCTGAAAACACCCAAAGCTTTATAAATCAACCTCGATTTTCCAGAAAGCATGCCAGCAGGAAAATTCAAGTCAAGGACATTTAGGCGCGTTCAACGGAAGACCCCAGGTGGGACCACCGTCCAGCAATATCGCAAGAGAGTGCCAGGTCCTGCGAGATGTATCGCCTGCGGTTCTGATCTTCAGGGTGTCCCGAGGGCGAGACCATATAAGATGCAGAACATGGCCAAGACTGAAAAAAGGCCTGAACGACCTTTTGGCGGTATCCTTTGCACAAGATGCACAAGGAAGAAGATTAAGGCCCAGGCACGAGCGTAGTCTCCGGAGGGGAACTGGCAACAGCCCTTTATAGCCAACCGAGAGACAGGAGGAAAAAATGATAGAGATCGGACGGATATGCGTGAAGATCGCTGGCCGCGACGCAGGCAAGAGATGCGTCATCATTGATATTCTTGATAACAATTTCGTCCTTATCGACGGCGAGACAAGGAGGAGAAGATGCAATGTCATCCACCTCGAGCCGACCAAGGAGACTGTCAAGGTCGGAAAAGAAGCGGCCCATGAAGCGGTCACGGAAGCTTTAGGGATAGAGCAAAAAACGACCAAGCGGAAATCCGCAGGCGAAAGGCCGAAAAAGAAAAGAAAGACTGACGAAGCGCCGGCCCAGAAGAAACCGGTGAAAGCGAAAAAGGCAGACAAGCCCAAAGAGAAGAACGTTGATGAACCTATTCTCAAAGGAAAAAAGGAAGAGAACAAAATCCCTAAAAAAACTGCCCAAAAAAAATCAGCAGAGAAGTGATCGCCCCTTCGATCGTTCAATGACTATCGCTTCTATGATTTTTCCCATTTTATTGCTTGAAATGAAATACCTTTTCTCACACAGCATATAGCTTTGATCAGAGAAACATGCACTGCCTATAACCCGAAACTGTCCATGAATTCCATCACGACAGCGTATTTCTCAAGGTATTCAAAACCAGTATCAGTGAGTGAGAAATACGTTGTCTTGCCCTTGTTCTCCATGACGATGAATTTTTTTTCCATGAGCTCTGCGAGGTATTCCTTCATCATCTTGTGGGAAAGATTTGATTTGTAGAGGAGATGGGTGGGCTTCACCGCGTTCCTGTTATCCCTTATCACTTTCAGGATATCATGGATGATCTCAAGACGTTCTCTTTTTTGTTTCATTTTTTTTCAGTATAGTGAAGAGCGATGCAATGAATAGGCCATAGGAGATGATCTCAAGGAGATGCCCAAGCCAGTAGAACCCATTGAACAAAAGGAAGAGCACATAGGAGAGATAGGCGAGATAGAGGGTGAGCATGCCAAGGAAATAGAGGAGCTGCGGCCTTTTCTTGGTGACTCTGTATTTTGAATAGAGGTCGATCAGGATGAAGAAGGTGAATATGGAGACTACCACGTGGAAATAGAGGCTTTTGAAGGACGAGAGGTATCCGGCGACTATGGTGAGGAGGAGGATTGCGAACTGAGTCTTCCGGTTCGGAAGTCCAAGGGCTACCATGAAAAGACAGAGGAATCCAATGAGGAGGATACCGTACCTGAATATGAGAAAGACGATGATTGATTGATGCAGTTGGACAAGTTCATGCAATAACCCGGTAGACCTCAAGCCGAAGTAGATGATCATGTCAATGGTGAAAGAGATGAGATTCCCGAAAGCGAAAAAGAAGAACGCAAGGGTGAAATAACGGAGATGCTCTTCCCGATATAACTTATAGAGGCTATATGCTTTCAGGAAGATGATCCCAGTCAGGATGAGGGACAGAAGCTTGAGGGAAGAATCGACTGCTGTCAGCGCAGTCAGCGCTTTTGGGAGGAACATTGGATCGCTATGCTATCCAGGGTATAAAAAAGTTATGGAAGCAGGCTCTTGATGAATCATTGATAAGCTATTAATAAACACCGGATAAGAGTGTTCTTGAGGTGATACAGATGGCTGAAAACGTACAAAAAAACACCATGACCCTCCGGGAGAAGGAACTGAGAGTATATTTCTATGATACTCTCAAGAGAGCTCCTACGAGAGGGGAAAGATATTTCATCCGCGAGCTCATCCAGGACCAGATGCAAAAGGAGGATCTCATCGTTTGAGAGGTCAAAGGAAAACTGGGATAAGAGTCATAGCGGATATAAAGCGACTATCGCAAAAAGAAGAGCCATGCATCCCAAAAAAAATATGATGCCACTTCAAGACCGACCCAGAAAGAGAAAAAAAGGATTTTTGCAAAGAATTCACAACATTTAAAAAGTTGGGCTCCCTTTCCTGAATTTAGGTTAGATTGCCCAAATGGGTCCTCGATTGAGCTGAAACGACCGTTTTGGCTGTGATATTGAGACACTCTTGAGCAATACAAGCCCGTTGCGAGAGTACTCAATGGAGCTTACGATAAAATCAAGCTATGAGCTTGGGAGTTAGTTTAACGGGCTACAACCTTTTATTTACCATCAAAATCAAAAACGAAGGGCAAATTGGACGAATTTATTATCAAAATCATCAATTATCCTATATTTAGCGAAAAGAAGGACAATAAAAGAGATTTTTAGATTAATAAGTTCGTTCTAGGAAGCAATCATATTCATCATGCTCACCATGCGGGTCAAAAAGATCCATAAGGTTCCTGCATAAGGATAAGTGTCGCTTCTTCTTGCCTTTGTAGGAGGAACAAAAATGGCAAAAATCAGTCCGGTTTCATCAAAATATATCATCCACTCGACTATCGAGATTGAAGGTGTCGTCGATCGGCCTGACGTCATCGGAGCGATATTCGGCCAGACCGAAGGGCTCCTCGGGACCGACCTTGAGCTCCGCGAGCTCCAGAGATCAGGAAGGATTGGCAGGATCGAAGTCGATGTCGAGACAAGGGGCGGAAAGACTAAGGGGAATATAATCATCCCTTCCTCGCTTGACATGGCCGAGACCGCGATTGTCGGCGCTGCTCTTGAGATCATCCAGCGTATTGGGCCATGCAACGCCAAAGTCAAAGTGAAGGATATCGAGGATGTAAGGGTCTCAAAGAGGAACTTCGTGGTTGACAGGGCAAAAGAGCTCCTTAAGATCATGATCGATAAAGTGCTCCCTGACAGCCAGGAGATCGCTGACGAAGTGGCTTATTCCGTCAGGGTCATGGAGATCCAGGCATATGGCAGGGAGAGGCTCCCTGCTGGACCTGCCATTGATGAATCCGATGAGATCATTGTCGTCGAAGGGAGGGCTGATGTCATCAACCTCCTGAAACATGGGTTCAAGAACGCGATCGCCCTGAACGGGACATCTGTTCCCCAGACGATTATCGAGCTCTCGAAAAAGAAGAACGTCACCGCCTTCCTCGACGGAGACCGTGGCGGAAAACTCATCATACGTGAACTGACAGCAGTCGCGGAAGTCGATTACGTCACCTTCGCTCCTGACGGGAAGGAAGTAGAAGAGATAACGAAAAAAGAGATCCACAAATGCCTGAGAAGCAAGATCTCATCTGAGCAGGCAAAACTCGAGCTTGGTATCAAGGACAACGGCGCATTGAAGGCCCCCTCCCCAGGGAAGCCGCAGATAGTCAGCCAGAAGCCTCCGATCAGGACCGATATCAGCAGGCCGCCCATGCCCCAGCAAAAACCTCAGGCATCCCTCCCTGAACAGTCCAGGAAGAGCAGCCTATCACCTGACGAAGGGAAGAGATTCAAGGAGATGATCGAGAACCTGGTCGGGACGAGAGGCGCGTACATCCTTGACGATAAGCTCACCATCCTAGGCAAGCTCCCCATAAGCGAACTCGTCACCACCCTTAAAAGCCTTGACAAAGGCGTCTACGCTGTCCTCTTCGATGGCGTGATCGACAAGGAGCTCGTGGCAGTGGCAGAGAAATCCAATGTCTCGTTCCTTATCGGGATGGAGACAAAGGTCAAGCCAGGAGAATCAAAGTGCCTCATCAAGACCCTTGGTGAGTTCTGAATCAATATTTTTTTTATTTCCTATTCTTCCCCTGCTTTCTTTACCCTGAATAGCAACGATCATAAAGAAGATTTACAGACTGTTGCACCAAATAGAATCTCTCAATTCAGATAAGGGCCTCGATGACAGATCTGAACTCCGCTTCCTCTTTCAAGAGGTCTTTCTCCCTCTCGAAACCGTTCCCGATGCGGGAATATCTGCATCCGAACACAAAAGTGGGGATCGAGCCTCTCGGATTGAACTTTTCATATGCTGCCTTAGCCTCAGCCGGGACAGCTGTCTCAACTCCAGGGGTGAGTGAATCATCCCCGGTATCAAGTTCATAATGATACGCCTCGATCAGGCCTTTCGATTCATATTCTTTCGCGACTTTATCATAGGTCCCGGCGATCCAGGTGCAATGGGGGCACCAGGTGGTCGTAAAAAGATAGATGATAGGTTTCCCGTTTTCCCTGCATATCTCCTTTCCTGAATCAGTAAACGTAGTGATCTCGGCAGTCGCGGGCGCTCGCGGGACAGTCTCCCCGGCTGAAGGAGTTTTTTCTTCTGTAACAGGAGAGGTTGTGAATGTCTTATAGATTTTGATATCTGCTCCGCTCTTCAGCCCTTCCACATAAGAGCTCAATGCCTGCGGTTGCTTCGCTGACCTGATGAGTGAGATGATCTGGTCGCGCGATTCATCCAGCGCACCGAGATTCTCCTGGTTGAGTTCATAGAACTGGTTCACTTCCTCATCCGTGACCTGGATATGAGGGATGACAGTCATATTGATGAGCTGGAGCATGATGAGCTGTTCCCGGTACATATCCCTGATATCACCCATGGTGAGCCCCCGGCTCAAGAGCTGGTCTTCGACGACCGCCTCATCAAAACCGGTATCGCTGAATATCTTATTCACATGGGCTTCCACCTTCTCATCAGAAACTTTGATGCCTTTCTTTTCAGCTTCCTGGAGGAGGAGCACTTTCTCGATGTTCTGGGTAAGGACTATGTCCTTAGTGACCTGTCCCTTGAATTGGTCAGGAAGGATTGCGTATTGGGCTTCGATATCAGAGATGAAGATAGATTCCCCGTTCACTTTCGCAGCGATCTCAGACTGAGTATTCGGGCCATCCTTGGCCTCATTGCCCAAACCGATGACAACGACAATGATAGCCACCATGATAGCAGCCCCGATTATGATGTAAGCAGCTTTCGGCTTGAATTGCTTCCTCTCCACAGGATCAGCTTTTTTGTCCTTTTTCGCTGCTTTTTTTTTGGCTGGCAATTGCGACACCTCTTCATTCCTTTGCCGGGAACAGGTATTTCCTCCCGGGACACAATATATAAATGTTTCGTCGATAGAACGATGAACAGAAACGCAAAAAGAGACATCATCCAAACCTGACGAGTTAATATCACCCTAGAAAAAAATACGTCGGCAAGGGTTCTTCTCAAATAATTCTACACTATCAAAAAGGAACCACCCAAGGTTTAAATAGGAGGTCAGCTGGAGTATTAGCCATGTACGAGATCATCATCGGGAGGGACGAACACGACCGTAAGAAATACGGCAAGGAAGGGACCATCCTCCTAGGAAGGCATTATGTCAAGATGGGCCAGACGACATCCCTCTCGAACACAGTCCGCCTCGATATCACCCGCGCACACGTCATCTTCGTCTGCGGCAAACGTGGCGGCGGGAAATCCTACACCATGGGTGTCATCGCTGAAGGCCTGACAGACCTCCCACATGAGATCCAGAAGAACCTTTCCATCATCCTTCTCGACACCATGGGGATCTATTGGACCATGAAATACGCCAACAAGAAAGATGCCGAACTCCTCAGGGAATGGGGCCTCAAGGAAAAGTCTCTTGATGTCCGCATCTTCACGCCCCACGGCTTTTTCCAGGAATTCAAGGAGAAGGGCATCCCCACAGACGTCCCTTTCGCGATCAAGCCCTCAGAGCTTGATTCCCAGGACTGGCTCATGACTTTTGAGCTCGAATCAAGCGACCCTGTCGCGGTCCTCATAGAGACTGTCATCTTCGAGCTGAAAAAGAAAGGGAAAGATTACTCCATAGAAGACATCATCAAGGCGATCAAGGCAGACAATACTGCGGAAGGGGTGACAAAATCCTCCGCCACGAACAGATTCATGTCAGCTGAACGATGGGGAATATTCGACAAGGAAGGGACCCCCCTTTCAGAGCTCGCTGCAGGCGGACAGATCACGGTCCTTGACCTCTCCTGTTACGCTGTCATGCCTAACGGATGGAAGATCAAATCACTGGTGGTAGGGCTTGTCTCTGAGAAGCTTTTCATCGAGCGGATGGTAGCCAGAAGAAACGAGGAATTCGAGGCAATCCACAATGCCGTCAGCTATTTCGAAGAGGATGAGATCGAATCGACTGATAAGCTCCCCCTGGTCTGGTTGGTAGTCGACGAAGCCCATGAGTTCCTCCCCCGTGAAGGGAAGACCGCAGCAACAGACCCCCTGGTGACCATCCTGAGGGAGGGGAGACAACCCGGGATCTCACTCATCCTTGCCTCTCAGCAACCAGGGAAGATCCATTCTGATGTCATGACGCAATCTGACACCTTCATCAGCCACCGGGTGACAGCGAAAATAGACACCGATGCCCTCGCTGCCCTCATGCAGAGCTACATGAGAGAAGGCCTTGATAAGTTCCTGAACGAATTGCCGAGAGTCAAAGGCGCTGCGCTCATATTGGACGACACGAACGAGAAGATCTATCCTATCAAGATCCGCCCGAGATTCACCTGGCACGGAGGGGAGTCTCCTACTGCCATGCCCTCTCATAAGCAGAAGCCGGACATCTGAACAGGCTCCATCATCCTCTGCACCAGCAACCATCCTCTCTCCTTTCGCTTTCTTGTTCCTCAGAAAATTCCAAATATCCCAATAATGAGAGAATTATAGTCTCACAATAATTCACAAAAATCCGTAAAAGCGCGCTCCTCCTCAAAAAAAACACAAAAAAAATGAAGGTTTGATCACAAAAATTCCTCCCCCCTCAAAGCGAATACCTTTGCCTGTCCTGGAATTCCCTGAGCTTTCCCTTATTCCAGGACGATACCGGAGTACAATAACCTGTTACCCTGCTATAGACTGTCAGGTTCGGCATCCTGCCCCTCATGAATCGTTCCCTGCAATCATCCCCGCACACCGCAGAGCCTGTCGAAGAGACTAACCCTTCCCCAGGAACGAGTTCTTTTCCGCACACCGCACATGATTCCATCACTTGTCACCTCTATTCATGTACCAACGCTTCTTCATTCAGGTCCTTTTCTATCTTATGTAAAATATTATACCTATCATACCCGGCAATGATATTTTCAAAAACATTCCCTTTCGTCTTGCGCCACTTGTAAGGGACTGTCCTCCTCCTTTTTTTTGGGTTTGATTCCTCGAGTTCTTCCATCCGCATCACCTTTTTTATGAAAAATAGGGAGTAGTTGTGTATTTATAATTTATGAAACTGAGATATAAGAAAAAGATATAAATAAGCTATATTTAATAGATAAAATGGCATTAATTGACAAAAAGCTCGGCATCGATACCAAAGACAAGGCCATCATCGGGATAATCGGCCGGAACCCATCTGCTTCACAATCAGACATAGGCAAAGAAGTGAACCTTTCCCAGCCATCGGTCGGATCGCGCATCCAGAAGCTCAGGAGGAAAGGTATAATCTCCATAGTAAGCGGAGTGGATTTCCGTGAAGTCGAGTTGTTCCTCGCAAAAGTGGAGGTCCAATCGACAGACACCAAGTCGGTCCTGGACAGTTTCGAGCGCTGCCCGTTCTTCCTCAATGGCCTCATCCTCTCAGGCACAGACAATCTCTGTCTCTTCCTGACAGCCCCAACTATCGGTGAGCTTGAGGAAGTGGTTAACTATCATCTCAGGGCGCACGAAAACGTCAAGAATGTCAGGATGGACATCGTCATAAAACCGGCGAAGCAATTCGTCCTTCCCGTCTCATTTGAATCCTCTGGTTGCGAAAACAAGATACGCTACAGGGAACGTTGCAGCGTCTGCCCGGTGAGGGAAAAAGTGTTCGAACGCTAGACCTTTTTTTTACCGACTCCAGGATATTCTTCAATTGGCGCATTCACGAAAGAGATGACAGAAGCGATGAACATCACGATGAAGACGATTGCGAAGGCGACACCATAAGATCGTGAGAACTTAGGGAATACATAAAGCACAGACACAAGGAACCCAATCATGCTTGAGAGCATGAAACCGCTTGTCAGGGGAGCCACCTGGATCATAACACCACCTCTTTTGAATAATGCCTGGACTACAGGGATATAAACCTATCGAGTTTTGCCTCTTCGCGCCGTTTATGGATTCCTGAAAGGAATGCTGACATCTTGGCGATGAGGATGGCTTTCAATTCTCCGGTGAGGAGCCTTCCTGCCTGGTAGTCCTCCCGTATCTTCGCTATCCTTGCGTCGTCATCCTCAAAAAAGCTCCAGAGATACTGGAAAGACACATCGATTTCCGGATTCCCTCCTTTTTCCCGGTGCTCTTCCACTGTCGCTCTTCCGCCGGAAAACGCATACTTATTGATCTTGTTCTTGACCTGTTTCTCATCATCGGTCAAAGCGATATAGGAATTAGGGTCTGATGATGACATCTTCCCTCCTGAGAGCCCGGGCATGAAACGATGATAGGTCGATGAAAGCGGTTCGAAGGAAGTCCCCGGAATCCGCTTCGCGATATCCCTCGCTATCCTGAGATGAGGATCCTGGTCGATACCGACAGGCACGACAGTCGGCACCTGCCCGCATCCGAATTCGGGGAGCTGGGGGTGCAGCATATCAGATGCCTGCAGGAGCGCCGACACCATCTTTCCTGGTGTGATCTCGCCATACACAGCCCGGAACTCATTGAAAGTCGCGTGCCTCGCAAGGAGGTTCTGGAGCCGGTAATACGCATTCGCCTTCCTCGCGTCCCGGGAACGGTCGCTCTGGAAATAAATCTCGCAGTTCTCCGGTCTTAGCCCGAGGGCGATGTAATTCAGGATATACTGGTCGATCGCTATCTCCCTGCTCTTTGCGAGGTCCTGGCCTCTTGCGTTATAGCACTCGATATCCGCCACTGCGATATAGACCTTCGCTCCGAGGGCCTGGTAGAAAAGGATCTGCTGCGCGACTAGCATATGCCCGAGATGGAATTTCCCTGACGGCATGAGCCCGGTCATCATGACAAAAGGCTTTCCCTCTTTTTTCGCGTCCAGGATCTTCTGGATGTCCCTATGCGCGAAGATGACCCCTCTCCGGAAAAGGATATTGCTCTTGAATGCAGGAGAGAGCGTCTTCAGAGGCTTGACCCCGAACTCGGTGACGAGCTTCTGGTAGTCGATATCACCTTTCACTTCCCACGGATTGAAGACCGCATCCATAGGATGACAGTTGCAGCTGATGATATTTAAATCTAATTATTCGGCTCCATATCATCGGGCGAAAGTCTCCAAGACAGTCCAGTCTATCGAAAACTGAAAACCTTTGACATAATCAAACGACACCTTTTTATAGTCTCCATCTACAGGCATCTGCCATGAAGCACACAGTCCAGATCACGCTGATCCTTCTCGCTCTCTTCTTCTCCGCCCAGGCTCTCGGGCTCTTCACAGTCTCAAAATACATCGAGGTCGAAGTGGGTGAGGACGGCAACATCACCATCTTGCATGGCCCGACAGTGGTTGGTGAGCAGCCGGAAATGACCCAGGAAGAGAAATCCAATACCTATATCATGATAACAGTCATGGTCCTGGTCGGGACTGCACTTCTCTTTATCCTCATCAGATTTAAGCTAGGGAATATTTGGAAGCTGTGGTTCCTCTTCGCAATAGCCATGACGCTCTCTATCTCGTTTGATGTCTATATCAATAAATGGATAGCCATCGCTGCTGGCCTCGGGCTTGCGCTCTGGAGGACATTGAAACCGAATCCTGTCCTTCACAACTTCACTGAGGTCTTCATCTATACAGGGATCACCATCCTCATCCTCCCCCTGCTGAACCTCTTCTCTGCATCCCTTCTATTGGTCGTCATCTCCCTCTATGACATGTTCGCAGTATGGAAAAGCAAGCACATGATCACCCTCGCAAAATTCCAGATCGACAGCAAATCATTCGCAGGCTTTTCTATGGACTACAAGAAATCTGAAGAGAAACCCCTAGGGATAAAAACTCTATCTAAGGTCTCAAAGAATGGTTCGGTTTCAAAGAGAAGCAAGAAGACCACCGAACCCCCCATAATCGAGAAGAAGCCTTCAAACGCCATATTAGGAGGAGGCGACATCGCGTTCCCCCTCCTCTTCTCTGCGGCAGTCATGGAGCACATCATCCTCAAAGGGATCCCTAAGATCCATGCCGTCTACTATTCATTCGCAATCTCAGTAGGCGCTGGTATCGCTCTCGCCCTTCTCCTCTTCCTTGCGAAAAAGGACAGATTCTATCCAGCAATGCCTTTCATAAGCGCCGGCTGCTTTGCAGGCTATGGAATCATCCTGCTCCTCCTCTGATCACTCGACGATGAAGCTTCCCTTCATCCCCATCCCTCTATGATTGCCGACACTGCAATAGTACTCAAAGGTACCTTTCTTGTCTGCCACAAATTCGATAGTGTCTGTCCCTCCATCGCGAAGCTGTTCAGTCTTCGCTCCGAATTCATCGATAACAAAATCATGGAATCCAGATGCGCTCATGAATTCTATCCTTACCCTGTCTCCCTCTTTGACCCGGAGTGTTGGCGACTCTACTCCATCGACAAAGAACCTGTAATTCTTCCCTTCCACCCTCAAAGTGATGATATCTGTGTCCCCTGTTTTTCCCAGAGAGAGCCCATCCGGCATCCCGCCCTCCGGCGGATATCTCGATGGATCATCCAGGCAGTCCGCGCTCCCGACCGGGCACGAACCGGATACGGCATCACTAGTATCCGCCTGGATGGGCACCTGAGTGGAACATGCAGACGCGAACACAGCCAAAGTGAGTATTACTAAGATATATTTCATAAGAATCGACCTCCTTGAGAGAACAAAGGGAGATAGGATGATAAAGAGGTTTGGTTGAAGGATTAAAAAGAATATTTAACCATTGTTAACTATAAAGGTTGAGCGTCTTCTGCCGTAGCGAGGCGGAATAGGAATGCGGATTCACCACAAGACCGTCCTTTGCCGCTATCACCTGGATGCCTGTCTGTTTCTGGATCTCCCTTGACTCATAGAGCGGGTCAGAGGACAGCATCTTCCCTCCGAAATGGGTGATGACCGCGAGGCGCGGATTCACTCTCCTCATGAGCTTGATGGCATCATCCGAATTGAGGCAGTGGTCGCACTTCTCAGAGAACGGCATCGTCACATTCATGATAAGGATGTCTGAGTTCTCGTATTGCTTTGCGATATCCTGGGAATACCCTGTCTCGCCGGTGAAAGACAGGACGAATTTCGGGGTGAACAGCTTGAACCCGATCCCCCCATCTGTCGATTTCGTCTTGAGGGTATGGATC
>Ga0066601_10000292_pt1 | contig 21311 bp, 17 predicted proteins | sample Medcelwee11metaG_FD_59487 | JGI IMG/M metagenome (GOLD analysis project Ga0066601, IMG submission 59487) | Freshwater pond sediment microbial communities from the University of Edinburgh, under environmental carbon perturbations - Medium... | ecosystem: Environmental > Aquatic > Freshwater >... | reverse complement strand
AAATAGGCAAATCAAATTCATCGGATTGCGGTAAAAAAGAAAGCAAGGTCGCCAGTTCTTTTTTTGAATAGTGAGCGATGCTTTTCCCGTTGAGTAGAACCCCTCCTTTTTTAGCGGGGATCAACCCGGAAAGAATCCTTAGTAAAGTCGATTTTCCAGCTCCATTCTGGCCAAATATCAGGACAAAATCGCCTTTTTCAACAGAAAAATCCAATCCTTGAAGAATCGGCCTGTTGCCGGCAAAATGGGATAAATCAATTACCTGAATCATGGATGGTCATTTTATTTCATTTCATAAGTGCCGGCCGTCGTTAAAAAAGCACCTAATTCCTCGGCGATCAGCACAACCCGCGGCCCGGGTCTTAGCCAGAAAGAGTCCTTTATAATCCTGATCTGTCTCTTGGCGACGGCGGAGACCATGGCATAGGGTCGCCACAAAGCAAGGACCCTATCATCGGAAATTCCTTCATAATGTGCTGAAATTTCAAAAATGAATTCAGGATTAAGAGAAATCACCGATTCCAGCGATATATTTGGATAATCAATATTTCCTTCATAAGCATTCGTTCCGCCGGCAATTTCCAGAAGATCATTAATAAAATCTTTTTTGCCGATGATATACATATTCTTTAGCTCAGCGGTGTTTCTCCCGGCAATAAAAAGGGTTCGCACCTTCTCCCGCCCTTTGACCCTTCCGGAAATGTCTCGCATTTTTTTTTGAATTGAAAAAACGAGCCGCTTGGCTTCGTCTTCGGCGCTCAGTGCCCGTCCGATTTGTAGAATCGATTGCAGCAGATCGGACAAGCGGCTATGTTGGACCACTACGATCCGCGATTGTTGGCGCAGAAATTTTAATTTTTCATAGTGTTCCGGATAGATGAGGATCATGTCCGGAGCCAAAGAAACAATCAATTCAATATTAATATCCAGGAAACCCCCGATTTTTTGAATGTTCCGGGCAGCCGCCGGATAATCACAAAATTTCGTGATACCCACCAAGGTGTTTCCTTTGTTCAAAGCGAAAACAATCTCGGTTACTCCTGGAGCCAAGGAAATGACCCTTTGAGGAAAAACCGCCGACACAGTCATTAAAAAGATCAAAATACCAAAGCTGATTTTTAAGTTTGCCGACAGAGGTAGGTGATAACTCAATTGGCCACCTGGTATTTAACTCCTAACAAAATCCTGCGCAAAGGCGCAGGGTATCCCAAAACTTCTTCAAAATGAGAATTGAAGGCGTTACTGATCCGACAAAAAATTGAAATTCTTTTTTGCAGGGGTACGCTAAAAAATAAACCGAAATGACTGAATCGGGAGTTCTCCGACACCGACCAAAGCAATTCATTATAATCCAGTCGTTTCCCCACAACCACCATCTCGGTGGAAATGGAAAATCCGGGGCTTTGGTAGTGAAGGGCGGTGGACAAAGAATGGCGGGGACGGCGTAACAACGCCCGGTCATACTGAATGTCCTGCGTATGCAAATAGGTATAAGCGGTCAACCAATTCAATCCCCTGGCAATTTCCCAATTACCGGCTATTTCCACCCCCATGATTTCGGCTTTGTTGATATTCGCAAACTTTGCCGTAATGGGACTAAAACCAATTAGATTAGCGTATGTGGAATCAAAATAGGTGAGGTCAAAAACCAAACGGTTTAAGAATAAATCCGCGCCAACTTCATATGATTTTCCGGTTTCAGGCAGTAAAAGAGGATTTCCCCAATATGGGTTGAGCCTTTCCGGCAAAGTAGGAGCGCGAAAACTCCCGGAAAATGAGGCCCGAAGTTTTAGAAATGAGTTAAAATTAAATGAAACACCAAATTGTGGTGAGTAAACTCCGGGCAAGCCTTCATATTTATCATGCCTCAGTGAACCTGAAAGCAGAAATTTGTCTAAATCAGCATGCAAATCCATAAAAAAGGAAAAATTATCCGTTTTTAGTCCGCGAAACAACTTTTCATCGTTGTTTGTATTATCAATTTTTTGCCTGGAGAGATCCAAACCGGCAGTAATACTCAGTTTTTCCAAAAAATTTAGTGAATATTTTGCCTGCAATTCAGTAATAAATGAATTGTTTGCGAAATATGAATTCCAAATATCATCCGGATCCGAAAAATCATAATTATTCCAATGCAAGGACCCTTTAAAATCAAAACTGCTTTTATCATCAATTCGCCAATTCACTGGCATGGCGATGAGAAAATTGCTTTGTCTGTATTTGCGATCAGGGGTCGGCAATCCCAGATATTGAGGGATACCGGCATCCACAAGTGTTCCAAAAAAAGAAATACCCAAATCAAAATCATTCTTTTTATATCCAGAAAAAAAGGAAAAACCCTGGCGATCAAAATGATCGTTTTTCAAGGCATCATCGTAATTAAGGAAATTGCTATTTAAAAAAACAAAAAAATCAGAAAAACGTTTGCCGAATTGAACATTGCTTTCCAGCGTCCCATAGCTGCCTCCGGACAGAGTGAAAGCCAATCCTTCCTTTTTCCGGGTAATGATATTTACCACCCCCCCCATGGCGCTTGATCCATACAGGTTGCTCAGCGGGCCGCGAACAATCTCAACCTTTTCAATTAATTGCGGTGATAAAAAAGAAAAGTTTCCGGCTAATGAAGACGATGGATCGTGCAATTTGATCCCATCCACCAAATACAACATTTGATTGACCGACGCCCCCCGGGCAAAACTGTAGGAAAATTGCGCGGGATTTCCGGCATTGAGCACCAGCATCCCCGGGCTTTGATTTAAGAGCCCCTTTAACCCATCCGGACAGAAATTCCGTATATGCTCTTCATCCAAGACCGTGATGCTTTGCATGGCACGGTAAAGCGGAACCTTGCCGATTACCTCAATTTTTTCTTCAATCAGGGGTTTTTCCTTTTTTTCTTCAGGAAAAGTCCAGGGGAATAAAACTAAAATCAACCAGCATAATAGTAAAAAACGCCGCATGGCTTTTGCTCCCAAAAAAATTAAAGCGTTACACCTTCATCATTATCCGCCCTCCGCAGATAATTGAAATTTGGCTGATACCTGATAGGTCTTCCGACTTCCGGAATCTTTAAAAAGCCTTCCCACCCCATTCTGGGGGCAGTGGCTGAGACTTTCAAAGATACTTCCTGAATCCAGGTCCGGTCACGGCAGCGGGGGCTGTGGGGGTGACCCTCTTCCCTTGAATCAAGCCTCAAAATTGATCTTACTAAATGAAATGACGGTTGTCAATAATGGAGAATAAAATTCTTTAAAAACATAACCGACGGCCCAACCCCTGAAAACTTGGAAGCGGATGGAACCATTGAAAAGCATGCACAGTTGTGCTACCCTCAAAAAAATGAAAAAAACAATCGCGGGGCTGCTTTTTCTTTTCTTGTCGGCCCAAGCCGCGCCGAGCCATGAAATCAGGGCCATGACCGGGTTGATTTTTAGTAAATACCTGTTTTCCGGCGAGATCGATTCCCTGAACCGACAGCAGAAATTGGGATCGGGCATCGGCGTAGGCTGGGCATTCGACCTCAGCCCGAACATGAAGCTGGAGGTCGACGCCCTGTTCAACACAAAAGGAGCGAAGACCGAACTGCAATATGCTCCAGGCAAGACGATCCTGGGAATTTATAAAAACACCTCGCTCGCTTTTCCGATTTTATGCAAATATCGTTTGCGGGAAACGGCATCTCCGTACGCCGCCCTGGGGCCCGAATTTGTTTTTATCCTTTCGCATTATCTGACGTTCCCGGAGAGCGGGGATACTTTTAATGTTGCCGATGTTACGAAAAAGCTCGTTCTGGCGTTCAATATCCTGCTGGGCTATGAGTTGCCCATCGGGAAATGGGGGTTGTTCGCCGAAATTCGCTATAACCGCTGTCTCAGCAATTTCTTCATCGACCCGGAGGCAACAGTGAAATGTGAAGCCATCAGCTTTTTGCTCGGGGGCGTATATTATCTGTGAAAATCATTGAAGAAATCGTAAACCGGCGCTCGGTCCGCGCCTATAATGGCAAACCAGTCGATAAAGAGAAATTGACCAGGATTCTCGAAGCGGGACGCCTGGCGCCGACGGCGCGCAACCAGCAGGATTGGCGGATCATCATCATCACCGATCCCCAGGTAAAAAACACGTTGCTCGACCAGGCTTCTCCCCAACAGGCATTCCTAAAGCAGGCGCCCATCATTCTCGCCGCATGCGCCTTGCGTCCGGAGTATATCATGCGCTGCGGCCACCCGGCCTTTCTCATTGACCTGGCGATCGTGCTGGAACATATCGCCCTGCAGGCGGTACGTGAAGGCCTGGGCACCTGCTGGATCGGTTCGTTCGATGAATGCCGGGCAAAAAGCGTTTTGGGCATCCCCGACCCTGTCCGCATCGTGGAGCTGATGAGCCTGGGAAATTTTGACCTGCTACCAGCTGCCCGGGATCGCAAGCCGATACAGGAGCTGTTCAAATGGGAAATGTGGTGACGGGAAAAGGCATTTCCAATCTGCGGTCGAACGTATTTACCATTCACGATTTGATGTTTCCGCTGTATGTGATCCGCGGGGAGAAAAACCTGCTGGTCGACTGCAGCATATTGGCGAAAACAAAAGAGATCAAGGGGAAACTGAACGAATTGCTGGGAAAGGAAAAAATCGATCTGGTGCTTCTTACCCACTCGCATTACGACCATACCGGCGCATGTTCCTATCTGCAGAAAGAATACGGCTTCGAAATCATCTCTTCCATGCGAACCAAGGAGATCCTGGAAAATGACAAAGCCATCGAATTCATTGACAACCTGAACCAGAAATTCAAAAAAGTCTTAAATGACCGATCCAATAGTGTTTTTAGCAAACCTGAGCATATCCGCGGAATTGATGAAAATGACACAATTAGGATATCGGGCGACCAATGGATCGAAGTATTTGCAACACCCGGTCATACACGATGCTCGATTTCATTTTTGCTGAAACCCGAAAATATCCTTTTCCCGGGAGATGCGGCCGGCGTAATAGAAAAATCCGGGAAAATTAAGCCATTGTTTTTGTCCAGTTATGCGCTTTACGAACAATCATTGAAAAAATTGATGGCCCTTAAGGCCGTTGTGCTGGCTTTACCGCACAACCGGGCGATTAAAGGGGAAAATAAAGTTCAGGAATTTCTTGAAAGCTCTCTCCGGGAAACCCAAAGGCTTAAGGAAGAAATTCTGGCCGCATTGCAAATCTCAACCGATTTCGCCTCGATCGCCGAAAATATTTTAAACCGGGAATATACGCTTCCCGCCATCATGGGGCCCAGGGAAGCGCATTTAATCAATGTCACCGCCATGGTGAAAAGTATATTTTATGAATTTGTAAAGGACCCGCATTAAAAATCTTGCGCCGGCAGCCTACGATTTTATTTTGATCCTTTTCGCATGCTCAATGAATGAAACGAAGAGAGGGTGCGGCTGCAGCGGCCGCGACTTGAATTCGGGGTGGAACTGACACCCCAAGAACCATGGGTGTCCCGACAATTCAACGATTTCTACAAGATTCCGCTCCGGATTCTTACCGCTGATGCGCATCCCCTTGTTTTCAATCATGTATTCGAATTCAGGATTGAATTCATAACGGTGGCGGTGTCTCTCAGATATTTTTTCCTGTTTGTAGATCTTGAAAGCCAGAGAATTTTTTCGCAAAATGCATGAATAGGATCCAAGCCGCATGTTGTGGCCCATATTTTCAATATTTTTCAATTCCTTTAATTTAAGAAAAATTTTATGCCCTGTCTGCGGATCGAATTCGGTGGAATGGGCGTCTGGCAATCCCAGGACATTCCGCGAGAATTCGACCGTGGCCACCTGCATGCCAAGGCAGATGCCGAAAAAAGGAACTCCCTGGCCGCGGGCATACTCGACCGCCCGGAGCATCCCGTCGATCCCCCGGATGCCGAATCCGCCTGGAATTAAAATGCCTTGAATATTTTTTAATGCTTCTCCAGGATCGCTGTCTGCCAGATTGTCGGAATCGATCAAATTCAATCTGACCCTGACATGGTTTGCCACTCCGGCGTGGAACAAGGCTTCAAAAAGGCTTTTATAGGCATCGGAATGCTTGACATATTTGCCCACGATGCCTATGGTTACCTCTTTGGATAAGCTTTTGGCCAACTTGACCCATTTCCCCCAGGCAAGCGAGTCATCCTGGCGGTCTTTGAGTTTTAGCTTTTTCAAGATGATCGCGCCCAGGCCTTCTTTTTTGTATATCAAGGGAATTTCATAGATCGTTTCCACGTCGACGGCGCTGACAACCGCCTCTTCCTTCAAATTGGCGAAGAGCGCAATTTTTTTCTTGATATCGGCCGGCAGGGGCGTTTCCGCTCGGCACAAAAGTATGTCGGGCTGGATGCCGATTTCCTGAAGTGCCTTTACGCTGTGCTGCGTGGGTTTGGTTTTCAGTTCGCCGGCGGTTTTAATGAAGGGTACCAGGGTCAAATGGACATACAGCACCTGCGCTTCATCCAATTCCAGTCCGATCTGGCGGATGGCTTCAAGAAAAGGAAGGCTTTCAATATCGCCCACCGTTCCGCCGATCTCGATCAATACAACATCCGCGGTTTTTCCGACCTCGAAAACCGCAGCCTTGATCTCATCGGTCACATGCGGGATAACCTGGACGGTTTTTCCCAAGTAGTCGCCGCGGCGCTCTTTCAGGATCACTTTTTCATAGATCCTGCCTGCCGTCCAATTGCTTTTTTGTGAAGTCTGGGTCGTGGTGAACCTTTCATAGTGGCCGAGATCCAGGTCCGTTTCCGCACCGTCTTCGGTGACAAAAACTTCCCCGTGTTGGAAGGGGCTCATGGTCCCGGGGTCCACATTCAAATAGGGATCCAGTTTAAGAATGCTGATATTATATCCATAGGACTCCAGAATATTCCCGATGGAGGCGGCGGCGATCCCTTTTCCCAAAGAAGACAAAACGCCGCCCGTAATAAAAATGTACCTCGTTTTAGGCATGTTTGCCTCGCAATATTTTTTCGATTCTTTCAATATCCTCGGGAACATCCACGCCATAAGAAATATAATCGGTCTCGATGATATGAATCTTCTCACCCAGAAATAAAAACCTTAGCTGTTCCAGGTTTTCGGCCTTTTCCAACTGAGATATCCCGGCCCTGATAAAATTTTGGAGCATTTTCTTGGTGTAGCCATAAATGCCGATATGCTGAAAAAATCCATCGAACCATTCATCGCCGCAGAAAGGAATGGGGGCCCGGGAAAAATACAAGGCCTGCTTGTTTTTGTCGAAAACAACTTTAACGACATTTTTTGAGTGAAAATCCTCATGCGAATCATTGCGCCGGGCGGCACTGACGATATGATTCTCTCCCAAAGCCCGATAGACCTCGCGTATTAGATTCTCAGAAATGAGCGGTTCATCTCCCTGGATATTGATGACCGCCTCGCAATCCTTTTTCTCAATAACAGACCAGACCCTTTCTGATCCTGATTTTATAGTCATATCGGTCATTTCGGCTATTCCGCCAAAGCCAACCACTTCATTAAATATGCGCTCATCGTCGGTTGCCACAATGATATCGGCAAAGCACCCTGTTTGGGCGACCTGCCGATAAACTCTCTCTATCATTGATTTACCGGCAATTTTCGCCAATGGTTTCCCGGGAAACCGGCTGGAATAATATCGAGAAGGAATGACCGCCGCAATATTCATTTCACCGTTTTCCCTTCCAGGTCGCGTGTTTTGCTTTCCAGAGCTTTCATTTCCATTTGGCAAGAACCTTGAAAAAAGGCGCCATCTTCAATAATCATTTTTGGTGCTGCCACAGAGCCGATAACCCTGCCCTTGGAAAATATTTCGATTTTTTCCTTGGCTTTGATGGTTCCCTTCACCCTGCCGTTTATGGCGATGCTGATCACTTCGATATCGGCTTCGACCTCACCGGTCTCGCCAACGATCAGCCCTCCACCGGAAAGGATCTTGCCTTTAAAAACGCCATCAATTCTAAAATTTTCTTTAAACTTGATATCGCCAATGATCTCGGTCTCCTTATCAATAAAACCACTGATCTTTATTCCCGATTCGATTTTATTCATTTTTTCTCCTTGCTCAAAATTGAAAAAAGCCTTTCGAATTCAGCCAGAGAGTTAAAAAAAATCTCCATTTTCCCTTTTCCGGATTTTGCATAATTCAGTTTCACTTTGGTTGCCAGGCATTGGGTTAATTTATTCTCCATTTTTAAAATATCCGGATCGGGGCCGATTTTTACTTTGCTGGAAACAGAATAAAACTTTTTTACCAGCATTTCCGTCTGCCGCACCGAGAGTTTTTTTCTTATGATCTGAGCTGCGGCATCGAGCATGTCCTGGTCATTTTTTAAAGACAGCAAGGCGCGGGCATGGCCTTGGTCCAGTTTTTCCTGGGCGATATCTTCCTTGATTTGGGCAGGCAATTTCAGCAATCTTAAATAATTGGCCAGCGTTGCCCGATTCATGCCGATTCTCTCGGCGGTTTCCTGCTGCCCCTCGCCACTTTTGGCAATCAGCGCCTCGATGCCTTCGGCAATCTCAATGGCATTCAATTCTTCTCTTTGAATGTTTTCGATCAATGCTTCGGCCATAATGTCATTATCGGAAAATTCCTTGACCATGGCGGGAATCTTTTCCCATTTCAGTAATTGCGCGGCGCGCCACCGCCTTTCACCAACGACCAGAAAATATTTTCCATCTTTTTTGTAAACCACTACAGGCTGAATAATCCCCACTTCCTTCATGGATTCAGCCAATTGCAGCAATGCATTTTTTTGGAAATTTTTGCGCGGCTGAAATGGGTTGGGATGAATGCCGTCCACATCGATATCGATCAGCTTGTTTTTCCCGATCGGTTCATTGGCAATGATCGCAGCAATTCCTTTTCCAAGAACTTTTCGTTTCATTTTCGCATCATCTCCTTGGCCAAAGACATATACGCCCGGGCACCCGCTGATTTGATGTCATAGATTTGAATCGGCTTGCCAAAACTGGGAGCTTCAGACAGGCGAATATTCCGGGGAATCACCGTATCATACACCTTGGATTTGAAATAGTTTCTTAGTTCATCTTCGATCTGCTTGGAAAGATTGGTCCTCTCATCATACATGGTAAGCAAGACACCCTTTATATCCAGCGCGGGGTTGAAATTATCCTTGATGCGGTTGATGGTATTCATTAAGTCCGACAAACCCTCCAGCGCATAATATTCGGCTTGAATGGGAATCAAAACATGGTCCGCCGCGGTCAGGGCGTTTATCGTCAGCAAACCCAATGAAGGCGGCAAATCCATCATGATATAAGCATATTCATTTCCCAATTCGAGCAGGACATTTTTTAAGTACAAATGGTTGTTGTCTTCGGAAACCGTTTCCATTTCAAATCGGGCCAGATTGCGCATGGACGGGACCACATCCAAATACTTCAGTTCCGTGTGAACAATCGCTTCACGAATATTGATTTCACCGGCCAGGGCCGAATAAACATCCTTCCTGTTCGATTTTTTATCGATGCCGACACCGGTCGTGGCGTTGGCTTGCGGATCAAGATCGATCAGCAATATCTTTTTTTCAGCAATGGCCAGGGCCGAGGACAAATTGATTGCGGTTGTGGTTTTGCCTACCCCGCCTTTCTGATTGGCAACAGCTATGATTTCACCCATTTTTTTTATGTTTCACGTGAAACATTCTCCAGTTTAAAAATTACCAGATTGTTCCTAAGGGGGATATTATATAGGTTTTGACGAATGTTTGCCACCTTATTCTGAATATTTTTGATTTTATCGGCAGATGAAATCAGCAAAAGCTCTTTCACTTTCTTTTTGTAGACATATTCGGCCAGCAATTCAATTTTTGGAAACCCCCTGGCAATCAGGGTGCGCTGAGATGCATTGTGCCGGTGTAAAAATTCCTGGATCGGACCCTCAAAAATTTTAACGTTGGCCAGATTCAAGGCGCATAAGGCTTCTTTCAGAAAAATTGCTTTCTTGTGAATGGTTTCGGCTAGAACAAATTTTTTTTCGGGGAAAGATATCGCCAGGGGAATGCCCAGCAGGCCGCCCCCGCTTCCGGCATCAATGACGTGCGAAGTGGAAATGAATTCCTTCAATAAAAGAGTTTCGTCCACAAGCAAGTTCAGCGTTTCCCGGGTCGATTGCCTGGAAACCAAATTGATCTTTTTATTGTATTCCAATAAAAAATCAACATATAAGCCCAGCGACATTTCGCCTTCTCCTGAAAAAATCAAATTTTTGAAAACGGGACAGCGGCAATCATCATGGTTATGAATGTTTCACGTGAAACACAATCGTGAAAAAACCATTCGTCATTGCCGGCTTTTGATAAAAACAAAATATACGGCGGACAACAGCCAAATCGTCAGTACCAGGGGGATGAATTTTTGAAAGCTGATCAACAATAAAAACGGAGAGAAAAGTATCAAAGAAATCGCGATAATCGCCGAAATTTTCCTTACAAGTGTTTTAAACAAAATCAAAAATTAAAATAGAGTTCAAATTCTTTCGGATGGGGAATCTGGGAAATTTCTTCGATCTCCGCCCTTTTAATTTTCAGCCATTGCTGAATAAGCGCATCATCAAATACATTGTTATACTTTAAATATTCATTGTCTTTTTCCAGACAGTCCAGGGCTTCGGACAGATTTTCCGGCAATTGCTTGATCTTGTTTTTAAAAACTTTGGTATCGGGGATGCCGCCATCAAAGGGGCCGAAATTAAATTTCTCCGGAGACAGATTTTTAAAAATGCCGTCAATTCCAGACAGCATCATTGCGGATAAAAACAAATAGGGATTGGAAGAGGCATCACCGGGCCGATATTCAAGCCTGGTTTCGTCTTGGTTCACATAGGCCGGGATGCGTATGGCCGCATTCCGGTTGGAGGTGGCGAAAATTGCTGAAACCGGAGCCTCGAATCCCCTGACCAACCTTTTGTACGAATTGGTTGAAGGGTTGGAAAGGGCGCTTAAAGATCCAGAATGGAACAAAAGCCCGGATAAATAATGCAGGCCGATATCGGAAAAATTGGCATAATTGCCTTTTTTAAGAAAAACATTGATTTCTTTGTTCATGATGTATTGATGAACATGCCAGCCATTGCCGGCTTTTCCAAAAAATGGCTTGGGCATAAAAGTCACAAACAGGTCGTTTTTCCTAGCCAAGTTAAAAAGTACGTACTTGATTATCACCGCCTGATCGGCCGTTTTAAGCAAAGTGCTGAATTTTGTCTCTATTTCGTGCTGATTTACCGCCACTTCGTGATGGTGGTATTTGATTTCAATTCCGAGCTGCAGCAACAAGGCGACCGCTTCATTCTTAAAATCAACGAACTCATCTTCGGGCGATCCGGCATGATAAAAATTTGTTTTTGTTTCGCTGTCTTTTTTCAAGTGATAGTAGTTCCCATCCTCATGAACCCCATATTCGGCGTTTTTAAAGATAAAAAATTCAAATTCAGGCCCAAAAAAAGCGTTGGACCCTATCTTGGATTTAACCAGCGCAACTTCTGCTTTGGAAGCCACAAAACGCGGATCCTCGGAAAACCGCGTGCGGGCATTATCGGTCAGGTGAATATTGGCCATAAAAATCGCGGTTTTTCTCTCCCGGAACGGATCGATCACCATGGTTTCCAAATCGGGGATCATGACCATGTCGCTTTTTTCAGGTTTGGCGAAACCGTATGAAGAAGCATCAAAGCCGACACCGCCGCTTAATAGTTTTTCATCCAGCATGTTGCTGGGGAGGATAAGGGAATGCAGCTTTCCTTTCAAGTCAAGTATTTTCAAATCAATGAATTCAATTTGCATTTCCTTGATTTTCTTTTGCGTGTTGTTCAATGCAGTTTTGTCTTTCATGATTTGCATATAAACAAAAATATTTTTTTTGTCAATACTTGACACTGACCACTTTTTCTTCTAGTATTGAACAGTAAAATCGAGCAGACGAGATAGAAATGGCGTTATTTTTTCCACATTTGTTAAAATATTTGTGGAAAAAGGTGGGGAAATGGACAATCTGGAAAAGTTGAAAACTTATTTAAATGGTGTTTTGGACGAACCTTCCATAAAAAAATGGATCGAACCACTGAAATATATTGGCTCCCTGGACAACACTCTTTTTCTGGGAGCTCCCGAACAAAAGAATCTGATTTGGATCAAACAAAATCTATTGGAAGATATCAACAAATATACTAAAAAAAATTTCAACTTCATAACCAAAATCGTTCCCCTGGGCGAAGAGGAAATCAATCAGGATATGCAGGATGCTGCCAGGAAGAATGCCAGTCATGACTCGCGCTTGCAAAAAAAATATACTTTTGATTCTTTGGTGCAAAGCGATTCCAACCGAATCGCTTATTCGTTTTCTTACAGCGTGTCGGAATTTCCCGGAAAATCCTATAACCCTCTCTACATTTATAGTGATGTCGGTCTGGGTAAAACCCATTTGATGCAGGCAATAGGAAACCGCATCATCCAGAACAACGACAAAATCAACGTGGTTTATTTAACTACCAGCGATTTCATGAATGAATACGTGGAATATACCCGATTGAACAAACGTTCTGATTTTATTAAAAAATATACATCCGTCGATGTTTTGTTGATCGATGATATTCAATATATCACCAAATGGGGTGGGACCAGTGAACAATTTTACTATATATTCAACAATCTCATCCAACAGGACAAGCAAATCGTTATTTGTTCGGACAAGCATCCAGACAACATGCCCGATTTGGAAAAGAGAATCAAATCGAGATTCGAAATGGGTGCCATTGTTGATATTTTTCCTTATGATCTCGAAGCGCGGATCGCCATCCTGCAAAAAAAGATTGCCGAAAGAAAAAATCTTTTTCATAATGATTTTTCCATCCCCAATGAAGTGATCGAATTTTTAGCCAATGCCATTAAAGACAATATCAGAAAATTGGAGGGGGCGCTGAACCGACTTCTGGGATACGCAGATTTAAAGCACTCAGATCTTCAATCCACAACCATCACCCTGCCTTTTGCCAAAGAAGCGCTGAAGCCATATATGAATATTGAAAAAAAAATCATCACCATAGACACCATCCAGGAATTCGTCTCGGAAAAATTTGATATAAAAATAGATGAATTGAAATCAAAAAATAATTCTCCAAAAATTGCTTTACCCAGACAGGTTGCCATGTATCTGGTAAAAAAATTAACCCGTAATCCCTTGGTGGAGATCGGAATGGCGTTCGGAGGCAAACATCATACCACGGTGCTGCATTCCATCAACAAAATCGAAAAAATGCTTCAAGTGGATAACGATTTTTCCAGAAAAGTGAATTCCTATATTGAATTTTTCAGCGATTGATGTTTTCAACAGAAATCACAAATTTTCAACACTTTAAAAGTGAAGAAGATTCAAGCACCCATAGGAATCGGCAAATTTATCCACTTTTTTTTATTGCTTGTTTCTTTTATTTTTATTATGATATTATTTTATTAAATATTAAGGCAGGTTGAATATGAAAATTTTTGTGGAAAAAGCGAAGCTTGAAAATGAGTTGAGGCTATTTCAAGGCATTTTTGAAAAAAAAGCCATCATGGAAATTCTGCAGAATATCAAACTGACGGCTCTGGATGGCGGGGTTTTGGAAATGGTGGCCACGGATTTGGAGATCGGCTTGACGGCCAATATTCAGGTGGATATTAAGAATTCCGGTTCCTTCACTGTGAATGGAAAAGATCTTTATGATTTGATATCGAAAATGCCCGAAGGCAGCATTGAGATTTCCGAGGACAATGACTTGCAGATCCTGATCACCAATGAAAAAAAGACGTGCAAGTACAAAATGCTTGGTTTGCAATCATCCGATTATCCCGAACTGCCCGTCAATGATCTTTCCAATGCCATTAAACTATCGCTTGTGGATTTTCAAGCCATGATCAACAATTGTTATTATGTCATTTCTCCGGAATTGAAATTCAATCTTGGCGGCGCCCTGATGACCATCTCCAAAAATAAATTGGAAATGGCTGCTACCGATGGCCATCGTTTGTCTTATTCTTTTTTCAATGCCGACACATCGGTTTCTGATCCCGTGGAATATATCCTTTCCCGAAAAACGCTGCTTGAAGTCTTGAAAATCGGAAGCGCGGGAGAATTGGAATTTGCATTTGACAACAACAATCTTTTTTTCAAGCACAAGAACAGGATCTTGTGTTCCAGAATTGTGGACCAGAAATTTCCCAATTACAAAACCGTCATTCCTGAAAAAACGGAACAGACAGCCATTATTCGAACCGATGAACTTCTGCAAACCCTGCGCAGAATACTGATTTTCAAAACCCGGAACAACGGGGTTGTATTTAAATTTTCCAAAAACAAACTGGTTCTGGAAAGAACGACGCCGGAAAAAGGCGAAGGCTACGATGAGATCGCCGTTGAATATGGAGGAAAAACAGTTGCCGTCGGCTTCAATGGAAACTTCATCCTTGATTTTTTAACCCATATCAACTCTGAAAAAATAGGCATTGGCTTGAACGACAGCGAAAGCTCTTTTCTGTTCAAACCCATGGACGAGAAAAGCGCCAATTTCATTTACATTGTCATGCCATTGAATATTTGATTTTTACTTGCTAGTTAAAAAGTTAGAAATTAACGGTTTCCGAAATTTAAATAATTTTTCGATCCGGTTTGGCGATACGAAAAATTTGATTTTTGGCATTAATGGCAGCGGAAAAACTTCGGTTATCGAAGCATTGTTCTTGCTTGGATTCGGTAAATCATTTTTGCCGGTGCACAAAAAAGAGTTGGTGGGTTTTTATGCTCCCGGATTTTTTATTCATGCCGAAGTGCTCAATAAATCAGGAGAAAACACCTTGACCGCCAGCCTGGATAAAAGTTTCTGCCTGCAAATAAACAATGAAAAGGCGGTTTTGTCGCAAACCAGCCACTATCTGTATCCGCTGTTTTTTTCTTCTTTCAATTACAACTATTATATTGACCATATAGCCTATTTCAGAAAATTGATTGATCGCTTCCTCCACGGGATCCACTCTCTTTACATGCATGATGTTTTGCGCTATAATACCATTTTAAAGCAAAAGAATTATTTGTTAAAAAATTTGGGAAAATCAATTAATAATTCAGAGTTGAACAGTTGGAATACAATTTTGGCTGAATCGGGATGCAAAATAGTTAAAAAAAGAATGACTTTCATCCAGCAATTGAACGATGCGATCAATGAAATATTCCATTTCGATCTAAAGATAAATTATTATCCCGCCCTGCTTGCCACATCGTCTCCTTCGGCGGATTCGATCCTTAGCGACCTGTGCCTGATAAGAAATTCGGAAATCAAATGCAAGCGCTCCCTGCTCGGCCCCCAACGGGACCGGTTTGATGTCATGGTTTCCGGGAAAAAACTGCAATTGTTTTCTTCGGGTGAGAAAAAAAAATTTTTGATGATGGTTTTTGCGGCTTATATCGAAATGTTCCGCCAGGTGCGGAACGACTACCCTGTTTTTCTAATTGATGACTACGACGCGGCCATGGATGAAAAGAACTTGGATTTTTTATTGGATCACTTTTCTAAAATTCAGATCATTGCCACTTCGGTGGCAAAAAATGAAAAATTTGGGCATTTGTTTGAGCTAAAAAAGGAGAATTAACCGTGGACAAAACCAATGCCAATTTTGAAGATAAATCCTATACGGCAGACAACATAAAAGTTCTTGAAGGCTTGGAGGCGGTCCGGGTCAGGCCGGCCATGTATATCGGCAGCACCGGCTCTTCGGGGTTGCACCATCTGGTTTATGAAGTGGTGGACAATTCGATCGATGAAGCCATGGGCGGTTTTTGTGACAAGATTGAAGTGACGGTCCATTTCGACAATTCAGTCACGGTGAACGACAACGGCCGCGGCATCCCGGTTGATCTGCACAAAGAAGAAGGAAAAACGGCGGCGGAAGTGGTCATGACCACCCTGCACGCCGGTGGAAAGTTCGACAAAGAAAGCTACAAGATGTCCGGCGGATTGCATGGTGTCGGTGTATCGGTCGTGAACGCCCTTTCCTCTAAACTCGAATTGGAAATCAAAAGAGGGGGAAATATTTATTTTCAAAAATACGCATCCGGCAAACCGACATCCGAATTAAAATTGATCGGCAAATCAAACAAACGGGGGACCAAGGTCACTTTCTGGCCCGATGAAGATATTTTTGAAACCATTGAATTCAATTACAGCATTTTGTCGCGAAGATTGAAGGAGCTGGCGTTTTTAAACCAGGGGCTGACCATTGTCCTGAACGATGAGAGGGTCGACAAAAAGGAAGTTTTCTACTATAAGGGCGGAATCGTCGAATATGTAAAATACCTGGTGGGATCAAAAGAGAAGATCCACAATTCTCCCATATTCATCTCCAGCAAAAAAGACGATATTGAAATTGAAATCGCCTTTCAATATGTGGAATCTTATAATGAGACGCTTTTTTCTTTTGTCAACAACATCAATACGGTTGAAGGGGGAACCCATCTTTCCGGATTCAAATCAGGCATTACGCGCACGATCAATAATTTTGCCCAGGCCAACAACCTGTTGAAGGATTACAAGGAGGTTTTTTCCGGAGATGACGTTCGCGAGGGCCTTACCGCGGTAATCTCCATCCGTATCAAGGACCCCCAATTCGAAGGCCAGACCAAGGCCAAATTGGGAAACTCGGATGTCAAGGGAGTTGTGGAATCATTTGTCAATAAAAAACTTGGAGAATACTTCGATGAGAACCTGAATGTGGCACGTTCCATTATCAACAAAGTTTTGCTCGCGGCCAAAGCCAGGGAGGCTTCCAAAAAAGCCAAGGACCTGGTCCGCAAGTCGAACTTGCTGGAAAACACCACCCTACCGGGGAAGCTGGCCGACTGCCAGTCCAAAAACCCGGAAGACAGCGAATTGTATATTGTGGAAGGCGACTCGGCCGGCGGATCGGCCAAGCAGGGGCGGGACCGGCGCTTTCAGGCCATTCTCCCCCTCAGAGGGAAGATTCTCAATGTGGAAAAAGCTTCGGCAACCAAAATGCTCGAGAATGAAGAAATAAAAAAAATGGTTGCCGCCCTGGGCGTGGGCATCGGCAAAGACGTGTATGACATTGAAAAATTGCGCTATCACAAGATCGTGATCATGACCGATGCTGATGTTGATGGTTCGCATATCCGCACCCTGATCATGACTTTTTTCTTCAGGCAGATGCAATCCTTGATTGAAAAAGGTTACTTGTACCTGGCCCAGCCCCCTTTGTTTTTAATAAAGAAAGGGCAGGCGAAGATATATCTGAAGAATGAAAGGGAACTGGAAAGTTATTTATTCAATAAAATCGCCGACGATGTTGTTTTTTATAAAAAAGGTTTTGAAGCAGAGCTTTTAAAAGGTCAAAAATTACTAAAATTCATCAAGGTGGTTCACAAGAAGAATTTATTAATGAGGAATCTCGAAAAAAGGGGCATGCCGCGGCTTTTGACCAAAAAACTCGTTGAACTTGTGGAAAGCGAGAATGATTTTAAGGATAAAAATAAAACCAAGATCATGGCCCAGCAATTGCAAAAGACCTCTCTCTGCAGCAACGTGGAGATCAAATTCGACGAAGAATACGCCTCCTATACTTTGGACATCGAGTTCGAATTTAATGGGGTGAAGACCCAAAAAACAGTAAACCATGCTTTCTTGACCGGCCCCGAATTCTCCGATATCCACGAAATATATGGAAAACTGACGGAATTTCCTTCCGCCCCCTTCTATTTGCAGATTGGCAAGGAAAGCTTTACCGTTGAAAATCGCAGGGATTTAGTGGCGTTTTTGTTTGAAAGGCTGCAAAAAGGAATATCCATCCAACGCTACAAGGGTCTTGGCGAAATGAATCCCGATCAATTATGGGAAACCACCATGGATCCGGAAAACCGCACTCTGCTTCAAGTCGGCATAAATGATTTTCATGAATGCGAGGAAATTTTTGATACCCTGATGGGCAACGATGCCACAAAGCGCAAGGATTTCATCAAGCAAAACGCTTTGAATGTGAGAAATCTCGATATTTAATGGGAAAAGACATGGAAGAAAAAGATAAGGAAAAAGAGCACAAACCCAAAGTTGAAGAAGTTTCCATTGAAAACGAGATGCAGACCTCTTATCTCGATTATTCAATGAGCGTTATTATCGGCAGGGCCATCCCCGATATCCGTGATGGCCTGAAACCCGTGCACCGTCGCTCACTTTTTTCCATGCACCAAACCGGTTCCCACTTCAATCAACCCTATAAAAAATCAGCGCGCATCGTCGGCGACGTGATGGGAAAATACCATCCACACGGAGACGCCGCCATCTACGATACCATCGTACGCATGGCCCAGGATTTTTCGCTGCGCTATCCCCTGGTTGACGGTCAGGGAAACTTCGGCTCCATTGACGGCGACTCGCCGGCGGCCATGCGCTACACCGAGGCCCGGCTGCATAAGATCACCAATGAGATGCTCAACGACCTAGACAAGGGCACGGTCGACTTCGTTCCCAACTACGACGGCTCCCTAACTGAGCCAACGATCTTACCCTCCCTGCTGCCCACGCTGCTCCTGAATGGCACCTCTGGCATTGCGGTGGGTATGGCAACTTCCATTCCCCCGCACAACCTGGGGGAATTGATCGACGCCTTTACCTATTATGTGGACAACCATGACGCCACGATCGCGGATCTGATGAAGATCATGCCCGGCCCCGATTTCCCTACCGGGGGATATATTTTCGGACAGAACATGATCCGCACCGCCTATGAAACCGGCAAGGGGAGTTTTGTTGTGCGCGCCAAGGCTGTGATCGAAACCGACAACAAGGGGCGGCAAAAGATCGTGATTACCGAGATCCCCTATCAGACAAACAAGTCCAAAATTTTGGAGAACATTGCCGAATTGGTCAAGGGCAAGCGCATTGAGGGAATTTCCGATCTTCGTGACGAATCCGATCGGGACGGGTTGCGCATAGTCATTGAAATAAAAAAGGATGAAATTCCGGAGGTCATTTTAAACTCGCTCTTTAAACATACCCAGCTGCAGAGCAGTTATTCCATTATTCTGCTGGCCATCGTGAACCAGCAGCCGCAGCAGTTCAACTTGATCGACTATTTTAATTATTTTTTGGGTCATCGCAAGGAGATCATCCGCCGCCGATCGCTCTTTGAGCTGGACAAGGCCGAAAAACGAGCGCACATCATCGAGGGTCTCAAAATCGCCCTGAGCAAGCTCGACCTGGTCATCAAAATCATTCGCTCCTCAAAGAACCGCCTGGAAGCCAAGGCTGTCCTGATTGAAAAGATCAAGCTGACCGCGGTCCAGGCCGACGCCATACTGGACATGCAGCTGTACCGGCTGACCGGGCTGGAGATCGAAAAGCTTGAAAACGAGTATATCGACCTGATCAAATTGATCAATTATCTGAAAGAACTCTTGGCCAGCGAACGACTGCTGCTGAATTTGATTAAGGAAGAATTACGCAAAGTCAAAGAGCAGTTCGCCGACAAGAGACGGACCGAGATCGTCGAAAAGCAGCTGTCTGAATTCAAGATCGAAGACATGATCAAGGATGAGGACTTTGTCATTTCCTATACCCGCAACGGCTACATCAAAAGAACGACCCTCAGCTCGTACCGCAGCATGCATCGGGGGACCATGGGCAAAAAGGGAATCGGGCTAAAAGAGGAAGATGCCATTTCCCGTGTTTTTGTTGCTTCCGCGCATGCCTATATCCTGGCTTTTACCGAAAAAGGCAGAATGTTCTGGATAAAAGTCTATGACATCCCCGAAGCTGACAGCGCCGGCAGGGGCAAGCCCATCAATCGCCTGATCGGGATCGGTTCGGAAGAAAGGGTGTGTTCGGTCATCAATGTCAGGGAATTTTCCGAAGACAAATATGTGATGTTGTTTTCCAAGCTGGGATATGTTAAAAAGACCTCGCTGGCGTCTTTTTCACGGCCGCGCATCAATGGCATCATTGCCGCGGAAGTTCCCGATGATGATTTGCTCCTGGAAGCGCAGATCACCAACGGGAACAATGAGATCATTTTGGGCACCTATCTGGGAAAAGCGCTGAAATTCAATGAAGTGAACGTCCGGCCCATGGGGCGCGGGGCGCGCGGCGTCATTGCCATCAAGCTGGGTAAAGATGATTTTGTTGTCGGGGCCGACATGATCAGTGAAAACGATAAATACATTTTGACCGTTACCGAAAACGGGGTCGGTAAAAAATCGGATTTGGCGCTTTACCGCCTGCAGAATCGCGGAGGCAAGGGGCTGATCAACATTAAAATAACTGAAAAATTGGGCAAGGTTATCGGCCTGGTCACCTTGAATGAGAATGACAGTGAAATCATCCTTTGTTCAGAAAAAGGGATCTTGAACAAACAGGATACGTCACAGGTCCGCTCCAAGGGCCGGGCGACCCAGGGCGTCAAGTTGATCAATTTGAAACCCGGCGATCGTCTGGTCGCCATAGAGAAAGTGAAAAAAGAAGCCGATTGATTCATTTGGCCAGGCGGTGAAAGTTTTTACTTATTTCCGCGTTGACGGTATCCATGTCGATTTTTTTTATTTCAGATATTTTTTTCGCGATTTGCCTTGCGGCCAAGGGAGTATTGGTTTTGCCGCGGTCGGGTTCTGGCGCCAAATAAGGAGAATCGGTCTCGCTGAACAGTTGCGCCAAAGGCGTTTTTTCCACAATTTCTCTGAGCTCGCTCGCTTTTTTAAAAGTGATTATTCCCGAGAATGATATGAAATATCCTCTTTTCAGTATTTCCGCGGCGGTAAGCTTATTTCCGGTATAGCAATGAAACACGACCGGGTTATGGAACTTTTCCAGGTCCAGAATCTTCAATACGGCTTCCTCTGCTTTCCTGGAATGGATCACCAGCGGCAGTGACCATTCCTTGGCCATGGCGATCTGTCTTTTGAAAACGCCGATCTGCTTGTCCATGGCAGACAATTTATAGTGATCATCAAGCCCCACCTCGCCGACGGCAAGAATTTTGCATTGCCGATAAAAATCGGTCATTCTTTCCTCGATCTCCTGAGAATAGCGGTCTGCCTGGTGTGGGTGGGCGCCGATCACCGCGTGGATATCGGGGTGGTATGAAAGCATCTCTTTTGTAATTTCAGTCGAAAACCCGTTAAAAGGATCGGCAACCGTGACCAGCCTGGCAAACCCCGACGAAAAGCATTGATTGATCAATTGCCAGCGGTTTTTCTCAAAACAAGGGTCATCCAAATGGCAGTGAAAATCAAT
>Ga0066601_10000287_pt1 | contig 21787 bp, 24 predicted proteins | sample Medcelwee11metaG_FD_59487 | JGI IMG/M metagenome (GOLD analysis project Ga0066601, IMG submission 59487) | Freshwater pond sediment microbial communities from the University of Edinburgh, under environmental carbon perturbations - Medium... | ecosystem: Environmental > Aquatic > Freshwater >... | reverse complement strand
GCACAAAGTGAGCATAGCTCACTTGTGCAGGAAAACATTCTGTTTTCCTTGCATCCCCACCGCCGACCCGCGCCATGGGAGGGAGTGATGCTCAGATGATATTTATTGGTACTAAAACGGAGGAACTGCAAACAAGCCAACTCACCGATAATTATTTAAAGTTCCCTGCCTCCTTCGGTCTGCATGAAAGGTGATGAGAAAAGGGAGAGGAATCTCGAGAAAGGGAAGTTCCTGGGAAGTTTCGTCATCGAGATGCTGGGGACCCCAAAGGAGCACGTAAAGGAAGCGATGGGCAGCTACATCGCCAGGCTGAAGGACGATCCTGATCTCGAATTCGAGAAGGAGTTCGTAGCAGAGCCTGAAGAGAAGGGGAAGGCCTTCTCCACCTACGCTGAGATAGAGGTCTGGTTCAAGGATCTCGAGAAGCTCTTCGCTTTCTGCCTTGATGCCATGCCTTCGAGCGTGGAGATCATCGAGCCGTCAGAGTTCAGGATGACGTCCACCACACTCTCTCCTATGCTGAACGACCTCCAGGCGAAACTGCACGAGGTCGACCTGGTCATCAAGCAGCTAAGGGTCAAGACGAAGACCCTTGAGGACAATCAGAAAAGGCTGCTCCAGAACCTGATCATCATGTCCACCCACACCATGGCGAAAGCCACGGACCAGATCTCAAAAGAGGTGGGGGTCCCTGAAGAGGCGCTGAAAAAATTCATCAATGCCATGGTCGAAGACGGGCTCCTTGAGGCTGTCGATGGGAAATGGTACAGGCCAAAACATGCATGATGATATCTCTTCGGAAATAGAATCAGTCCTTTTCTCGTCAGGAAGGAGGATGGAGGTGTCAGAGCTCGCTGAACTCACCGGCCATCCTGAATCCGCTGTCAAAAAGGCTCTTCAAGAGCTGAAAAAAGGGTATGATGAGAAAGAGCATTCCTCCCTCACCCTGCTGGAGGACGGCAACACCTGGAAACTCACGGTAAAGGATAAGTACATTTCCATGGTCTCAAAAGTGGTGCAGCAGACCGAACTCAGCACGTCAGTCCTCGAAACCCTTGCTGTCATCGCCTTCAAGTATCCCATCTTCCAGTCAGAGGTCATCAAGATACGCACCACCAAGGCCTACGACCATCTCGCTGAGCTCGAAGAGGCAGGGTTCATCACCAGGGAGCGTTCAGGGAGGACGAGGAAGATCAGGCTCACCCAGAAGTTCTTCGATTATTTCGATGTTCCGGAATCAAAGATGAAGGAGGCGTTCGCCAAGTTCGAGGCGGTCGAGGACACCATCATCGAGAAGGAGAACGAGGTCACCGAGCAGGCATTAGAAAAGCAGAGGAAAGAGGCAGCTGCCAGGAATGAGATCGAGGAAGAGAAAGAGAAGATCGGACCGCTTGAGGTGTATGATGAGGTCGCTGATCAGATAGGGACGAGCCCGGTCGAGGTCCATGACAAAGAGCTCTCTGTCGATTTGTCCAAAGAGAAGACGAAGCAGGGGGAGAGAAAGGAGCTAGAGGATGCGCTCAGCCATCTTTCGGAGATGCGGGAATCTGAGACCCTTGAGGACGCGGAGAGTCTCGATATCGACAATCTCAAGAAGAACGGAAATGGAGATGAACTACCTTTGGGAGAGGATCCTGACGAGGGAAAAGTGTCTTCAGAGGGAGATGGTGACCTGAGCCAGGATGAGAAGACCTTGAACGAAGAAGAGCCGGACGATACCTCTTCAGTCGATCCGTTCTTCGATAATGATGGGACGGACGAAGGGGGATCAAGGAAGGCGGGAAGGGTTACGGATACCATAAGGAAGGACATCATTGAAGAAGAGATGGAAATCGACGGGAATTATGATAAGGGTGATGAGGACGTTAAGGAAGACAGCGGCAAAGAACTTTTCGGCGCCCCTAATCTCGATGATGAGGATATCAGGAAGAAAAAAAAGAAGTCTGAGGACGATCTTGACCAGGTCTACAGGGAAGTTGAGAAATCAAAAGATGAGCTCATCGGGAAGATCAACAAAGGCAACCTCAACCCTGAATGAATATGCTGCTCCTTAAGTGCCCAAAGTGCGGAAACACCATGCGTTCTGAACCGAAAGGGATGGTGGGGAATAAAAGGAAACGCTGCGTGTATTGCGGGCATTCTTTTGAGATGCGGAAATATGTTGTTAAGGAGATCAGATGATCGCTGGTTCTTACTAACACATCCGGGCCGCTGCAGGTAAATGGGTATGAGGCCAAATCTGAGCTATTCTCTTGGTAGCCGCAATGTATTTATACAGCCGGCCTGCGCATTACCCGCCATGAACCCTGAACTGAAAAAGGAAAAAAAAGAATTGCTCTTCATCTCTGTCATCGGGATTGATAAGAAGGGGATCGTCGCCAACGTTTCCATGTTCCTCTACAAGAACGACATCAATATCGAGGATATCGCTCAGAAGATCATGAAGGGACACTTCGTCATGACCATGCTTGTCGACATGAGCGGCTGCAGCTGCTCGCTTGACGCAGTCAGGCAGGGGCTTGACGCCATCGGAAAGGACATGGGGCTGAAGATCCAGATCCAGCATGAGAACATCTTCAAGATGATGCACAGGGTGTGAACATGAGCATAACTGTCGAAGAGGTCTTCGAGACCGCGACCATGGTCATGAACCAGAACCTGGACATCAGGACCACTACGCTCGGCATCAATCTGAAAGACTGCGTGGATTCATCATTCTCGACATTCCGGAAGAATGTCTATGTGAAGATCGTCAGGAACGCGAAAACCCTTGTCCGCGAAGCGGAGAAACTCGAGAAAAAATACGGGATCCCCATCGTCAACAAGAGGATATCTGTCACTCCGATCTCGCTTGTCATGGAATCCCATTGTTCGAGGCAGAAGTTCCTCCAGATTGCGGTCACTCTCGACAAGGCTGCGCATGATGTAGGCGTCGATTTCATCGGAGGCTTCGGAGCCATGGTCCAGAAAGGGATGACGAGATCCGACCGGGTGCTGATCGAGTCGCTCCCTGATGTCCTTTCGAGGACCAATAGAGTATGTTCCTTCCTCAATGCCGGATCTAACACTGTCGGTTTGAACCTTGACGCAGTCAACCTCCTCGGCCCCATCCTCATCGAGACCGCGAGGAAGAGCAGGAATGCTATAGGGTGCGCGAAATTCGTGGTGTTCGTGAACGCTCCCGAAGACAGCCCATTCATGGCAGGCGCCTTCCATGGGGTCGGCGAGCCAGACCTTTCTCTCAATATCGGCATCTCAGGACCAGGGGTGGTCCGGAGCGTCGTCGAGGAGAACAAGGATTGCGACCTGACAGCCCTCTCCGAGGTCGTCAAGCGGACGGTCTTCAAGATCACCCGCGCAGGCGAGCTCATAGGGAGGGAACTCGCGCGTAACATCGATGCGCCTTTCGGCATCGTCGATATATCGCTCGCCCCGACAACCGCCCAGGGGGATTCTGTCGGCAGGATCATCGAAGCGTTCGGCATCGAGCGGGTCGGAGCGCATGGATCCACTCTCGCGGTGGCTCTCCTCATGGACGCTGTCAAGAAAGGAGGGGCCATGGCTTCAGGCAATGTCGGCGGGCTCTCTGGCACCTTCATCCCTGTGAGCGAGGATATCGCCATGATCGAGGCGGTGAAACTGGGTGCGCTGTCGCTTGACAAGCTTGAGGCACTGACAGCGGTCTGTTCTGTCGGGCTCGATATGATCGCGGTCCCTGGAGATACCCCCCCTGAGACAATCTGCGCCATCATCGCTGATGAGCTCGCCATCGGGGTCATCAACAATAAGACGACAGGAGTGAGGATCCTTCCAGCGCCAGGAAAAAAGGTTGGAGATGTCCTCTCTTTCGGAGGGCTTCTCGGGGAAGCGCCTGTCATGGCGGTGAATCCATACTCAGCGAAGCTGTTTTTAGGGAGAGGAGGGCGGCTCCCTGCACCGGTCACGAGCATGAGGAATTGATTTTTTATTAATTTCAAATCCTATCCTTAGCGTTGTCTCCTGGGTAACCCCTTGCGCTTAGACGCAGTTGCTCGTGAGTATATTATCTGCGATTCATTCGCGAAAATGGCTTATGAAAAGAGAGTTCTAGTTTCCCGAAAAAGATGGCCTTTCCTGAGCGCTGGTTCGTCCCATTTCCAGTGTGTTCCGGACACTCTTTCCAATAACAAACCTTATAAACCGTCCGACTCTTCTCATCACCGACGATAGCGTCGATAAATAATGGCAAGAAGAAACAAAAAAGACGATCCGGAAGAAGAAGAGGAGCGCTCTCCCAGCGAAGACCCTGAGGGACAGCTTTCAGGAGGGGATGGGGGTAAACCCGGAACCGCAAGAGATGAGACTGACGACGGATCTGAAGAAGAGGGAGACTCCGTTGAAGTCAAAGACGAAGATAATGACGAAAATCCAGAAGAGAATCAAGAAGAGGATAGTGAAGAAGACTTAGAAGATAAGGGAGAAGATAAAGACCCTGACGATAATCCTGATGATGATTACGAAGATGATTCTGAAGATACCTTGCCTGATGATGAGGCTGCAGAAGAGGGAGATGTAGAGAAGGAAGTGCCTGCGGTCAACAAAGCGGTATCCAAGAAAACGAATAAGGAACCTCCAAAAGCCCAGGACAATGGCAGGATAGACCCCCGTGACCTATCGCGGGAGATGAAGCAGTCATATCTTGATTATTCCATGTCAGTCATCGTGGGGAGGGCTCTCCCTGACGCGCGGGACGGGCTGAAACCGGTGCACAGGCGCATCCTCTATGCTATGAACGAGATGGGGATGCACCATAACAAACCCTATAAGAAATCCGCGAGGATCGTGGGGGAGGTCCTCGGTAAGTATCACCCGCACGGGGATTCATCAGTCTATGATGCGCTTGTCAGGATGACCCAGGATTTCTCTCTCCGGTATCCACTTGTGGACGGACAGGGCAATTTCGGAAGCATAGACGGCGACAATGCCGCGGCGATGAGATATACTGAAGCTCGATTACGCAAGATCGCTGAAGAGCTCCTTAAAGATATCGAGAAAGACACGGTCGCATTCGGGCCGAATTTCGATAATTCACTCAAAGAACCGCTCGTGCTCCCCTCAAAGTTTCCAAACTTGCTCGTGAACGGGAGCAACGGGATCGCTGTCGGGATGGCGACGTCCATCCCGCCTCATAACATGGTTGAGATCTGCGACGGGATAATCAATGTCATCGACAATCCAGAGATACCTGTCCAGAGCCTGCTTGATGTCGTCACCGGGCCTGACTTCCCGACTGGAGGCATCATCCAGGGAAGGAAAGGGATAGAGGCGGCCTACCTGACCGGAAGAGGCAAGTGCGTGGTCAGGGCAAAAATGGAGGTCGAAGAAGGGAAGAACCGCGAGCATATCATCGTGACAGAGATCCCGTACCAGGTGAACAAATCCCAGCTCATCGAACAGATCGCGACCCTTGTCAGGGAAAAGAAGATCGACGGTATCCATGACCTGAGGGACGAATCGGACCGTGACGGGATGCGCATCGTCATCGAGCTCAAGCAAGGGGCGAATGTGGAGATCGTCCAGAACCAGCTCTACAAGCATTCTAGGCTCCAGGACACTTTCGGGATCATCCTCCTCGCGCTCGTCGACAACAGGCCTGTCGTCCTCAACCTGAAAGAGCTCATCCAGCAGTTCATTCTCCACCGTTTCAATGTCATCAAGGCAAGGACTGAGTTCGATCTCAAGAAAGCGATGGAGCGCGCTCATATCCTGGAAGGCCTCATCATCGCCCTTGACCATATCGATAAGGTCATCGCCATGATCAGGAGATCCAAGGACGCTGCTGAAGCCCAGGAAGCGCTCATGGAAGGATTCGGGCTCTCGGAGATACAGTCGAAAGCCATACTTGACATGAGGCTCCAGAAACTCGCCTCGCTTGAGCAGCAGAAAACGAAGGATGAGCACGCGGAGATCATGAAGACGATCGCTGATCTCCGGTCCATCCTTGGAGACCATTCAAGGATCTATGCCATCATCAAGGATGAGACAAAAGAGATGCGGGAGGGATACGGGGATCCCAGGAAGACAGTCATCCTTGAGGGCGGCGACGAGGACTACGATCTGGACATGGAAGACCTGATCGACCAGGAGGACATGATCATCACTATCACCCATATGGGATACATCAAGAGACTCTCGGTCGATACATACAGGGAGCAGAGGAGGGGGGGGAAAGGGGTCCGGGCTTCGACCAACAAGGAGGAGGATTTCATCGAGGACCTCTTCGTCGCGAACACCCATGATTATCTGCTGTTCTTCACGGATCGGGGCCAGGTGCATTGGCTGAAAGTGTACAAGCTGCCTGAAGGGTCAAGGACAGCACGGGGGACTGCTATCGTCAACCTCCTGCCGCTTGAGCAGGGAGAGAAGGTGACGGCCTTCGTCGCTGCGCGGGAATTCCGTGAAGGGTATCTCATGATGGCGACCAAGAACGGTGTCATCAAGAAGACAAAACTCGATCTCTTCGCAAACCCTAGGAAAGGCGGGATACGGGCAATCATCCTTGATGAGAACGATTCACTCATCGAGGTCAAGCTTGTGGGAGACAGCGATCAGCTGCTCATCGCGACCAAGAAAGGGAAGGCGGTGAAGTTCCTTGCGGACCAGCTGAGGGATATCGGGAGGACAGCGCGAGGTGTCCGGGGTATCAGGCTCAGAGACGATGATGAGGTCATCGGGATGATCGTCGCGCCGGATGACATGACCGTCCTCACCCTCACGGAGAACGGTTTCGGGAAACGGTCGAAAGTCGAGGATTACCGGCTCATCAACCGCGGAGGCAGCGGAGTCATCAATATCATATGCAGCGAGAGGAACGGAGACGTGGTGACCATCAGGTGCACCGAGGATTCCGACAGCCTCGTCCTCATCAGCCAGGGTGGGATCGCCATGAGGATACCTGCGAGCGGGATATCTGTCATCGGGAGGAACACCCAAGGGGTCAGGGTGATGAGGCTCCAGGAAGGCGACAGGCTGGTCGCCTGCGCGAAGATCATCAACGAGAACGGAGACGAGGATGCCGAAGGTACTGGGGATAACGCATCAGGGGATTGAGGACGTCGCGGCACAAGAGGCAGCCGATATCCTCGGTGTCGTTCCTGCGGTCGTCACCTGCGGCATCATCTTCGAAGTGGATTCTTTTGAGAAGGCATGTCTGCTTGCGTATAGGTCGCAGTGCCTGAGAAGGGTGGTGCTGCTTCTCGGAGAGAGCGCGTATTCTGATGAGGCAAGCCTCAAGGCGGTCTCAGCGGGTTTCAATTTCTCGTCATGGCTGAGTCCTGAGACGACGTTCTCACTTAGGTGCACCAGGGGCAACGGAGTCGGGATGTCTCATACTGAACTGGAAAGGACGGTGGGGGGAGAGATCAAGGTGAGGCACGGGTCGCTGGTCGACCTGAAGGCTCCGAAGGTGCATTGCCACGCGCTCGTCACGCCCGGAAAAATCTACGCGGGGATCGACCTTACCGGATTTGACCTGAGCAAGCGGGAACACAATATCTTCGGGGTGCAGAAGTCAGTGAAAGGGGATATCGCCTTCGCACTCTTCAGGCTGGCGGGGATCACTCAAGGGATGCTGCTCGATCCGTTCTCCGGATCCGGGGGTGTGACGATCGAGGCGGCGCTCTTCGTGACAGGACGTGCCCCGCATTACTTCTCGAAGGACAAGTTCCAGTTCACACAGTACCATGACCTTGGATTCCAAGCCGACGCTATGTTCAAGCTGGCGGACAAAATCCTGCGGGAGTCGGCACTTACCATCAAGGCGTTCGATCCGAATCTCCATTACCTAAACGCGTCACGGAAGAACTCGAAAGTCGCTGGAGTCGAGAAGACGATAGATTTCTCAAGGACAGATCTTGATTGGCTGGACCTGAAACTCGAGGACGGGTCGGTTGATGCGGTCGCCACCATCATGCCTTCGAGGATGACAGGAGGGACGCTCAAGCAGGCGTGCCAGGCGTTCCTTAAAGTGGTGAAGAAAGGCGGGTCGGTCGTGCTGCTCTCGCACGATCCAGCGATGCCCGATGCTGTGGTCTCGCACGGGCTCACGCTTGTCTCAAAGAGGACCGTCATGCAGGGCCAGTCGGGGCTGACTGTCGGCGTGTTCAGGAATTGAATGATCAAGGATATATTCCACACCTTCTGATATCCCTTTTCCTTTCCCATAGCCTTTTAAATCAATCCCTCTTTTTAGTTGCCGTAGGATAGGGGCTCAGCTTCGCTCCGGTGAGGAAAGTCCGCCCACTACAAAAAGGCCACTTCCGGAAGGGAGGCGCGGAGACGCGCGGCAACGGAAAAGCAACGACACGGCCGCAGGAATGGGATGATGAGGTGACGGCCCTGGCGACAGGGTTCAGCTAACCCTCTGACGTCTCCTGCGGATGCGGTGGAACGACCAGCCCTCGGCCAGTGCAAGTGGAATACACGCTTAGTTAAATGCTGAGGAGGACCATCCGGATGCTCCGTGCATCCAACAAAAGGGGTCCTGACAGAAGGCGGCTTACACCTATCCTACACTCTTATTTCAGGATTTTTTCCATCTATTGACGCAGCAACGCTGCCGACTCGGACCTGTATCTAAGATCGGTGTCGGCCCTGCTTCCCTGGAGGGTGCGATACCCGCTATGGGAGTTCTTCTGGACGATAGGAAGCATCGGTGGTCTGTGATGCTGCCGCTGATTTTGTTCGGGAAATCACTTGGATCCAATTGAGTGCCTGTGTCTAACATTGTATATCCGACGAAACTTTTTTAAATACCCAATCTTTTCTCTTTCTTTCACATGTCACAAAACAACAAAGTCAGCATGCCGACCTCGACCGCAGGGATCACGAGGTATTTCGATGATTACCGCAGCAAGATATCGTTCAAGCCGGGACATATCATCGTCCTCTCGCTAATCGTCGTCATGATCATCGTATTCTTGCATCTCTACGGCTATAAAATGCTCGGGGCGTGAACAATGATTCCGGGAATGAATCCTCGGAAGATGAACCAGGCCATGAAGCGCATGGGTATCTCCCAGCAGGAGATAGACGCGACAGAGGTCATCATCAGGACTCCAGAGCATGATATCATCATCACCAATCCTTCTGTCTCCAAAGTGAATATGATGGGCCAGAAGACCTATCAGATCGCGGGGCAGGAGGAGATCCGGACACGCGAAGAGGAGAGCGCGGTCGAGATCAGCGAGGACGATGTCAGGACCGTCATGGACCAGACAGGGGCGTCTGAAGACAAGGCGAGGAAAGCGATTGAGGAGCATGAGGGCGACCTCGCAGAGGCGATCATGAGCCTCAAGGAGTAAGATTTTAATACTTCATCTCCGTGTGCTGGGACACCGATGGAAAACGCGGTCGGATTGCTCCAGGAAAAGGCGAGGAAGAACGTCCGGGCCGCGGACCATATGGCCACAGTCACTTTCAACCTTTTCGAGGATCCGAAACTCCTCCTGGGGGCGGCTGAGAGCCTTTTTGTCGCGGTCACGAGCGCCATGACCGCAGTGCTCAGCCACAAGCGGGGCAGGAAGGAGATACCTCCTTTCGGAGAGGATTTCGAATCAACGCTCAGAGCTTTCAACAGGAGTTGCGTGAAACCTCTCGGGATCGAGAAGACGCATATCCAAATGATAAAGGACATCCATAGGATCATCTCAGAACACAGGAAAAGTCCGGTCGAGTTCATCAGGAAGGACCGGTTCGTCATCTGTGACGGTGATTATCGGATGAAGACGCTCACCATTGAACAGATCAGGCAGTATGTGGCATGGACAAAGGAGTTTGTCAGGAAGACTGAAGAGGCAATAATCAAATGATGAACCGGTTCTTATTCGACGCGCGGCAGGAACTCAAACGCGCAGACCATCTTATCTATGTCAGTTTGAAATATACCCGGACCATCGACGTGATGAACAATATCCTCGAGCGCCTCATGAATACCTTCGATTTCGCGATCGACGGCATGCTCGATAAGGCGCGAATCCAGGGGAAGCTCAAGGAAGTCCCAAAAATACCCGGCCTCAAGGTAGAGAAGGTGAGGGCACTCTTTCCGGATCATAAGGATATCAACGATTACCTCACGTTCTATCTCCTTTTGCGCAAGATGAGGAATTCTGACCAGCTGAAGATCGCTGAGTTCAGGAGGGGGGTGACCATGACCTGTTTCGTGGAAGGGAAACAGCTTGACATCACCATCGATATCGTCACTGATTATTATAAGAAGGTCATCGAGTTCATCGAATATATACATGAGAATTTCTCCACCTTCTTTGAAGAAGACGATGAGGATTTCTGAGCATGGACCTCAGGCTTGAAGAGAAGGGATGGACCAAAAAAGAGATTAGCCATCTCCATCGAAAGCTGAGAAAGGTGGAGAAGGACAGGCATCCGGGCTATAGACTCATCGAGGCTGCGCTTTTCTGGATCGTCCTCCTTTTCGCCATCCTCATCAGCTTGTCGCTCTCATTCGTCCTCCTCCTCATGTTCGTCTTCCTCAAACCATCTTTTGTGTATATCCTTGCGGCCCTTGTCGGGGTCATGTTCGGGATGCTCTTTGAGATATCTCTCCGTCATATCGATTGGATCGAGCATAAGCACCACGCTATTGGCGGATTTGTCATCCTTGCCGCAGTGCTACTGAACCTCATGGTGTTCTCGTCGTCTTTCATAGAACGCATCCCTCTTTTCAGGCTTGTCACCCTCCCACCGAACGCGCAGCTCTTCCTTGGGATCTCTTATACCGCCGCTTTCTTCATCCCTTTCTTCGCGCATAAGGTGACGACGAAAAGATTCTATTGAATTTCTCAATCAGAGCCGCGCATATCCGGGTTGGTCGGTGTCTGGAAGCAGATTGGTCCAGCCGACTTCCTGCCTGAACCATCACACATAAATAGAACTCTTTTTTCTATCCATCCAGAATGAATCCTATCCTCGAAGTCGTCCTTATCAGCCTCATAGCGGGACTGGGGACCGGTATCGGCGGGCTCATCGCAGTCATCAGGAAACCCGGGAAGAGGTCATTCGGCCTCCTCATGGGATTCACCGCAGGGGTGATGATCACCCTTTCTTTCCATGAACTCGTCGCCGTGGCATGGGATATGAGCGGATATCTGGTCACGACGATCGGGTTCGGTCTCGGGGCATTTTTCATGTGGATGGTAGATTTCTTCATCCCCCACATCCATTTCCAAGAGAAGGAGACGCATTTCTTTGATGCGCGGCTGGTGAGGACAGGGATGCTTGTCGCGATCGGGATCTCTATCCATAACCTCCCTGAAGGGATCGCTGTCGGGGCCGGGTACATGCATCTCCCGAGATTCGGGATATTCATCGCTATTGCGATCGCGCTCCATAATATCCCAGAAGGGCTGGCGACAGCCCTCCCCCTTTGCAAGGGGGGAGTATGCAAGTGGAAATCGTTCCGGGTGGCGTTATATTCAGGACTGGTCGAGCCCATCGGCGCGCTCATCGCCGCCCTCTTCCTGATGAAATATGTCACCCTTGTGCCAGCAGCCCTCGCATTCGCAGGGGGAGTCATGGTGTTCATCACGCTTGATGAACTGATACCGATCGCCCGGCAGGAGGGGCACCAGCATTATACCGCGTTCGGGATCATCTTCGGAGCGATCTCAGTATTCCTCATGGCAGGGATATTCGGGGTGTGACTTTGCATATCCAATCATCTTTCGATTGAAAGAATATCTTTGAGGAGCAAAGGGAACGTAGTGAATCCAGAATTCTCATTGAAATGTCCTGCTCCCTTCAACTCCCTGCACCTATAGGGAGCGATCGATCTTTCAAGTTCCTTCGCATTCCTTTCAGGGACGTATGGGTCGTCTGGCGACCAATACATGAAGACCTTTCCGAGCTTGGGGTGGAGGGCTTTCCAATCGAGCTTTCGATCGATGAATGTCCGGTTGATGGAATCGAATCTTTCATTCCCTAATGAAGAGACAAATCCGGCGACAAAGAAGCAGGCTTTCATGGCGATCTGTTTCTCGCTGAGAAAGTTGAGTGCGAACACCACTCCAAGACTATGCCCTACAATTATGGAACCGTCTTTAATATGAAGATTGTCGAGGATTGTTTTCCAGGATGCATAGGACTGGTTTTCCGGTGTCGGGAATGCGGGAGTAGTAATCGAATGGCCCCTTTTTTCCAGTTCATGCCTTAGCCATGGAAACCAGTTCTCTTTGGGATTTCCGTACGCGCCATGGAGAAGGATGATTTCCATATCCATCGTATCGCGACCGTGAATAATAACTTTTCTATCGGATGAAGAAATGGGGTGGCTAGCGGGATTTGAACCCACCCTGGAGGATCCACAGTCCTCAGTGCTGCCAGGCTACACTATAGCCACCATCTGAGTCGGTTGGATTGATGTTTGACTTATAAAGTTTGTTGTTGGGTCAGAACCAAGGTGAATAAGAAGGATCCAAAGGAATACTGTCGAAAAAATAGGAGTCACATGAGCTGTCATTTTCTCAAAAAAGTAGGGGTCATAAACACAAGCATCAAAAATTTATATATCCCTCCGGGCTTCTCATTCTGTGGGCTCAATAAAACGCTTCGTTTCCGGACATCCTCTTTTCGTTTCCTGCTATGCCCTCTCGCTCTTTGTATTCTGCTCGCTGACAATATTCTCAAAGAACTGGGATTATGTCGTCTATCTCGCCAACGCACAGCACCTTTTTGGCCAGACAGATTTCTTTGAATGGATGAGGCCACCTCTTTTCCCACTCGTCATCTCGGTTTTCAACCTGTTCGGGGTTGCAGGCCGTCTCCTCTTCGTCGTTTTAGAGACGACTGGGCTTTTCTGGCTTTCTTTTAAGGTTTCCAAAAAACTGGATCTTGACCCAGGAATATTCACTCTTTTCCTTTGCCAGCCGGCGTTTCTCATCTTCTCAGTCACTGAAGGCACCGAGCTGCCTTCGTTGATATTCCTCATGGGTTTTGTGTATTTCTTCCTGAAGAATGATCCGCTCTCCGGATTTTTTTTGGGGCTTGGGACGATCACCAGGTATTCTTTTTTTTATCTCATCCCTCTTACGCTTCTCCTGCCCGGCATCCGGAGAAAGACGAAAGCTTTCTTCTTCTCATGCCTCCCTCTCGGGGCATGGATGCTCATCAATAAGGCTTACACCGGCAACCTGCTTACCAGTATCGCTGATAATTACGCGTTGAACAAGATATTCCGTGGGGAGTATATCGATGGCCCTGTGCCCTATGCGTTCATTCTCCTCATTTTCGGTTATTGCGCTGCACTGAGCGCGGCATACTTCTATCTCATGTTTCGCAGAAAGAAACTCACTTTTTTTGGGAAAGGGAGGATCAACAAGGATATTTTATTTATCCTCATCATCGTCCTCACTTTCATCCCTTTTCTCACCATGCCCCTGAAGGTAGTAAGGTATCTCTATCTCATCCTCCTCCCTTTGGCTTATTTTTCCACAAGACTCTTGGAAGAATTGAAGGTCCCTGCATTGCGCAAGGGGCTCCTTGGGTTGTCCTTTGTGCATCTGGCAGCCCTTTTTATCGTCAGCATCTGCCTGATCTTCGGGTTGTTTCCGGGAGAGGAGTATGGGATCTCATCGGATGAATTGGCGAGGGATAGCGTCGATGTCTTGAAATCCCTCAATCTAAACAAAGGACAGGTCATGTCAAATGCCTGGCCTTTCCTGAACCATTATGGGATCCCATCGGTCCCTCCTCCCGGGACTGGTGATCTGGATTATCGAATCTTTGATGGGCAGGTCCTGGCATTGGTCAAAGGGCACTACCTTGCAGAGACTGGATTTGAGAACGGGATGAACAACGCTTCCGATTATCCTGTCATCTATGAAGACGATACCTTGCTGGTCATCGGTTTTGTCTCCCTTCAGGAATCGAATATGAGCCGTTCAGCCACCTATCTTGAACAGCTCAGTGAACGGTTGCAGATCCAGCAGAATTATGCCCTGGATATCGAACCCTGCACGATTCTTTTCGGAGAGTCTTTTATCGGTGATTCCTGCATGGCTGTCAATCGATTGGTCCCCCTTGGAAAAACGATCGCAAAACCCAGTGATGCTGTCCAGAAAAATCCGATGGATGGTTCCTCTAATGAACGATATGAGCAATTGCTTGGCGATCCTGATCTCTTTTCACAGAGCGATCTGAGAATAGCCCATGATACCGAAGAGATGGGAGCGATATCCCCTGAGAATGGATCCGATTATTTCGGGATCGCGTCATCCTATTGGGACAGGATCGGCATTCCTGAAAGAGGAAAGATCAATCTCCTCCTCAGCCAGGATATCGACCCCTACCCGCCATTCAGCATCAGCTATTATTCCAGCCGCCCCAAGATGGCAGTCGATTATTGTTCCCTCGAGCGTGACGTATGCTCAGAAGGGATCCAGCCTCTGGCATATGACCTCAATGGGAAATGGTATCTCCCCGATCGTGAAGGGGTTTACCTGTACCATGTCAGCGAAGAGGATGTATTGCAGAGGGAACATCTCAGGATCTCATCACATTTCGTCAGGGTCAGGGATCCGGAAGGAGTGATGGTGGTCCCGTTGGAATGAAGGGGGGGACAGTATCATGGTTTTAGGAGGAATAGAAAAAAAACGCCAAACCACAACCTTTTTAAATAACCTAGGATTTCTCCGTATCACCTCGAACAGAGGGGCACATTCAGCCCGAGTTCAAGAAGAGCGCGATTAGGGTTGCCAAAACCTTGTTCTCGCGCTGGAATATTATGTGATGATCCATGAATGAAGGAAATTTCAAATATCTCGTCCGCGTCGCGCAGACAGACCTTGATGGAAACAAGAAGATAGGTTATGCCCTGCGGAAAGTCAAAGGGATCAATCATATGTTCTCGAACATGATTCTCTCTATCTCAGGCATCAATCCGGAGAAGAAGGCTGGGAACCTGAATGAGGAAGAGGTCAAGAGGCTCGAGGAAGTCATCTTCCAACCAGTGAAGTTCGGAGCGCCTGAATGGATGCTGAACAGGAGGAAGGATCCTGAGACCGGCGAAGACGGCCACCTCCTCACGAACGATCTTAAGTTCGTCAAGGATAACGATATCAAGAATATGCGTCGCATCAAGACCTATAAGGGCATGCGGCATTCCTATGGGCTCCCGGTAAGGGGCCAGAGGACAAAATCAAATTTCAGGCGCACAAAGGGACGCGGGAAGAATTCCGCCCTCGGCGTGAAGCGTAAGAAGTAATCAAAATGGGAGACCCGAAAAAAAACAAAAAGAAGTTCGCCAAACCTGCCCATCCGTGGCAGAAGGAGCGGATAGAACAGGAGAATGAACTCCAGAAGGAATATGGTCTCAAGAACAAGAGGGAGATCTGGAAGATGCGGGCTCCACTCGATCATTTCAAGACGCGGGCGAAAAGCATCGTCTCCCTGAGCGCGGCGGAAGCTGCTGAAGAGCAGAAGAACCTTATCGCAAAACTTTCAGCGCTCGGCCTGGTCAATGAGGGAGCCACCCTTGATGACGTCCTCTCACTCAATGTCAAGAATATCCTGGAACGACGTCTCCAGACCTTGGTCTTCCGGAAAGGATACGCCAGGACCATCAAGCAGGCAAGGCAATTCATCACCCATGAGCATATCATGGTCAAAGGGGTCTCTATGAACGCACCATCATATCTCGTCTCAAAGGAGGAAGAGATGAATCTCTCCTATGTGGAGAAATCACCACTGACTAGCCCAGACCATCCAGAGGTCACGAAGGCCGCAGCAGTCCCACCTGAAGAGCCGAAACGAGAGAGACCATCAAGGAAAGCGGGGAAGAAAGGAGGGGCTCAAGCATGAAACCGACGACGACAACCAGGGGATCGCTTCGGTGGGGCATCATCTATATCTATTCTTCCTATAACAATACCATACTCCATATCACAGACATCACCGGGACCGAGACTATCACCAAGGCCTCAGGCGGGATGATGGTCAAGGCAGACAGGATGGAGTCAAGCCCGACCGCGGCCATGATGGCTGCTAAAAAGGCCGGGGAGATCGCCCTTGAGAAGGGTATCAACGGGCTCCATGTCAAGATCAGGGCTCCAGGCGGGCATAACGGACCGCACAACCCAGGGCCAGGAGCGCAGGCGGCGATAAGGGCGCTTTCGCGAATGGGTATCAGGATCGGGATGATCGAAGATGTGACGACCATACCTCACGACGGCTGCAGGAAGAAAGGCGGCAGGAGAGGAAGGAGGGTATGATGGAACTCAAGCTCATCCAGGAGGACAAGAAGGCAAACACTATGCTTTTTTCAGTCACTGGAGCGAGCGCTTCCCATATCAATGCCATCAGGAGGAGCATCATCGATAATGTTCCGGTCATGGCTATCGATGAGGTGGAGTTCCGAAAGAATAATTCAATATTATATGATGAGATGGTGGCGCACAGGCTCGGTCTTGTGCCTCTCTCAACAGACCTCAAGTCATATTTTGTCCAGAAGGAATGCAAATGCGAAGGGGCAGGATGCGACAGGTGCACCCTCAAGCTGACCCTTTCGGAGAAAGGGCCGAAGACCGTCATCGCGTCAGACATCAAGTCTCTCGACCCGAAAGTGAAGCCGGTCTATGGCGACATACCGATCGTCAAGCTCCTGAAAGGACAGGATCTCGAGTTTGAGGCGACAGCCAAGCTCGGGGTCGGGAAGGAGCACGCGAAATTCGCGCCAGGACTCGCCTGGTATTCATTCATGCCAAAAATCACGATCAACCAGAAAAACGCGGAGGCCATCAAGGACAAGTATCCTCCGCAGATATTCGGCAAGGACGGGAAGGTCATCAAAGATCTCGCTTACCATCCTAATCTGGTCGACGCCTGCGCGGGTGTCGATGACGGAGCCATCAAGGTGGAGTACGACGAGTCGACGTATCTCTTCTTTGTCGAATCATGGGGCCAGCTCAGCTGCAAAGACATCGTGATCACAGCGCTTGAGCAGTTCACGAAGAAGCTCGATGCACTCGGGGTCCTCGTCAAGGATTGGTGATCAAAGATGCGAGGGTGGCAGAGCCTGGTCAAATGCGCAAGGTTGAGGGCCTTGTCCCTTAGTGGGTGCGCGCGTTCGAATCGCGTCCCTCGCATTCATCATTACTAAAATGACAACAACAAACGACAATATGCGGGAGCTCATCAGAGAGCTGAAGCTCCTTTCCCATAAGGAAAACGCGAAGATCTGGGGAAGGATCGCTGAGGATCTCGAGAAGCCATCGCGGCAGAGACGGATCGTGAATATTTCACGCATCAATAGGTTCACCGAGGAGGGTGAGACCATCGTCGTACCGGGAAAGGTCCTCGGTTCAGGGGTTCTGAAGAGGAAGCTCAACGTGGCCGCATTCAGCTTTTCGGACACAGCCCGCGAGGCCATCCAGAAAGCCAAGGGGAACGCCATCACGCTCAGGGATCTCATCAAGCAGAATCCTAAAGGGCAGAAAGTCAGGATTATCGGGTAAGAAAATGATCATCAACGCAGAAAATCTCATCTTGGGACGGTTCGCGACCATCGCCGCAAAGAAAGCTCTCCAGGGAGAGAAGGTGACCATCGTCAATTGTGAGAAGGCCATCATCACCGGAGAGAAATACAGGGTATTTTCCGATTACAAAAGGCAGAGGGATCTCGGAACTTTCAAGGGGCCATTCCTCCCGAGGCTCGCAGACAGGTTCGTCAGGCGGGCGATCCGGGGTATGCTACCTTACAAGCAGGATAAAGGAAGGAAGGCCTATGATAATATCTTCTGCTATAAAGGTGTTCCGAAGAATCTCGCAGGAGAGAAGATGCTCCAGCCAAAGGAGGCCTCTGCTTCGAAACTCACCACACAGCGGTATGTGACCGTCGGGCAGATTTGCAAGAATCTGGGGGCGAAGGAATGAAAGTCATCCATTTTTCAGGAAAAAGGAAGACCGCTGTCGCGAGGGCAACTCTGCGACCGGGGAAAGGCATCATCCGAGTGAACAAGGTCCTTGCACAGGGGATCGAGCCGAAGATGTCCAGGCTGAAGATCAGTGAGCCGATCACCCTTGCGGGAGAGGCCATCGGAACAGTCGATATTGACGTGACCGTCTCAGGCGGTGGCCAAGCGAGCCAGGCTGACGCAGCTAGGCTGGCAATCTCAAGGGTCCTTGCAGGGATGGATAATAAGCTTGAGGAAGTCTTCCTGAAATATGACAGGCATATGCTGGTAGCCGATGTCCGAAGGAAGGAGACTCATAAGCCTAACCGTCACGGAAAGGCGAGGGCCAAGAGGCAGAAGAGTTACCGATAGGCGAGGAAAAAAATGATCATACCTGTTCGATGCTGGAGCTGCGGGAAGCCGATAGGGCACCTGTGGGAGGAGTACAACAGACGCCTTCAGGCAGGAGAGGACAAAAAAGCGGTCATGGACAGCTTGGGACTCTCCAGGTATTGCTGCAGGGCGATGTTCCTTGGCCAGGTCGATCTCATCGACACTGTCGCACAATTCAAGAAGTTTTAACAAAATGAGCAACCACGTAAGGATCAGGGACGCGCAGAGGAAGGGGTCACGCGCAGAGCACACCCCGCGCAACAGGAAGCAGAGGCCGAAGACGTTCAAGAGCGAGGAGCTCGCGAAGAAATGGGCCCAGGCGAACGATGTCAAGGATTATACGCTTGTCAACCTGAAGAGCGACCTGTCCGGTGTCAAGAAGATCCGCGTGGAAGTCAAGGAGTAAGGTTTTCTTTAGTATCATCAATTTTTTCTATGTTTTCTGGAGCGCTTGTGCTTGGTAGATTTTAGCAATGATATCATCTAGTAGGCAAGCAGTTCTCTATAAACGCTGCAATGAATATCCCTGAGGATATCAACCAGATTCGCAGTGGAAAAACAGATAACGAATTGTCACTTCCATTGAATCCATCCAGCACAACTTTAATAAATGAGTGAGAATGATTTTGCATTATAGATTTGGGGGTGTGAAAATTTGAAATATGCTGTACTGATCCTGGCTTTAATAATTCTGTCCTCTTCATCATTGGTTTATGCCAAAAATCTCGCTGATTATGAGCATGGTCCTGGCAGCTGGCAATTGACCAATACCCAAGTGGTCATAACAAGCGGTAATCCGAAGATACAGAGCGGCTCAGCGACAGGATCATGTGCTGGAGGCGGCACTTCCGAATTGACCTGGACAATACCACCATCGACAGCTATTGATCGCCAGCAAGTCACAATCGATTTTACAGGTTCATCTACTCAACCAGAACCTGCACCTTCAGACGCTGATAATGCAGAGCAGATTGCACGGATGAAATGCGGTGTTGCGACTTATAGTACTGGGATAGGCATAAATTTCAATGGCACTTCCTGTGCAAGTTTCTACGACGCCAGCGCAACAGGCATCCCTCCTCATAAATGGAATGTTGACAGTCCAGAGAGCTACAGGCATTACACCTTCGCTTTTCCTACACTTGCAAAAGCGTATATCTGTTCACGTCCATCCCAGAACAATATGGATCTAACTGAAGAAAACATAGATAAGCACTCTCGGATGGCAAATGAACTCTGGTTCAACATGCTGGTGATGGTTGAAACTGCAGGCGGTGATGGGTATATCATATATACTTACACTTGGGTGCCTGGAGATGTCGAAGAGATGGTCACTGTCCATGGTTCAGTCTCAAATGTAGACGATGAGCCTTTGCCTTTTGCCAGAACAGTAATAAAAATAAATGGAAAAGAGCATGAGACCTACACAGATAAAGATGGAGATTATGCCATTAAAGTACCCAAACCGAAGAAAGACTCAGATTCCTGGCTTTATGTTTCTCTCAATTATAAGAGGGATAACAAGAATTATTTCAATGTCTATTATCTAGCGAGCCAGAACAGATACCAAGACATGTGGTTCGGAAAAAAAGTCGATCTCAGTGCATCTGATGTTGAGGCTAATCTTAAAGCAAAGATAGGGTCGTTTGAGAAGTCGACATTCACCACACCTCAGCAACAGGATAGATGGCTGGAGGATTCTGCTGCAGCCTATTATCACATGCATGAGGCTGTTGATTTCTGTCTTATTACACTCAAAGCTGATATCGATAACAAGCTGCCTGTCGATCTTTGGCTTGGTAATTTGAACGGTGAAACAAAGTACCTAGCTGATTCTACAGATATTCTCATTGAAGCGGTCCGTTCGAACAGGAACAATCCGAATCAACCATGGATACCTTACCATGAATTCGCGCACCATTTAATGTATTCTGAATATAAGGGTCCGCTGGCGACAAAATCAGCTGAGGGAATGCGTAATCACGGAGGATTCATCAATCCGAATTCTGCCGATGCCTGGACTGAAGGTTTTGCTGAATTTATTGCTGTCGCTATGGCGAAACACAATGGCAACAGGCAGTACGCAACCTACGGGAATCTTGCTAATTTTGATGACACCTACAGAGTATGGGAGAATCGTGGTTACAGAGAGGAGTATGCTGTTGCTGACACTCTCTTCGATCTTTATGATGAGGGGACTCTCTCGCTCGAAGACTTATGGTCTGTCATGCGTCAGAAACATGAGACCGTTTTTGATTTCTACAATGCGTTGAAGAGTGCACATCCTCGTAAGGCTGAGGCTATCGATAAGGCCTTCATAGCGCATGCTATCTTCTCAGATACTGCAGTGGGCAATAAAAAACGAGATTCCTTCGAGCCGTTTAACGATGTTAATGGGGATAGGGCATACCAAGTCGGCGAGGTTTTTGTTGATTATGGTTGCCAGACCAATGAGAGTGAGCTTGTTTACAAAAAAGGATATACAGTTGGCAAGCCGACAAATTATGAGCGTCCGGCCCGTGCGTATGGTGGCATGGTGCCTGATTATTTCCTCTCAGTCACTGATACTCAAGTCTGGCTGTATGATGTGAAAGTCGACTATGCAGATGGCCAGGGAAAAGATTACACATATACAAGTGTTTCTCAGGGAGGAAAGCTCTATATCCACCCTCTACCGTTCGGTGTGAAAGCCATCATCACTGTTACACCCCAATCAAAGGATTTCACGACAGACCAGCCGTATATAATCACGAGCAGCAAGATGTCTAGCGATTGGCTGCTTGCTGAGGGTAAAGGCGCTTTTGACACACACACTTTTAATCTTAAACCGACCGGTTCTACACTTGATCCTCCTGCTCCAGAAGGCATCGATGCAGCTGTCATTATGGATAATGATGACTCTCCTTCAGAGAAACCCCAACTCATCCAGATGAATATAGGTGAGAGCACAGGAGGTTCGTCTGGAGGTTTTAGTATTTGGATCATCGTTGTGATAATAGCTGCAGCAATCGCAGGTTTCTTTATCTTCAAAACCTGGCGGCATAAAATCTGATTTTTCCACCAGTGTGTCACTGGTGGTTTGAGTGGAAAAATCAGGGTCTGAGAAAGTTTGCCTTTCGCAAACCTCGGAGAACGAATTCGACTGAGTCGCCCCGAGCCCAACAGGGCGAGCATGCCACCGGTCTGTGACCAGTGGCGGGCGATTTCGATTGACAATGATGCGGGAATCTCCTATAGCGTCGAAACATAATACTTATTACAAATTGTTTGTTTCTCCTAATATAATAGCGCCAAAATGATTTCAAAAAATTATGGGTGTTATTATCGTTTCTTTTGGTGGAGAGAATTAATTGGTGTGATTTCTATCTCTTCAACTCAATGTCAGAAATTTGTTGCTCTGTTATCCCGAAACTGGTTAACATCCCGAAACTGGTTAACCTCTCAATTCACCCCAA
>Ga0066601_10000283_pt1 | contig 21989 bp, 16 predicted proteins | sample Medcelwee11metaG_FD_59487 | JGI IMG/M metagenome (GOLD analysis project Ga0066601, IMG submission 59487) | Freshwater pond sediment microbial communities from the University of Edinburgh, under environmental carbon perturbations - Medium... | ecosystem: Environmental > Aquatic > Freshwater >... | reverse complement strand
TAGCACTGCTTTTTATGCTGTATGGGATTTCATTAAACGCCCAGGAGAAACAGGAAATATATGATTTTTTAAATGTTGGAGATTATATTGTCGGTGGAGTTTCTGTATCAGGAGTCAGATACCTTGATATAAATGCACTGTTAGGAATATCAGGCTTAAGGAAAGGGCAGGAAATTAGCATTCCTGGAGAGGAAATAACAAATGCAGCTCAAAAATTATGGGAGCAGGGTCTTTTCTCTGACGTAAGGATTACAATTCAATCTGTTAAATCGGATACGGTTTACCTTGATATTCTTCTGCAGGAGAGACCGAGAATATCTTCTGTAAGATTTAATGGTATTAAATCCGGGGATATTACTGATCTTAATGAAAAACTCTCCCTTCCGGCAGGCTCACAACTTACATCTTATATTCTTAATAATACAAATAAGATTATAAAGGATTTCTATGTTGAGAAGGGATTCCTGAATACAACAGTTGAATTTGTGCAGAAGGATGATCCCGATCAGCCTAATAATGTAATCCTTAATATTAATATCGATAAAAAGGAAAAAGTAAAAATCGGCGAAATAACTTTTGTGGGGAATGAATTTTTCGACTCAAACAAACTGAAAAGGCAGTTAAAGGGTACAAAGAAAAAGAACCTGAATTTTCTTAAAGCATCAAAATATATAAGTGAGAAATTTGATGAGGATAAAGAGAAACTTACTACTTTTTATAATGATAACGGATTCAGAGACTTCGCAATTCTATCTGATTCACTTTATCCTATCTCGGAGGATCGGATAGGACTTAGAATACGGATCAGCGAGGGCGATCAGTTCTACCTGAGAAATGTTAACTGGGTGGGAAACAGCGTGTACCGTAAAGAGGATCTTGATAAGGTTTTTAATGTCAAAAAAGGTTCTGTTTATAATCAGTCACTCATTCTCGACAGGCTGCAGGGACTAAGCGGTGCTGAAGATGCTGTGAGTAATCTGTATCTCGATTACGGATATCTCTTCTCTCATCTGACTCCGGTAGAGTCGAAAGTTGATGCTGACTCGGTAGATCTGGAAATCAGGATCTATGAAGGAGATCAGGCATATATTAATAATATTATGATCACCGGAAATTCCAGGACTAATGAGCATATTGCCCGCCGTGAGTTGTATACTCTTCCCGGAGATCTGTTCAGCAAGGAGAAAATATTGAGGTCAATACGTCAGCTTGGCGTTCTTGGTCATTTTGACCCTGAAAAAATCAATCCTACGCCTCTTTCTGATCCAACGAACGGGACAGTTGATCTTCTCTACAAACTTGAAGAGAGGGCAAACGACCAGTTTGAGATATCAGGTGGATGGGGAGCAGGAATGCTCGTTGGAACTGTAGGGGTGAGATTCAATAACTTTGCTATGCGAAACTTCTTCAACCTGAAGGAGTGGAAACCTTATCCCTCAGGTGACGGCCAGTCTCTCAGCATTAGAGCACAATCAAACGGACGTGTTTATCAGTCATACAATATCTCCTTTGTTGAACCATGGCTTGGTGGAAAAAAACCCAATTCTTTCTCTGTATCAGTTTACAGATCATTGATGACAAATGGTACCAAGAAGGGAGAGGATGGAAGACAATCAATGATTATTGATGGTGCATCAGTAGGGCTTGGAAAGAGATTGGAATGGCCTGATGACTTTTTCTCAATATATGGAGAATTAAGTTATCAGAAGTACAATCTGAATAACTACAGTGTTTATAATTTTCTTTTCCAGAACGGACAGGCAAACCTGCTGAGTCTTACAGGTAAACTGACCCGGTTCTCAACAAGTCCGAACCTGATTTATCCGAGGAGCGGATCTTCATTCACTCTTTCTCTTCAGTTGACACCCCCATATTCATTCTTAAGCGGTAAGGATATGTCGAATGTGACCGATCAGGTTAAATATAAATGGATCGAATTCCATAAATGGGTATTTAAATCAGATTATTATTTCCCTCTGTCAAAAGATGATAAACTAATTCTTAATGCCCGGTATGCTTTTGGATATCTGGGTCATTATAACAACGATATCGGTCCATCTCCATTTGAAAATTTTTATGTAGGAGGCGACGGGATGACCGGTTACAGCTTTTATGGCCGCGAGGTAATAGCTTTAAGAGGATATACCAACGGCTCACTGACTCCGACTGATAATAGTTCCGGTGCCGCTGCCGGTAATGTGTATTCCAAATTAACTTTTGAGTTGAGATATCCAATCTCACTGAATCAGCAGGCTACTATTTACGTACTTTCATTCCTGGAGTCAGGAAGGGCCTGGGCCCAACTGAGAGAATACAATCCATTTAAGATGAACCGAGCAGCAGGGATTGGAGTGAGAGCTAATCTCCCAATGTTCGGATTACTGGGTATTGACTGGGGATACGGATTTGATGAAGTACCCGAACCATCAAACTATCCCAATGCAAATAAATCACAATTCCATTTTGTTATAGGGCAACAGTTTTAATTAATTGACTTTAATATTTTAAATTATGAAAAAAGCAAGTCTAATCATAGGATTATTTATTCTGACATCAGCATTGGCTGTTGCACAGAAGTATGCATTTGTTGATTCTGACTATATCAGGAAAAACATCCCTGCTTTTACTACGGCACAGGAACAGCTTGATAAACTTTCAGCACAATGGGAAAAAGAGGTTGCTGATGGTTATGCAGTTGTTGAGCAAATGTATAAGTCTTACCAGAATGAGGCTCCGCTTCTTTCTCAGGATATGAAGACTAAAAGGGAAGAAGCTATAATTGCTAAAGAAAAAGAGATGAAAGAGCTTCAGAATAAGTATTTTGGAATGGAAGGCGATCTTTTCAAGAAGAGAGAAGAACTTGTTAAACCTGTCCAGGATGAGATTCTGAAAGCAATTAAAGATATTGCAACAGAAGGTAGCTATGCAGTAATTTTTGATACTGCTGCAGGAGGAAACATTCTTTTTGCCAATCCTAAGTTCGACATCAGCGATCAGGTTCTTGAAAAATTAGGTATTAAAAATTAAATAATTACTTTTGCAAAAATAAAACAATTAAACTATCTGAAATGAAAAGATTTATATTAATTGCAGCTCTTATTACCTTTGCTTTATTCGCCGGTAATGCGCAGAGTCTGAAGTTCGGACATATTAACAGCGAAGATGTTATCAGGGCTTTGCCTGAATTTGACTCTGCGAATGTTCAGCTTGAGAAACTACAGAAAGAACTTGTAAATACACTTGAACTTATGTCGGTTGAACTAAATAACAAGAATGATACATATACCAAAGAGAGCAAGAACCTTTCAGAACTTGTCAGACAAAATAAAGAACAGGAGATATACGATCTGAATAAAAGAATGCAGGAGTTCCAACAGAATGCTCAGGAACAGCTTCAGAGTAAGCAGGTTGAACTTTTTCAGCCGATATATGCAAAAGTCGACAAAGCTATTAAGGATATTGGCAAGGAAAACGGGTTCCTTTATATTTTTGATATCTCGAAAGGATCACTTCTATGGTTCGACGAAACAAAAAGTACTAATGTTTTAACTCTGGCCAAAGCAAAACTTGGTCTGAAATAACTTTATTAAAAATTTCAGATGACCATTCTTAACAGGATGGTCATTTTTTTAATATATTTCTAAAGTGAAAGATCAACCCATTGGAATTTTCGATTCAGGTGTCGGTGGACTTACAGTGGCACACGCTATCAAGCAGATACTCCCCGGGGAGAGTCTTATATATTTTGGAGATACAGCCCACCTCCCTTATGGTGATAAATCAGCCGAATCAATTAAGCAATATTCACGAAAAATTACAGAGTTCCTTCTGGAGCATAATGCCAAGGTTATCCTTGTCGCATGTAATTCAGCTTCAGCTTCAGCCTATGATTCACTTAAGAAAGAATTTGAGGGGAAGACAATTATAATTGATGTCATCAACCCGGTTGTCGATTACCTTGCAAACAGAAATTTTACCAGGATCGGAGTAATTGGTACCAAAAGAACTATCAGCTCAGGTACTTACGAGGATAAACTTAAGGTTAAAGCTCCAGGTACAACCGTGATCTCCATGGCTACTCCTCTGTTGGTTCCAATGATTGAAGAGGGTTTTATTTTTGATGATATCAGCAACGCTATAATCCGGACTTATCTTTCCAATCAGTCACTGGCTGGTATTCAGGCTCTGATACTTGGGTGCACTCATTACCCCATAATAAAAAATCAGATCAGTAAATTTTTTAATTTTGGTGTGGAGGTTGTCGATTCAGCTAAAATTGTTGCTGCTGCTCTCAGGGAATCACTGGAGGCAAATAACCTCCTGAATGATACACGCAAAGCGGATGACCAGTTTTTTATCTCCGATTACACTCCCTATTTTGAAAAGATCGCAAGGATGTTCTTCGAAGGTGAAATAAACCTGAGGAAAGCAGATATCTGGGGTTGATCAGGCTCCCAGCCTAGCTATACCAGCCCCAATCTCTGGGGTGTCAGGGTAGTTTGATTCAAAACATGATCAAAATCATAAGCAAATTTTATTTTTTTATATGATTTTGCCATTCTAAAAAGTTAAATTTGTTTATCATAAATAATTGATTAAGTGTAAACAAGCCTCATTAACAATACTTAAGATTTATTATGGCTAAAAATTCACAGGTAATTGAAAGAGAAGAAGTCGTCATTCGTTTTTCAGGTGATTCCGGCGATGGCATGCAGCTTACAGGTACACTGTTCTCTGACACAGCCGCACTGTTTGGAAACGACTTATCAACATTTCCTGATTATCCCGCAGAAATACGTGCACCCCAGGGTACTGTCGGAGGCGTTTCAGGATTCCAGGTACATCTTGGTCATTCCGAAATTAATACTCCGGGCGATTATGCCGATGTTCTTGTAGCTATGAATCCGGCTGCTGTAAAGGCAAACGCAAAATGGGTAAAACCTGGCGGCATAATAATTTTTGATAAAGATAATTTCACTGAAAAAAATATTGAGAAGGCAGGGTATAAGTCCGATCCAGTGATCGAAGAAAACCTGGATAGTTTTAATGTCATTGATGCTCCTATTTCTTCAATGGTAAAAGAAGCTCTTAAAAACTATGGTCTTGATCCCAAATCTGTTCTCAGGACAAAAAACATGTTCGCGCTTGGGATGGTTTACTGGTTGTTTGAGAGGAAACTAAAATACACAGAACAGTATTTTGACAAGAAGTTTGCCAAAAAACCAGAGATCGCTGAAGCAAATAAAGTTGCACTGCGTGCAGGTTACTATTATGCTGAAACAATTGAAGCACTGAATCCGGTTATTAAAATTGAACCTGCCCAGATAGCAAAGGGAACCTACAGGAATATTTCCGGAAATACTGCTACTGCCTGGGGATTTCTTGCAGCTGCCGAAAAAGCCGGGTTGAAGGTCTTTATCGGATCATATCCGATAACTCCTGCAACAGGAATTCTCGAAGAAATGGCTATGCGTAAGGATCTGGGAGTAAAAAGTTTCCAGGCAGAGGACGAGATAGCTGGTATTTGTACTGCTCTTGGTGCAAGCTTTGCCGGAAACCTTGCCCTTACATCAACTTCCGGTCCCGGACTTGCTCTTAAATCGGAAGCTATCGGACTTGCTGTTATGGCTGAACTTCCTATTGTAATAGTTAACGTCCAGAGAGGTGGTCCTTCAACAGGCCTCCCCACAAAAACTGAACAGGCCGATCTTATGCAGGCACTTTACGGAAGGAATGGAGAATGCCCTGTTGTTGTTATTGCATCAAGCACTCCGTCAGATTGTTTCCATTTTGCTTTCGAGGCGGCACGAATTGCACTCGAACACATGACTCCTGTCCTTCTTTTGACAGATAGTTACCTGGCAAACGGAACTGAGCCATGGAGGATACCGAAAATGAAAGACCTTCCTAAAATATCTCCTCCATTTGCTGATAAGAAGGAGATTCCATTTATGCCTTATAAACGTGATTGTGATACACTTGCGCGGTCGTGGGCAATCCCGGGCACACCTGGACTTGAACACCGGATCGGAGGCCTTGAAAAAACTCTTAAAGGAACAGTATCTTATATTCCTGAAAACCATGAAATGATGGTTAATTTCAGGGCAGATAAGGTTGCAAGGGTTGCTGATAAGATCCCTGATCTGAAAGTTTATGGAGAAGAATCAGGCGATCTTCTCGTAGTAGGATGGGGTGGATCAATGGGATATCTTATTACTGCTGTACGTGAACTCCAGTCCGAAGGATATAAGGTGAGCCTTGCTAACTTTAACTATATCAACCCGATGCCAAAAAATGTCAGTGAAGTTTTTAAGAAATTCGAAAATATTGTGGTTGCAGAACTTAATCTGGGTCAGTTCGCAGATTACCTGCGGATGAAGTACCAGGAATTTAAATACAGACAGATAAATAAGGTACAGGGTGTCCCATTCACTACCAGGGAAATAAAAGAGAATTGTATAAATATTCTGGAGGGCAAATAAAATGGCAGAATTAAAAACTTTTCAATATACGCCGAAAGATTTTAAATCAGATCAGGAAGTCCGATGGTGCCCTGGTTGCGGCGATCATGCAGTTCTAAACTCTGTTCAGAAAGCTTTGTCTGAACTTGGAATTCCAAAAGAGAAATTTGCGTTTATTTCCGGGATTGGCTGCTCGTCCAGATTCCCATATTATATGGATACTTATGGATTTCATGGGATCCATGGACGGGCTGCTGCTATTGCCTCGGGAGTCAAAACAGCAAATCCGGAACTTTCTGTATGGGAAATAACTGGCGATGGCGATGCCCTCGCTATCGGGGGAAACCATTTCATACATGCTATCCGCAGGAATATAGATATAAACATAATTTTGTTTAATAATGAGATATATGGCCTTACAAAAGGGCAATATTCTCCTACTTCAGAAAAAGGGCTTATAACAAAAACATCACCCTTCGGTACCGTTGAGGAACCATTTTCTGTCGGTGAACTGGTAATCGGCGCCAGAGGAAAGTTCTTTGCACGGACTGTCGATGCAAATGTTACCCTTTCAACACAGATATATACAAAAGCCGCTCAACACAAAGGAACTTCAGTGGTCGAAGTTCTTCAGAACTGCGTAATTTTTAATGATGGTATTCATGACGTTGTTGCCGGCAGGGATGTCAGAGACGACAGGACTATTATCCTGAAGCATGGAGAACCGATGATCTTCGGAAAAGATAATGACAAAGGACTTGTTCTTGAAGGACTTAAACTCAGGGTGGTAAAAATAGGTGAGAACAGAATTACTGCAGATAACCTGCTAATTCATGATGCCACTGAACCAAATCCGGGAATACAGTACATGCTTGCTAATATGAGATATCCTGAATATCCTGTTGCTCTGGGTGTTATAAGATCAGTAGAAGCGCATACTTATGAAACTGATGTGGAAGAGCAGATAAAACGGGTTCAGCAGAGTTCTAAAATAAAGTGTATGGATGATCTTCTCAATAGCGGATCTGTGTGGAAGGTAGAGTGACCTGGAAATTTATTGCACAGTTTGGAATAGAGTAAAAGGCACGGATCTGTGATCAGTGCCTTTTTTTTACTAAATTTAAATCCTGATCTTCTTCAGTTTGTTCCCTGATGAATGAAAATAGCCATATTACCCCCGAGTACCACCGACTGCTCCACGACCAGCAGGAAAGAGTAAAGGAACTTGCATGTATTAATCAGACAACTTATATTCTTAAAGAGGGAAAACCTATTGAAGAGACACTTCAACAGATTGTTTTACTTCTTCCAGCCGCCTGGCAATATCCGGAATATACCTCTGCCCGGATTAAGTTTCTTGACAAATCTTTTGAAACACCCGATTTCCAGGAGACTTCATGGAAAATGTTTCAGGAATTCAATACTATCGACAATGAAAAAGGTATAATAGAGATCTATTATACCAGGGAATTTAACATTGAAATGGAAGGCCCTTTTTTAAAGGAGGAAAGAGACCTTATAATGAATATAGCCAGCCTTATAACCGGCTATGTTAATAGCTATAAAGCTCGTGATATAATCAGGATGGCTCAGGTTCCAAGGGAAGAGCCGGAAGACATTAAAACCGTTTCAAGCAGAAAACTTTTACAGAAATTCCTGGAGCGGCATAATGCAGAACGTGATGTATTCCATGACCTGCAGCCTTTCAAGGTTAAGGAAATTCTTCTTGTTGCCAATCTCTATGATGCTTATTCAATTGAAGGCGAGGGGAGGTTCTCCGATCATATGCTGGGAGAATATTACCAGCTGAGCCTTACATCCTTGCCCAGGGTTACAGGTGTTACCGGTGAGGAGGAGGCATTTAACCGCCTGAAAGCCAGGCATTACGACATGGTTATTATTATGATTGGTGTTCATAAGGAGAGCCCCATGGTACTCTGTAAGAAGATTAAGGATAAATATCCATATCTGCCCACATTCCTTCTCCTTAACAATCCATCAGATGTTTCATTTGTGAAGAAGCAGATTTCACTGGGAATTCCAATTGATAATTATTTTGTCTGGACTGGTGAGTCAAAGGTCTTTTTTGCAATGGTAAAACTACTCGAGGATAAGGTAAATGTTGATAACGATACAAAAAAAGGGCTTACAAGAGTTATTTTGATAGTTGAGGATTCTGCTGCTTATTATTCGAGCTACCTCCCTATGCTCTATACCCTGGTTATGGAGCAGACAAAAAACCTGATAGAAGACGTTTCAACTGATGAACTCTACAAGGTATTGAAACTCAGGGCGAGACCAAAGGTTCTTCTGGCTTCAAACTGGGAGGAGTCGATAACTATATATAATAAGTATAAGGAGAGTCTCCTGTGCGTTATCTCAGACATGCGTTTCCCCAAAAATGGAGAATTGGATGATACTGCCGGTTTTGAACTTATTAAACATATTAAGGCAGAGATGCCTAACCTTCCGACAGTTTTGCAATCGTCGGATCCGGATAATGCAAAGTTTGCTTTTACTCTCAAATCAAATTTTATTAATAAAAATTCTGAAAGCCTCTTACAAGACCTTAAGTCTTTTATTAACTATTACCTGGGATTCGGCCATTTTGTTTACAGGGATAATAAAGGCCGTCAGATTGCCGTGGCAAAGTCCATGAAGGAGTTCGAGGCATATCTCGAGACTGTCCCTGAGGATTCACTTGCCTATCATGCTATGAAGAATCATTTCTCACTTTGGCTTATGGCAAGAGGAGAAGTGAAGATTGCTAAACTTATTAATCCCATAAAAGTTTCAGATTTCAACAGTCTCAGAGAACTCAGGGAGTTTCTTATTGACATTATCCGTAAACGCAGGCGTGAAACTAATAAAGGGAGGGTTGTGAATTTTGAAGAGTCTGCAGTTATTGATGAGACAAATGTAGTAAGTCTTTCAGGAGGATCACTTGGCGGAAAAGGAAGAGGCCTGGCCTTTATTAACACTCTGATATACAGCTTTGAACTTGGAAGATTACTTCCCGGCATAAATATTAAAACCCCGGTTACTGCTATTATTGGAACAGATGAATTTGATATGTTCATGGAACGTAATCATCTGTGGAACAGTGTCAAGGAAGAAAAGGATTTTGATATTCTTCAGAAACTTTTTCTTGATGGAAGCCTTAGCTATACCCTTGAGAAGGTACTCAGGATATTCCTTAAGCATATAGAAAAACCTATTGCAGTAAGATCATCCAGTCTGTTTGAGGATTCAATGAGCCAGCCTTTCTCCGGAATTTTCGGGACATATCTTCTGCCCAATAATGATGCTGAGTTTGAGGTCAGACTGAAGCAGTTGTCGGAAGCTATTAAGCTTGTCTTTTCTTCAATTTATTCCAGAAGTGCACGTACCTATTTTGAGGCAATAAATTATAAGGTTGAACAGGAGAAAATGGCAGTTGTCATTCAGGAAGTTGTGGGTCACCGGTTCGAAGATGCTTTTTATCCCCATATTAGCGGAACAGCCCAGTCTTTCAATTTCTATCCTGTTGCGCACATGACTCCACAGGACGGTTTTGCTGTAATAGCAGTAGGTCTGGGCCACTATGTGGTTGAAGGAGAGAGAGCGTTCAGGTTCTCTCCGGCATACCCTTCACTGGATATTATCTCACAGGAGGATCTTTACAAAAATTCACAGGTCTATTTCTATGCTGTTGATATGAAGAAGAAAAACCTGAATCTTCTTGAAGGTGAAACAGCAGGTCTTATTACTTTGGATATAAGCAGAGCAGAAGAGCATGGAACCCTGAAACACTCAGCATCAGTTCTGAATACTGATAATGATACTATAATGCCGGGTCTCGATGCTCCGGGACCAAGAGTTATAAATTTTGCGGATATACTTAAATATAATTTTATTCCCCTTGCATCAACTCTCAGGACTATACTGGATGTTGTTGCGGAAGCAACCGGCAATCCTTCTGAGATAGAATTTGCTGTCGATCTTAATAAAGATAATGATGGTAATGCCTCTTTATACCTGCTGCAGATTAAACCGCTTGTTGGTAGCGGCGCCGGATATGATATTGATATTGATAGCATTTACAGTGAAGATATTGTCCTGGAATCTCATAAGTGCATGGGTAATGGAATTATTGAAGATATTTCGGATGTGATTTATATAGAACCGGAGAGGTTTAATAATCTGCTGACATCTCAGATGGCAGAAGAGATAGACATTATTAATGAAAAAATGCTTAAGGAAAACCGAAGATATGTTCTTATCGGTCCTGGACGATGGGGTACAAAAGACAGATTTCTTGGAGTACCTGTTGTGTGGCCACAGATATCAAATGCAAAGATCATCGTAGAAGTTGATCTGCCTGATTATCATCATGATGCTTCACTGGGTTCTCACTTTTTTCATAATGTAACTTCAATGAATGTGGGCTATTTTTCAATATCGCAGGGAATAAAAAATGGAAAGATTGACTGGCAGAAACTTTCAGAGCAGGAAGTTATTGAAGAAGGAAGTTTTTTTCGCCATATTCGTTTTAAAAAACCACTTCTGATAAGAATGGACGGCAAAAAGGGAATGGCTGTTATTACAATCAATAAGTAAAACATTTAATCATGACCATTATTGAAGGAATAATTGATCTTCAGAAATATGATTTTACCGATACCTCATTCGATCTGCTTATGCAGAAAAGAATACATCGTGTTCTTGTAATATGCAGCAACTATGATAATTACATGCTCGAAGAGGATGGAAGGATCGATGAACAGATATTTAATGAATATGTTGCACTTAATCTGAGGTATCCTCCTTCATTTGTCCAGACAGACAATGCTGAAGATGCATTTAAAATACTGAAGGAGGGGAATGTAGACCTGGTTATTTCAATGCTCAGCCTGAAGGGAACTGATGTGTTTGCCCTTGCCAAGAAGATCAAATTGGAATATGAAAATATTCCCATTGTCGTTCTTACATATTTCTCGCGTGAGGTTTCCCTGAGACTTGAAGGTGAGGATCTCAGTGCGATCGATTATGTATTCTGCTGGCTCGGTGATGCATCTCTGATACTTGCTATAATTAAGCTTATTGAAGATAAGATGAATGCCGATCATGATGTTGAAAGTATTGGAGTTCAGGCTATTATACTGGTTGAAAACTCTATCAGATACATTTCATCCTATCTTCCAAACCTCTACAGGATAGTTCTGTTGCAATCATTGGATTTTCAGAGAGAAGCTTTGAATGAGCATCAGCGGATGCTAAAAATGAGAGGACGACCAAAAATACTGCTGGCAAATAACTTTAATGATGCTCTTGACCTGTATAAAAAGTATAAATATAATGTCCTTGGAGTTATTTCCGATATCAGCTATAAAAGAGATAACGTACCTGATGAAAATGCCGGAATTGAATTGTGCAAAGTAGTAATGGCTGATGACGATAAAGTCCCTTTTCTTCTGCAATCTTCAAATGCCGGTCACAGAAAAAAAGCAGAGGAACTTGGAGCCGGATTTATTCATAAATACTCAAAATCGTTATCTCTTGAGTTAAGAAACTTTATCATTCAAAACCTTGCATTCGGACCCTTTGTATTCAGAAATCCTGATACGCTCGAACCGATTGCTATTGCTACCGACCTTCAGAGTCTACAGCAAAAGCTACTTACAATACCTGATAACACCCTTGAATATCATGCTACAAGGAATCATTTTTCCAAGTGGCTTAATGCAAGGGCTCTCTTCCCGGTTGCCCAGATGTTTAAGTATATCCGGAAAGAGGACTTTGAAACTATGGATGAGATGAGACGCTTTCTCTATGTTGCCATTTCAAGCTTCCGTCTGGGAAAGGGAAGGGGGGTCATTGCAAAGTTTGATAAATCAAGTTTTGACGAATACCAGATATTTTCACGTATTGGGGAAGGTTCTATCGGGGGAAAGGCAAGAGGGCTTGCATTCATAAACAGGATCATTAAAAACAATAAGCTCTTTAATAAATTCCCGGATGTTCTGATTACAATTCCAAGAACAGTTGTCTTAAGCACCGATGTCTTCGATGAATTCATGGATCATAATAACCTCTATTCGGTTGCACTCTCCGATCTTCCCGATGATGAAATACTTAACAGGTTCATTAATGCTGAGCTCCCGGGCCGTGTTTATCAGGATTTCTATGCTTACCTTACTGTCTCAAGAAGTCATCCGATAGCCATCAGATCCTCAAGTAAATTGGAAGATTCACATTATCAGCCATTTGCCGGAGTATATTCAACCTATATGATCCCCAGGCTTGCTGATAATAAACTTATGGTCAAGGCACTTTCTGATGCAATAAAGGAAGTTTACGCTTCAGTTTATTACAAGGCAAGCAAAGCGTATATGACTGCCACATCAAATGTTATTGATGAGGAAAAAATGGGTATCATCCTTCAGGATGTGTGTGGAAACAGGCATGGTAATATTTTTTATCCTACCCTGTCAGGAGTTGCACGATCGATCAATTATTATCCGATCGGATCAGAAAAAGCCGAAGATGGCATTGCAAATATTGCATTTGGACTTGGAAAACTGATCGTTGAGGGAGGAATGTCATTGAGGTTCTGTCCAAAGCTTCCAAAGAAGATACTTCAGCTCTCTTCGCCTGAAGCGGCATTACGTGATACGCAGAAGGAGTTTCGTGCACTCGACCTTAACATTGACAGCTTTGTACCCTCAACTGATGATGGCATCAACATACAAAGGATTGATATAAAAGATGCTGATAACGAGAGTGCCATGAAATATGTGGCTTCAACTTACGACAGGACCAATAATGTTCTGCGCGACGGGATAATTCAACAGGGAAACAGGGTGATAACATTTGCCAGCATTCTGCAGCATAAATCATTCCCGCTTGCTGAAATACTTACAACACTTATGGAGCTGGGTCAGAAAGAGATGAATAATCCGATCGAGATTGAATTTGCAGCCAACCTTGAAACTCCTGCCGGAACACCTAAGATCTTTAACTTTTTGCAGATAAGGCCAATAGTTCATTCTGATGAAACTTATAACATAAACCTTGAAAAAGTAAAGAAGGAAGAAACTATTGTTTTCTCTGAATCAGCTCTGGGCAATGGAGTTTTTAAGGGAATTCATGATCTTGTATATGTGAAGCCCGAATCATTTAATGCAGCTCAGAATAAAGATGTTGCAGTAATAATTGAAAACCTTAATGCCGCTTTTGTAAAACAGGGAACCGGTTATGTTCTGATAGGCCCAGGAAGGTGGGGATCAAATGATCCGTGGCTTGGGATACCTGTAAAGTGGCCTCAGATATCGGCGGCAAGGATTATCATAGAATCGGGGTTGAAGAATTACCGGATCGATCCGAGTCAGGGAACTCATTTCTTCCAGAATCTGACATCCTTCAGAGTTGGTTATTTCACTATAAACCCTTATATAAATGAGGGTTACTATGATGTGGAATTTCTTAATAATCAAAGTGTCATTTTTGAGGACCATTTCATCAGGCATGTTCGTTTTGAAAAACCTCTTGAAATAATGATTGATGGGAAGAAACATAAAGGAGCTATACTGAAGCCGGTCTCGTAAGACTAATGGTACAACAGTACATTGGTGAGAAGGTAAAATATATTACTGTTAAATAATTAACAATAGTCAGGTCAGATTATTGCCCCTTCTGTTGCTATATCCCTGTTCACTTTCTTTATCAGGCCTTGCAGGACACTTCCTGGTCCAACCTCTGTGAAAGAAGTTGCACCGTCAGCGATCATATTTATTACGCTCTGAGTCCATCTTACCGGTGATGTAAGCTGTAGTACAAGATTTTCTTTAATAACATCAGGATCAGAGGATGGCTTCGCATTAACATTCTGATATACAGGGCATAAAGGTGTTTTAAAAACAGTCGATTTAATTGCTTCTTCGAGTTCGGCTCTTGCCGGCTCCATAAGTGGTGAATGAAATGCACCTCCAACTGCTAACTTAAGGGCTCTTTTTGCACCTTTTCCCTTTAAAGCATCAATTGCCTTCTCAATACCTTCATTCGAACCTGAGATGACTATCTGACCCGGACTGTTATAGTTGGCAGGGACAACTACTTCTGAAATTGAAGAACAGACTTCCTCGACAATCTTATCATCAAGTCCAAGTATTGCAGCCATTGTTGAAGGAGTCTTTTCACATGCTTTCTGCATTGCCAGGGCTCTTTTTGAAACCAGTATAAGACCGTCTTCAAAAGAAAGAGTATTATTGGCCACCAGTGCTGAGAATTCGCCAAGTGAATGACCTGCCACCATCCCCGGATTGAAATTACCCGCAAGTACTGCAGCAAGAACAGTTGAATGGAGAAAGATTGCTGGCTGAGTAACTTTGGTCTGTTTCAGATCTTCGTCGGTTCCTGAAAACATCATGTCGGTGATCCTGAATCCAAGGATATTATTTGCATTTTCGAACATTTCTTTTGCCATGTGCGAATTCTCATAAAGATCTTTCCCCATACCAACGAACTGGGCTCCCTGCCCCGGGAATACGTATGCTTTTATCATAAAAATAATTTTAGGTTACTGCTATTTAAATAGCGGAGCGCAAAAGTAGAAAATATTTCTTAATGGAGCCTCGATCCTATAAGATGAATAAACTCTTCACGCGTGTTCAACTGTTCAAGGAAGATTCCTGTAAACGCTGAAGTTGTAGTAACAGAATTTTGTTTCTGAATGCCCCTTATCTGCATACACATATGTTGTGCCTCAATAACTACGGCTACTCCCAGTGGTTTAAGTGTATCCTGGATGCAGTTTCTGATTTGAGTAGTAAGCCTTTCCTGTACCTGGAGCCTTCTTGAATAAGCTTCAACAACCCGTGCAAGCTTGCTTAGTCCTGTGATATATCCATCGGGAATATAAGCTACATGAGCTTTTCCGAAAAAGGGCAACATGTGATGTTCACACATGGAGTAGAGATCGATATCTTTAACAATTACCATCTGGCGATACTCTTCTTTGAACATTGCTGATTTCAGTATCTCATGTGGATTCATATTATAGCCTACTGTCAGATAATTCATCGCTTTTGCAACCCGCACAGGAGTCCTTACCAGGCCCTCTCTATCAGGATCTTCGCCAATGAGTTCCAGTATTCTCTTGTACATTTTTGCCATCTCATCTATTGTATCGGCATTCCATGTCTCGATTTTGTTATAACCATCGGCGGTTTTTCCTGAACCGTCGTTTATTTTCTCAATAGTATTAGCCATAGTATTCTATGAAATTATTTTCTGTTTCCTCAATTTTGATACAATGTAAATCAGCCCCTGCTGTTTTAATTGCCGGTTTAAGCTCATTCCAGATTGCAACGGCAAGATTTTCAGTTGTGGCTATCTTCCCTTTCATGAACTCAACATCAATATTTATATTCCTGTGGTCGAGCTTTTCTATAACCTTCTCAAGTATGATCTTTTTAAGTATGTTAATATTCATGACAAAACCATGATTATCAGAAGGTTCTCCTTTTACTGTGACCCAGAGTATATAGTTATGTCCGTGCCAGTTGGGATTTGAACATTTCCCGAAAACTTCCCGGTTTTTTTCGTCAGACCAGTCCTGCCTGAACATCCTGTGTGCAGCACTGAACCTTTCTCTGCGTGTTAGGAAAATCATATAACAGTACAATTTATTTACAATATTAGCCAATAAAATTGATCTTTTTAAATCTTAAATGCAATATATTTGATGAACCGGCCAGCCAATCCCGCAAAGCATGATTGAGGTGGCTGTTGATTTTAACCAGCTATGAATGGGTTTGGCCGGTAAATTAAAATTTTGGAGATACAATCAAACGAAACAATATGTCTATCAGGATATTATTGGTAGCGGCTACCGAAGCAGAAGCTGATTCTTTAAGAAGGATCCCCGGAGTAAAATCTTATCATGAAAGTTTCTTATCAGGTAATTGTGAGATCAGTCTCCTTGTCTCAGGAGTAGGTTCAATTGCTACTTCATGGGCTCTGACCAAATGGTTTTCTGTAAATCAAAAACCTGACCTGGCTATTAATATAGGTATAGCAGGGAGTTTCAACAATGATATTAAGATCGGCGACGTGGTTGTTCCTGTCTCAGATTGTTTTGCCGATGCAGGTATTGAAGAAGGTAATGAATTTATAACACTTGCAGAAGCCGGACTCGAGGATCCTGACAGGTTTCCATTTAAAGAGGGTAAAATAAGAGCAGAAAATAAATACATTTCATTGGCATTGAGGAATTTAAAAAAGGTTAATGCAATAACAGTGAACACTGCTTCCGGTAAAACAGAGACCATTAATAAATTATTGAAAAAATATAATCCTGATATTGAAACTATGGAGGGTGCAACTTTTTTCTATATTTGCAGCGGGGAAAAAATACCTTTTCTGGCAATAAGGTCAATCTCTAACAAGGTTGAACCCCGCGATAAAGGCAAATGGAATATCCCCCTTGCACTTAAAAGTCTGTCAGAAAGGTTACAAGAGTTTATTTTAATGTTTGATTTAGAAGATGAAACTGACACTGGGATTCTCGCCATGCCCGAATGATACATTCATTTTTGATGCAATGGTGCATGGCAGGGTTGATACTGAGGGACTTGATTTTGATTATTTTCTTGCTGATGTTGAGGAGCTTAATAAGAAAGCTATCGCCGGTGAAACCGATATTACTAAAATGAGCTGTTACGCTTATGCCTATGCAGCTCAGAATTATCTTATTCTTGATTCTGGCAGCGCACTCGGCCACAGGAATGGTCCGCTGCTGATCAGCAAAAGAAAAACAGATCCTACAAATCTGAAAGATTTAAGTATTGCTATCCCGGGGAAATATACAACTGCTAATATGCTTTTCAGCATTGCATGGCCTGAATCTCTGAATAAGAAGGAGTACCTTTTTTCCGATATTGAAAGAGCAATTCTGGACGATGAGGTTGATGCAGGTCTTATTATCCACGAAACCCGGTTTACATATTTTAATAAAGGACTTCTTAAGATTGCCGATATGGGAGAATACTGGGAAAACCTGACAGGCCTTCCAATCCCTTTGGGTACTATAGTGATTAACAGAAAGATACCTGTTGAAACAGCATTGAAAGTCAATCGTATTATAAGGAGGAGCCTTGAATATGCTTATCAGGATTCTCTTGCCTCTTATGATTTTGTTGTTGCAAATGCCAGGGAGATGGAGAGTAATGTGATGAATAATCATATAAAGCTGTTTGTCAATAAATTCACGCTTAATCTTGGTAAAGATGGGAAAAGAGCCATATCAGAGCTTTACAGAATAGCACATGAAAAGGGAATTATTCCTGATTTACCGGAGCATATATTCCTTACCAGACAATAAGAAAGAGGGTAATATTTTGTATATTTGATCTTCCATAGGCTTATCAGAAAATTAAAACTGGGAATTAGTGAAACTGAAAGATCTTGTCCTTAAGACACGTTCATACCGTCGTTTCGATGAGTCTCATCGTATTGAATACAAACAACTTGAGGAGCTGGTTGGTCTGGCCAGATTGTCAGCTTCTGGTTCTAACCGTCAGCCACTTAAGTTCCTGTTGTATAACTCTGTTCAAGATTGTGCAAGAGTCTTTCCGTCTTTAGTCTGGGCTGCATCTCTGAAAGATTGGGATGGACCTGTCTCTGGAGAAAGACCCTCAGGTTACATCATTATCCTCGGCGATAAAACGATTGCCGAGAGTTTTGGAGTAGATCATGGTATTGCTGCTCAGAGCATTATGCTGGGAGCATCTGAGTCGGAGCTGGGAGGTTGCATGATCGCATCTATCAGAAGAGATATGCTCAGGAACGAATTATCAATACCTGATAAGTATGAGATTCTTCTTGTTCTGGCACTTGGGAAACCGGCAGAAAATATAATTATCGATGAAATCAAAGATGGTGATGTAAAGTACTGGAGAGACAATGAACAGAATCATCATGTTCCAAAGCGATCATTAAGAGAACTGATAATTAAATTGTAACCATTGCTTCAATGAAAAGGTGTTTCATTATATTATTACCTCTTTTTATTTTCACCTGTCACGGACTGAGCCAGGTAAAAGGAAGAGAAGATACCCCGATCCTTTTTCATGGTATTGTAATGGATTCAGAAACAGAATATCCTTTATCCGGTTCACAGGTTATTATTAACAGGTCTTTTGCATCGGTAAGCGATAATGAAGGCAAATTTGCTTTTTATGTTAACAGGAGCGATACGGTTGTATTCAGAAGGCTTGGTTATAAACCAGCTGTTCTTTTTGTCAGTGATACCTTGTCAGGTCAAGAGTTTATTGCCGGTATTTATCTGAATGCTGATACTTTATCAATTGGTGAGGTAATAATTTTACCCAGACTGACAAACCTGAAATCAGACCTTTTAAGTCCCAGGGATGCACCCGGTACTGAGGTTGAAAATGCGAAATTCAACCTTGCAGTCTCGGCATATCAGGGCCGGATAACTCAGAATAAACTTGGGGATCCCGCAATCAATTATGAGATGATCCGTCAGCAGCAGAAAAATAACGCATATTCTAAAGGCCAGATCCCCTCCGACAGGATCCTCGGGCTAAGTCCATTATTATTAATCCCTGCAGCATATCTGCTGATGAATGGTTTACCGGAAAAACCTGAACCTCTTAAGCCCAGACTGACTGAACAGGAGGTTAATCAACTGCACAGGCAATACATGGAGACAGTCAGGAAGAAATAAGATAAATAGTTAGTGAGCAATGTGACACTGACGCTAATTCCCCGGTCAGCTCCTTTAGCCTGTGCCATTTCTACCCCTTCACAAATATTGCCTTAATAATATGGCTTGCCATCCTGGGATTTTCTTTTAACCGGCGTGTTGAGTATCCAAACCATTTTTCACCGAACGGCACATATACCCGCATTGTATGTCCGTCATTCACAATACGTTCCCGCAGACCGGGTGTAACCCCATAGAGCATCTGGAATTCATACAATTCTTTAGGGACATTATATTTTTCAATCAGTTTATATGAACCCTCAACAAGGGGTTTATCATGAGTGGCAATTCCAACATGGATTTTATTCTGAAACATGAATTCAAGATCTTCAAGAAAATGATTGTTGATCTCCTCGTATTTTTTATAAGATATTGCTTCTGGTTCAATATATATGCCTTTGCAGAGTCTGAAACTCAAAGGATTAGTAGTATTATTCAGATCGGCGAGTCCTTTAATATCATTAAGGGTCCTTCTAAGATATGCCTGTATCACAAGTCCCACATTTGCAGGAAACTCAATCTTAAGTTTCCGGAATAGTTCTATCTCAAGGTCAGTGCAGGGTGAATCTTCCATATCTATCCTGATGAATCCTTTATATGAAGCAGCTTTTTCTACTATTTCCCGTATATGCCGGTAGCAGATATCCTTGTCTATAAGGAGTCCGAAACTTGTAGGTTTGACAGAGAAATTTCCATCTATGCCATTCTGGTAGCTAAAATCAATCAGATCGAGATATTCTTTTTTATTGATTTCGGCTTCATCAAGGTTCTTAATAAATTCACCCAATACGTCAAGAGTTACTTTGATATGTTTACTGTTCAGGTCCTTTGATACGCGCATTGCATCATTAATGGTTTCCCCCGAAATATATGCCCGCGAAAATATCCAGATAAATTTTTTCGGGAAATAGGGCAATATAGCAGCAATGATTTTGTTGAACATAATAGTATTTTAAATTGGTAAAGAATCCGGTTTCAAATAAAATGCTAATAAAACTGATCCTGAACCATTTTTTAATGACCTTTGTCATTGAAAAGTGGTGTTATAAAAAATGAAATTATTTAATTTGAATTAATTTTTCAGATAATGCAACCATTTTTTTTATTGATATGTCTTAAAAATGTCGTCACTATATGATGAGCGACCAGCAAATAATAGAAGGATGCGCGAAGCATGAAAGAAAGGCGCAGCAAATGCTGTACGACAGGTATTCGCGTTTTCTTCTCGGTGTTTGTCTCAGGTATGTCGATGATAAAGCAGAAGCAGAGGATATACTGCAGGAGAGTTTTTTAAAGATCTTTTTCAATATAAAGGATTTTTCAGGAACAGGTTCTTTTATAGGATGGTTAAGGAAGATAGCAATCAATACAGCAATAACTCATTATCATAAAAACCTGAAATTCAGGTATCATATTGAAATTGAGGATTATGTGTCTGTAGAGACAGGAATATCGAGTTTTGAAGCAGATCTTTTTACAGCAGATGAACTCTATATTGTGATGAATGAGCTGCCTGCCGGGTACAGAATGGTATTCAACCTTTATGCTGTTGAAGGATATAAGCATAAAGAGATTGCTAAGATGCTGGGAATCGATACTAATACATCGAAATCGCAGTACAGCAGGGCAAAGGCGGTTTTAAGAGATAAGCTGGATAAGCTTGGGAAGCTGAAAAAAAACTATCCTTCAGATGATTGATTGTAACACAAAGAAGTACTTAAAATAAATTGAAAGAAACAAAGGAAGATAAGATGCTGAGGGATTTATTCAGGCAGAAGCTTGAAAACGCAGAAATTATCCCTTCTCCGTCTGTAAGCAAAAAGCTTATGAGCAGGCTGGGAAGGAGAGAATTTCTCCGTTTTAATCCGGCCAGGTTCAATATCTGGTACACCGGAGCTATAGCAGTTGCCGGCGCAGCTCTTGCATTGATTCTGACTTCAGGCCTTTTTGATGCTGAAAAACCAGCATCTGTTAATAATCCTGATGTACCTGTTAGCGAAATAGTTATTGATAAAAATATCAGCACATCACAGCCTGAGTTAAGGAATAAAGATGATAATAAGAAGCCTCTCCGGAAATTGGAGCAGAAGAAATCAGGAAAGTCAATCAATCTTAATGTTAAGAATGACAATCTGAATGCCAGAATTGAGGAAAACACTATTTCTACTCCCTCAGGTGTGGTAAGTTCAATGCCGGAGGCAGGACTTTTCCATAATGCTGATAATCAAAGGAACAAGCTTCAGCCAGGGACGAAACTTACTGAAATCCTTTTTCAATCATCCGTTAAGGAGGGATGCCCCCCGCTCAGAGTAAAATTCAGAAAAACAGATAATTACAGTGATTCATGCAGGTGGTCTTTCGGTGACGGTGGGTATTCAACCCTGAAAGATCCTGAATGGTTATTTGACCTGCCTGGTGAATACCATGTGATGCTGCAGGTTTTCAATAAAAATGGCACAATATTGGTTTCTTCCGAAATAATCACAGTGCATCCACGGCCTGTTGCCAGGTTTGAAATTACGCCTGAGGGTGCTGTATTGCCGGAGGATGAAATCATTTTTCATAATTTTTCTTCTGATGCAGTCAGGTATATTTGGGATTTCGGTGACGGGAATTATTCTGAACAGTTTGAACCACGACATAAGTACAGTAAGTTTGGAAAATATAATGTTTCATTGGTAGCTGTTTCGGAATCGGGTTGTACAGATTCAATAATTGTTTCAAATGCATTTTCAGGCTCCGGCTATTTTATTGATTTC
>Ga0066601_10000273_pt1 | contig 22524 bp, 26 predicted proteins | sample Medcelwee11metaG_FD_59487 | JGI IMG/M metagenome (GOLD analysis project Ga0066601, IMG submission 59487) | Freshwater pond sediment microbial communities from the University of Edinburgh, under environmental carbon perturbations - Medium... | ecosystem: Environmental > Aquatic > Freshwater >... | reverse complement strand
CTGAATCCGTACCTTTGAACCGTATGCGTAAATCGGTATAGTCGGTGATATCATCTGCTTCACCTTCAGCTAAAGTTAGTTCGTACGTTGTCAGACCAGCACAAGTCCTTTGTGTATCTGCTTTGATTAGGGTAGAACCTTGGTACAAGGAAACTGTACATAAAACAGCATTTCCCCCCGTATCAACACTCGTACCGTTTAATTTACATATCCTGTACCTGACAATATGCCCTGTATGGATTGTGGGGTCGGTAACATCTGACAAGCGACACTCATAGGTGGTGGCTTGATTTTCTGTTCCGACTATCTTATCTGTATCATTAGCAGAAGTTTCGTCTATCGATGTATGGTCGCCACTAACGACATAGGTTGATGTGATGGTAGCTTCTGGTCTTCCGAATTGTGCCATATCAATCTATCGGTATATCTTAATCCTCTGTATATACAATTGTTATTGCTATTTGTCCAACGGTTCCGCTTTGTGCTGTAGTTTCAAGCCAAATAAAACTGTCGGTCGGAATTGTGGCATCATTAAATGAGGTTACATCTGACCCGGACGATATTGACGTTGTAGTGGTTCCACCTGTTACCACCTCATTGCCGGCATTGCTTCGGTCTGTAGCATGGTGCCGTATGGTCCATGTAACGCTTGGTGTGCTTGACCCAACAAGTACGGCCCGCATTTCGATTATCGTAATTGCCCGATTAGTAAAAAATACGCTTATATCCTCTGCGCTTGTTGGGCTTTCAATAGTTATTGATTTTGAAATCGTGCCAATTCCAACACCTGTTGGTCCGGTGGGTCCGGTTGCTCCCGTAGCTCCAACGCCGGTTGGACCAGTTGGTCCTGTATCTCCTGTCGGTCCTGTTGGGCCTGTATCGCCCGTAACTCCTACACCTGTCGGTCCTGTTGGGCCTGTATCCCCAGTTTCACCTGTAGGTCCAGTTTCACCAGTTATACCAACTCCTGTTTCTCCTGTATCGCCTGTTACTCCGGTCACACCTGTAACACCCGTTATACCAGTTATACCCTGTACACCAGTTGGTCCAGTTGGTCCCGTATCCCCAGTCACGCCTGTATCGCCGGTTATGCCTGTTACCCCCTGAACCCCAGTAGGCCCTGTTGGACCCGTAGGCCCAGTATCTCCTGTTACCCCAACGCCCGTAGGTCCAGTTTCCCCGGTATCACCAGTTACGCCCTGTATACCGGTTGGTCCTGTAGGCCCGGTATCGCCGGTAACGCCAATGTCACCTGTTACGCCTGTTATCCCTTGTGTACCTGTAGGTCCTGTTGGGCCTGTATCGCCTGTTACACCGGTTACACCGGTTACACCGGTAACGCCGGTATCTCCGGTTGCCCCAGTATCACCGGTTACACCTGTTACGCCGGTAATTCCTGTTATACCCTGTACACCTGTTGGTCCGGTTGCACCCGTAACCCCAACACCTGTAGGTCCTGTTGGTCCGGTTTCACCGGTTGCCCCAGTATCACCGGTTACACCTGTTACGCCCGCTCCGCTTTCGCCTGTTGGTCCGGTTTCACCCGTAGGTCCCGTTGGTCCGGTTGCACCTGTTGTACCTGCTCCTGATGGTCCCGTTGGTCCAGTTTCGCCTGTTGGGCCTGTATCCCCAGTTTCACCTGTCACGCCGGCACCTGTCGGTCCAGTTACGCCAGTTTCGCCAACTTCCCCTTGCTCTCCGGTAGGTCCTGTTTCACCTGTAGTACCAACGCCAGTTGGGCCTGTCACACCGGTTACACCGGTAACGCCAGTTACACCGGTACCTTCGGGTCCGGTTTCCCCTGTAACACCTGTAACTCCCGTTACACCTTCACCTGTCGGTCCTGTCGGTCCAGTTGCCCCGGTTACCCCTGTTACCCCTGTTACCCCTACGCCTGTCGGTCCTGTTACACCTGTTACACCGGTTTCACCCGCCCCCGCCGGACCTGTTGCTCCGGTTACACCTGTTACACCGGTTTCACCCGCCCCCGCCGGTCCTGTTGGTCCTGTATCGCCTGTTACACCCGTAACTCCGGTCACGCCTGTGACGCCTGTTGTACCTGCTCCTGTTGACCCTGTATCGCCCGTTACTCCCGTAACACCTGTAACTCCTGTAATTCCTGTTTCACCCGCACCCGCCGGTCCTGTCGGTCCGGTTTCACCGGTTACCCCAACACCTGTAGGTCCAGTTGGGCCTGTTTCACCTGTTACACCCGTTACGCCCGTTACGCCGGCACCTGTGACCCCTGTTATACCTTGTACGCCCGTGGGTCCTGTGTCACCGGTCACACCGGTCACACCTTGTGGCCCTGTGGGTCCGGTATCACCTGTAACGCCGGTAACTCCGGTAACTCCGGTAATTCCGCTTACACCCGCACCTGTTACGCCCGTTACGCCGGTTGGGCCTGTTTCACCTGTGATACCCGTTACGCCGGTTGGGCCTGTTGCCCCGGTGGTTCCGGCTCCACTTACTCCCGTTGGTCCCGTTTCTCCTGTCACTCCCGTTTCTCCTGTCACTCCCGTTGCTCCTGTGACCCCTGCGCCGGTTTGTCCAATAGGACCGGTTGGTCCCGTTTCTCCTGTTGGACCCGTAACACCCGTAACCCCGGCACCGGTTACCCCGGTTGGGCCTGTAATACCTGTTGCTCCTGTGACCCCTGTTACTCCAACACCTGATGGACCCGTTGGACCCGTTGGACCAACTAATGTGTCGGTTGTTTCCCATGACGATGTGCCGCCCGGACCGCCAGTCAATACTTTTCCGCTTGCCGGTGTGCTTGCCCCCTTGCCAAGTTTGGTTTGCGTCGATTCCAACTCTTGCTCAATTTTGCCGTGTACCTCGGTATGTTTGAGGGCTGTTTTGCCTAATGCACTTGAGGTATATGCCGTGGTATCGGTTGGAGTATGTACTGTTGTTGGAAAATCAGCGCTTGGATTGCTCATACTGAAAATGTAAACGTTTTACCCACTAATGGGGTAAGTTCTAATAATTGTGTTTGTATTTTCAAATCCCGTCGTATGTCGGCCGCCACCATTTCCTTAAAATCGGCGGCTTTGATTGTTTCATGCGCTTGGGTATAAGTTTTTTGCCACTTGCCTAATCCGTCGTCAAATTCAAGCACTATTATAGCCATCCCATTTTGGGTTGTGGCGCTTATGACTTTTGCGGTAATGATTGCCATACTTAAATTATACCAAGTTTTGCATAAATTGTTTTAGTGCTTCGCCCTCGGCGTTGAAATCCACATAATGGGCAAATGTTTGGTGTGCGGCTTGGCACATAGCCAAATACCTATCCAATTTTGAGTTATCCACAATTTTGTTGACAATTTGTGGAATACTCAACCCGTCAATATCAATGCACGTTACCCCGTCTATCAAAAGTGGCTCGGCCAATTTGCCCATGTAATAACTTTTTTTGACAATGAGGGGCCGCCCACATGCAATGGCACTATGCAAAACATGGCCGTACCCGTCGCCACCGGCTTTGACGTGCCACACAAATTTTGCCTCACGCATTTTGTCTGCAACCGCCTGTTGTCCGTTCATTTCGCCGTCACGGCATGAGCCGCCAAACGTTTGCCATTTCCAATCGGGCATGGCGCTTTCAAGTCCGGTAAATAACGGCCAATCATGGGCGTATATGCTTGCGGTGTTGAGGCAATTGATAAATGAAAATATATTGTTGTCCGGGTAAGAAAACTCAACCCGGGGCTTAAATATTTTGGTGTCAAACTCTTGGTGATATTCAATGGTATGTAATCCAATGCTCATACCGCCCATACGTGCGCTTGCCATGATATTTTTTACCGGTAAACTTCCGTCAATATTCCATGAGTTACCAATTTGGTAAATAAATTTTGGGTGGTTTGGGTGAGTGGCGCATAGTCGTGCAAAACTCTCAACATGCTCTGGTACGGATGCAATAACAATATCAATCGGCTCACGCATAAACCGGTCAAGCGTAATGGCGTGTTGAAAAAATTTGTGTCCGTTTTCCCAAATATTATATACGCCGTCCTCGCTTACGTAATCGTCGTGTATTCCTAAATATTGGGCAATTGTGGTGGGGTGGTTGTTGTAAATTTCGGCAATGCGCCAATACCCGGCGTCCAACCATTCCCGGCCAATCGGCCGGTACAGGGTACCGCCCAATCGGTCCTCAAACAATAGCTTGAGCGAATTGTATAGTCCAAAATGATGTTGGTCCGCAAATACTGTGTACATAGGCTCATTATACAATAATGCGGTAATACCGCCCCAATCCCCTACTCTCTCGCTCCCCCGGCCCAAAATCGTGTTTTTAGCCTCGGCCTATAGTGGGGGAGTGACGGTGGGGGAGTGTATTTACCGCATTTTTCCCACAAGTTCAATAAACCTTTGGTCAATTGGCACGCTTACCTGTAGACACTCGTTCAACCATTCATTAAATTTATCCACTTTATAATTTGGTTGCTCGCCGTTATAAAGCAAGTTCATGTTATGTGATAATCCGTTGTGGTGGTAATAAGTCGCCGGGTTTATGACGCCAATTTTCAAATCGTTGCCCTCTATGTCCTCTTGAAACATGTAAAAATGGTCTGCCTTGTCCGGTATTATGCCAAAATTGCGCCGGGTCCGTCGTATGGACTGTTGCTTGGCAAATATGCAACATGGGTGCATGCGGTCGCCTTGATAAACGGCTATTACGTCGCACCCCTCATTTTCATGGTGTTGCACCTCATCCCAAAACCCGGGCAATGGGTAAAAATCCTGTTCGGTAAACCAAACCCATGGCGCATTATAAGAGTGCAAAAGCATGGCGTTTATTGCAATGTTACGCCAATCCTCACCGGATTTTGGTTGGGGTGCGTCACCAAAATGTACGTAATCGACAAACATGGCATTTTGAATAAACCCCCGATAATCCTCACCTTGGTTGGTTTCCATAAATGCAATCAATACCTCATTAAATTTTGGTCGGTTGTCACGTAAAAATTGCCGCCACTTTGGATAATCACAATTGCGGGGCCATGTCATTATCAAATCTGTAACCATAGTTATAATCCTAATGTTTTGTATATTTCCTGTCGTTGTCTGATACGTTTGATATTTAATTTATATTGATTGATAATCTGGTCCAATCCAACTTTGTATAAATTAGCAAATTTTTGTATTTCTTGTACTTCCCGCCGTTCCCAAAATGTAAGCCACCATTGCACCCGCCGTTCCCATTCCATTTGTGAAAACTCACTTGTTATATCACACCACGCCGCCGGCAATATGGTAGGCCCATGTGGTTCTTCATGGGTTCTTTTGGATAATGACCTCCCTTGGTCGTCCATGATTGCCCCGGATACGCCGCTTGATAAACTGCCTATATGGCACCATGGGGCGTGACCGTCAAATAAATACCGTTTTTGTTCATAATGTTTGTAATCGTCCGGGTGTGCGTGATATTGTGGAAAATAACAAATCCGGTTTTCTGGTACCATGGCTCGTAATTGTAATGAGGCCCAAACAAACGTATCGGACGATATGACCGGGGCTACAACTTCATAGTCATTCAACGGGGTGATTATCTCACCTTGCGTCCACGCTCGAGAATTGTAGTCCCGGTCCGTGGCCAACAATAATTGGCGGGATGCAAAAAAGCAATTCGGCCAAAAATTGGGGCCTTGGTCGCCCTCGCCCTCATAGCATATACCATATATACGTCGGGCGGCTTCTAAAATTTCATCATGGCAACTACCTCGTTTACTGCCAACTATGTCAAATAATCCGCTCTCAATTTGAGTAAAACACCAATCAACTATGCCACTTTTTATCATGTAGCAATCATCCTCAACCAACATGATATTTTTTTCTGTTGCCTTTTCCAATCCAATTAGTATGGCATCACCATGCTGTATGTGGTGGTCAATATATGTGAAATCAATTTTGGGGTTCGTTTCCGTTTCAACACCTTCGGTACATAAAAACTCAATATATTCAACAACCTGTTTTTCAATTGGGGTATTACAAATGATATATAATTTGTCAATTTCGGCGGCCCATTTATCGTAAAAATTGCGTAACCAATATTGTAATAAAAATGGGTCGCCCGGATACGGTAATATAGCCGCTCTTGTTGTTCTCATATATTAAATAACCCCTTATAAAAACCTTTTATTTCATATATATATATTCGGGGCATAGCATAATACTCAATTACCGCCTCAAGCATGTGCCGGTAATCGTCGGCAAAATTACCCAATGTTTGCTTACTCTTGAGTATGTCCCAAAATAGTAACTTAAATGCAACCGCTTTTATGTGGATAAACTCTGCGGGGCCTCCGGGCCAATCCTCCGTAAATAGCCTCATTACCCGCTCAAGTAATTTGGCGTCGTTCTGTTGCCACAATGCGTACTCGGCCCCACCCATGCCTATGGCGCTACTACTCATTTGCCGTACATGCACCCACTTAAAATTTGAATAGGGCGCAAATATATTATCCGGTCCCAAAATATTGGCCGGGGTATAGGTTATTTTTTTGGTGAGTAACAATAATTGCCATGATAACCAACCAAAACAATCAAGCGGTACCGGACGTACTGTTTGGTACTCGTCAGTTACCCGATAATTGACCGGTATAGTCCGGGGCATGAAATCAAGGTCTGTTTTGCGTAGTAATTCCATTTTGGCAAATGTAAAACACCGCATAAAACCCTTACTTTGTAAATCTCCGTTAAAATATGGGTCGTCAATTAAATACCATGGGGGTGCAATAATGTCTTGCCCTTCATATTCTAATAACCTAAAACATTGGTCAACCACACCACGACCATATATCAAACCGTCACTTTCAATAAGGCCCACGTAATCTTCTTTTACCGTTTTGAGTGTTTGTTGGTTTCCGGCTTCCGGGGGGGCATATTTGGCCACCACGTCAATGTGTATTTCGGGAAAGTCGGCAAATAGGGTTTTGTCAAACGCTACCACCTCGGGGGGTATAACTGCCGGGTTGTAATATAACGTACCATATACGGCGTCACACTCACCCCGCCAATAGTCTTGGTATAGGCGCAACCACGCATTGATTGTAAATGGGTCACCGTCAAAATGTGTAACAACCGCTCTACTCATATATATATTTTATCCACGTCTGGCAATAACCGGTCAAGGTCCATGCCCAAATCCCGGGTATAGTTTTTTATTTCGTCGTCCAACCAAATGTGTATGCCCAATTTATTGACTTGGGCCACTTTCCAATATGCGGCACCTCTGATTGTGGGAAATTTACGTGGGGCCATGACTAACTCGGTATACGATATGCCAAACCGGGCCAAATCTGCTATAGTTTCGGCTTTACGGTCCGGGTTTGACCCGTCACGCCACGTAAGTATATAAATTTCGTTGTGGTTTTCGTTTTTGAGTAAGTGATACGTGAGCCATGCAAGTGCGGGGGGGTTGGCGCTAATTACGCCGTCAAGGTCAATTGCCCACTTTTTTTTGTAATTCGTGCCGTCTTGCATATAAATAAATGACCATAAGCGGCCAAATAATCACAATAAAAACAATTCCACTAATTATCGCTTTTATGCGTCCCATGCTTTGTAATCGCCCATGTCGGGTTTATAAAATCCCGTAAGGCCTCGGGGCGTTCCAAAATGAAATGGCCGTAATTCGTCATTTTGTACTAATTCCTTGACCGCTTCCGGTAACGGACCCCATGGCCAATATGGTTGGCCCGGGTGGTCCGGGTGTAATGGTGTTACCTGTGCCATGTGCCGGTGTAGGTCGTGAATAAAAACAAACCCGCCGGGTTCCAAAAATGGCTCAAATTTTATCAACTCCGCAAATCGTGTTTGTGGCTCTGTATCAAGCAAAATCATTTTGTATGTGTGGGACGGTTCAAATTTTGCTACGTCGCCCAAATGACAAAATACAAATAATTCAAGTTGCAATTGTTGTATGCGTATTTTCGCCCGGTCCCGTAATTCCGGTATAAACTCCACCGTTTCCAATATCCCATTACGGTTATCTTTTAACGCTTGGCCCATGTATGCGGCACCAACGCCAATGTGTGTGCCTGTTTCCAACACAAACTCCGGTTTGAGTATACGCACCATGCTGTATAAAAATTCGCCGGTTTCGGTTTCAACGCCGGCATCGTTAAATGAGGTATAACCGGGTTTTGTTGGGTCAAGCGGTTCGGACCAATTGCCCTCATTGTGTAATATCAATGTTGGGTCAATTTCCTGTAATCGCTTTGTAATATTCATAATACAATTATTATACACCCAAAAATTGTTTCCATTTCTCTTGTATCACTTTTTTACCAAACAAATCAATAGCAGTTTGCCGTCCCATTTCCCCAATACGTCGTGCTAATTTCAAATCGTCCAACAATGATTGTACACGCCCCCGTAATTCGTTTATATCATCAGATATAAAACCATTGACCCCATTTTTGATTATATCCTGTGCCTCATATAATTCAGCGCCCTTACCTATATTCAAACTATTTCCGTGTTTCGGTCCTATGGCAACAATAGGTACACCAGTCAACATGGCCTCAATTAAATTGAGTACATACGATGCCGGTTGGGTCCCGGTATATATGTAAACTCGGGCATCACGTAATTTTTGTTGCAATTGGCCATATGTTAAAAAACCACCATTGAGCGGTCCTGACCCTTCATTTTTCGGACCATATACGTGAGCGTTAAAACCCTTGGTAATTTCAATAAACGCGTTGTAATTACAATGCTCGCCACGATGTTGCATATCCTGTGCAAACGTTATAACTTCACTGCCGGCACCATTCCAATTGCTAAACTCCCGCTCATCTTTATAAAATCTGATAATTTTTGAACAACCGGCTGTAGGACGCAAATTTGCCTCTCTTGGGCTATAACGTACAATTTCTAACCCCCGTCCTGTATATTGAGCCATGCGAGCCTCAATATTCGGGGTTGACTGACCTATGGTACGCCAAATAACCCGTTTACCTCTAAACTTTTCCCAATTTTGCTCAATCCATTCGGGTACGTGCATTACAATTATCGTGTCAAATTGGCTTATAAATTCCAAGGGTATATTATCTCGGGGTGGGGCATTGCCACGCACCCATGTTTCCGGGTAACTTTTGAGCGATGGACGTATTGGGTCAACCGGCGCTGTCGGCCTCACATAACTGCCCAAACTAAAATATTGGATACCCAAATCCTCAAATAACCGCAACTCGTCATATTCAAGTATGCTGTGACAACTGAAATATAGTAATCTCATATATTCAACACCTTATCATTTACCAATTTTAACCGGTCGGCCATAATCTTACCCACAATCGGCAAATCAAACCGTTTCACGGCCGTTTCACGGGCAAGTTTGCCCATGTTTGCGGCTTTGTCCCTATTCTCGTAAACCCACCGCATTGCCTCACGTAAATGGGCAATGTCCACATTGGCCCAATTCTGGTCCGGTGTATACCATTGTTCGTTATAACCCTTGTTATCAACCGGGGTCATAGTATATCCAATCAATAATGCGTCCTTTTTATCCGTCAAATACTCATGTATACCGCCCAAATTGGTTGAAATTATCGGTTTTGCCATGGTCAATGCTTCCATTTGTGGTATACCCCAACCCTCACCCCGGTGGGCGCTCACAAAACAATCAAATGTCCGGTGGAAACGATATATTTGCCGTCTATCCATGAGGTTTCGGTACATAAATACCGGTGCATAAACTTTGAGGTTCAATTTTGCTTTTAATTTTCTAATTTGTTGGTCTATCGGTTCCCGCTTATCCGGTCCAAATGATATTTGGTATGTTTTGAGGGTCAATGATACGTCCGGGGTATTTTCAAACTCACGCCAATATGCCTCAAGCAATGCGGTTGGGTTTTTCCGCTCTGTCCACTCAAATATTGAATAAAACCGGTATCCGTCCTTGTTTTCCACTAAATACGGGTCAAACTCGTCCGGGGTAACTTTGGCGTCAATCGCCTCTGGTATTATGTAAATATCCCGGGTTACTCCGGCATTGTGCATGGCTTTTTTGTTATATTCACTCCCGGTCCAAATTTCATGGCATTTTTGTAAATTGAGCGCAAAATCCAACGGCACCTTGTCTGTTTCCCAAAATGCCCGGCCAATCAAGTATTTATTTGGTTCTGCATATTGACCATACACGTTTGGGGTCGTGTGTAATATTTTGACGTTATACCCTAATTCACGTCCTTGTAATGATAAAGCAAGGTCACCCAACGGTCCGTAATCGGACAATTCGGGGCAATACACCGGTATTTGTGTGGTTACTTCAACCCCGGCTTTGACCAATGCGGCAATGTCATGCCGGGACGCTTCGCCGTACCCTGAATAATCACGACAAGGCCCCGTATATTTTATCTTCATAAATGTTTACCGTAACTTGGTGTCTTTTTGTGACAACTACTGCTATTACAAACTTATAAGGTTTTCTCTCTTGAGGTTGCGCAATTCCTTACCACATGACTGACAAATTGCCGTTCGTGGTAAAAACTCACCCTCAATTGCAAAAAACGCAATCCCGGTGCATGCGTCACAATAATACCGGTGCGTCGGTTTGTTTACATGTGTTTGCCCAATGGCAACAACTGGTGCCGTTTTGTTTACATCTGCACCCATTACGGCCTCACGCTTCATTTGTGATTTTGACTTGTCCATACATTATCACCCCCTCACACGTTCCAATGTTAGTACGTTTTGCAATTTCCTTGGTTCCAATTGCATACCCATTATCTCACGTACCCGGGTAATGTGTTTTTGATATATCTGTGTGTATGCCCACGGTTTGACGTATTCTGCCGCCCGGCGTCCCATATCTAATGCCTCGTCGTTATGCTCAACCACCCAACGCATTTTTTTGCGCAAATCGTCAACGTCACTCACAAACATTTGCCCCACGTCCATATCTTTATATCGGGCATACAAGGCCGGGCATGTTTCCTTAACTTTGACCTCATACATATATTTACTATCGAAATACTCACTCATACCATGGGCATTGGGTATAATTGTCGGCATACCGGTAGCCATACATTCAAGCGGCGTCATACCAAACCCTTCACCCCGGGACGGAAATACAAAACAATCTGACCGGGCCATTATGTCGTGCATTTCCCGCTCGGTAACCTTACCGTATATTATCTCAACATTTGGATATTCGCCTTTGGTAATAGGCAGTGGGCTATTGTTTTGTGTCGTTTTGAGTATCAATTTGACCGGCTCGGTTTTCTCAAACTCGGCTGTAAATGCTTTCCAAACCTCGGTAAACCCTTTGCGTATATTAAATGCGTTATAATGCAAAAATGTAAACGGCCGGCGGTCTTTTCGCGCCGTGGTACGTTCAATGGGTTTATATACTTCGTTATCATATCCAAGGTGCATAATTGTAGTTTTGATACCGGCCGCCTCAAACGCCACCTGATTGAATTGTGACGGTACCCACACCTCGTCGGCCGCTTTCAAATAGTCAATCCAATCATCGGGTATTTTTGTACTTTCAAACATGGTGTAAATAATTCTATATGGGGCCTCTATACGGGCTATTGAGTATGGGTTATGAAATAAAATTGCCACCTTTTGACCTGTGTAATGTGTAGAAACAACAATACCGGCGGCCTCAAACTGCCGGACCAAATTTTTACTGGCTATACTGTATCCGTCCTTGCCACCTTCTGATACTGTAGCCAAATAAATACCCGCTTGTGCGGCATTGAGATTATTGACCTTGGCTATCCTTGCCCGGGCTTCCTCTATATATAACCGCTCTTGTTCTTCTGTTGCCTTACTAAATCCGGGTTGTTGTAACCACTCCGCAAATTTTTTGGGGTCATCAATTGGTGTCATTTTTCCGGTTGGTCCAACAAGCAATGGCATGCAAATATTATATGACAATCATTTGTTTTTTACCACACCATAAAACCCGGTTGCCCGGGTTTTATGGTTTCAATTTGTCGCTTAAAAACTCTCAAGTTCACAAACTCTGCGAACGTCAAGAATATTGACGCCGTAAAGTAAGTCAATTGTTAATTGGTGCGCGCCAAGGTCGGCGTTGTACCAAAAAAGAGTACGTAGTGACAAACCAATGCTTGAGTCGTTGACCACGGCAAAATTGCCACCAAAACCTTGCGGCCTTGGTAATGGTCTGGACGCCAACACAAATGCGTTTCTTGTGTAGGCCAAATTGTGATATGCCACCGGTGAACCGGATACAGCAATCATCTGGCTTTCGGTAATATCAAACCCGTAGGTTTTTATCATCTGTCCGTCTGCAACTGTGTTGTTTGCTCCCCGCCATGACTGGTCGGTATATTTCTGTTGTGCCAATAAGTCGTTAAAAACTGTGGCATCAACATACAAATACCGTTGCTCTGTTTTTGGGACCTTCTGGTCCGTAAAAAACTTACGCAATTTGAGTAACGAGGCGTCAATTGTGGTTGCGCTTGTGCGGTCCCACGTTATCGTGCTTGTTACACTCGGGTGCAAATCTGCAAGTGAGGTTTCAACTGCTTCCGCAAGCGCAATGGCGCCGTCGTCTGCATATCTCATCTGCGTGTCCTGATTTTCAAGCACTTTGGTTACATCATCAATCGTAAATGTAACCTCTTTGTGTTTGTTGAGGGTCACGGAAACATTGGTACCGGTTGGGTTCTGTTTTGTGTAAACATCTCCTGCCGCTTTGTCGTTAGCTGATACTGCGCCGGTCTTAGGGACCTGTATAGTCTGGCCAACGGTTGCCGTTGTCCAATCGCTATCTCTTGACACGGTACGTGCCAAATTGAGGTAGGACGGAAAACGCTGTAGTACCTTGTTTGCAATGATAGTCGGAATGAACACTGCATTAGTCGTTGTGTTGAGTACGTTTTCGGTCATAATTTTTTCACCCCCTTTCAAAAAAACTAATGTTTGGATACACCAAATATCGTAATTTTGAGTATAAACGAGGGGTATTTTGTGGGGTGAAACGGGGTATTTTACTTGGTTATATCATCTTCAATCAATCCGGCTTTATAAGCGGCCATTATGTCCTTTTCATTTTCCCGGTAAAATATCGGGTCCTGTAATTGTGACAACTTAAATCGTTTGGCCCCTGCGTCGCTTCCGTCGCCCGGGTTGGTATCTGACCCAATTTTTGTTGTCCCGGCCTTACCTTTCAAAAAAGGTTTGGTGGCCAACAATGATTGGACGGCTTCAATTGCTCCGGTAACGTTTCCGTTATCGTCAACATGTATGCCGGTTCTATCAACCAATTTCAATACTGTTTCAATGTCCACAACGCCAACTTTTGAGGCTTCGGAAATAATGCGGTTGTCCTGTCTTGAGGCAATTAGTTGAGTTTTGATTGTGTCCCGCTCCTGTTGAGCTTTCGTTGCAAGTTCCTCAAACTTTTTGCCCTCTTTCAACCGTTTTTCCTCGGCTTCGGCTTCTGCCTTTTCCAAGGCGTCGGCCCTTTTGGCTCTCTCGTTTAGGCTCTTGAAACGTGGGTGCGTCCACAACTTCGGGTTGTCGAACACGCTTTCATCAAACGTGTCCTCGCCGGTTTTGGCGTCCTTTACGTCGGTTTTGACGGTTTTATCAGTTTTTTTCGGGTCTGCCCCGGTTCCGTCGCCGCCTTTATTTGATTCGGTACCGTCGCCGGCACCTGTATTTTCTGTCATAGTTGTTTTTGTTTCGTTTTTTTACGTGGTAAGTCCACGCAAAACAACCTTACAATAACATTGTTGCAAACGTTCGGGTGATTGTCAAGTATTGTTTTTGGGTGGCTCTTGTCCGGCCTCGTAATCGTCAATAAGCTCGTCGGTTTCGTCCGGGTTTTCCGGGTCAATCTCGCCAAGTTCCGGGTCAAATACCGGCGGTAATTTGTTTTCTCTGTCGTCTTTTGGGTCGCTCATAATTTCACACCCCCTAACTTTTCAAAATATTCAAACATTTTTGGTGCGTAACTATTAAACGCCACGGGGTTAGTCCGGTATTGGGCGTATGCGTCGGCAAATACCTCTTTTGAGGACCAATAATATTGATATTGCTTCCTGGTCAATTTTATTTGCGTTTCGTATCCGGTAACCTTGTTTTTTATCGGTATGGACCTGCCATTGGCCAATTTTTGCATATCGTCAAACGTGAGGCCCCATTTTTCCACCCATGTGTTGCCGCCCGGAAGCTCGCCCAAATATGAGTGGGCCAAGCGGTTTACAACTATTTCGTTGGCCTCGGATTTGAGTTTGGCCAATACCTCGGCACTTTGGGTAAGCCGGATGGTATCGTCGGTCAACCTAAAATCGATAAAATGGCCCGTTTCATGGTAAAACGTACGCTCAACTTGCTTTTCGTACAATGACCGATTGCCCTTGTATGTCTTGGCAATGGCTGTGGTGTTTATTTCAATGCGGGGTGACGTTTTGGTAATTATCCACTGTTCCTTGTACACACCGTAATTACGGGGTGCGCCCTTGCCGGCAATTTCCAACCCACGGGCTTTCATCAAATCGCTTTCCCATTGCCTCACGTTGGTTATCGTATGGCTATTTTTCCCTCCGGCGTACAATAACAACTTAACAGCGGGGGCTGTAGTGACTTTGACGGCCTTTATTGCTTTATTAGATGGTTCGTATGCCTGTGTTAGCCTCGCAAGTGAGGGTATCATAATATTGATTGCGTGGCGGCAATTGGGGTGAAATAACCCGTCTTGCTCGGCTTGGGCAACGGTGTGATACCCCTTGGTTTGCCCGGTGGCGCTTAAAATTTGCCCTTGCCATGGGGCGCATTTGTCACATGAGCCGGCGTGTGCGCTTACCATGACCAAATCATACTCATTTTCCACCATACGGTTGATAAGGCCTCGGTTGCGGGCCTCAACCACTTTGGTGCGATATAGCATTTCGGCGTACCGGTCCAATGACCATGCGTGGCCGGCTTTGTCCTTGAGGGCGTCCAATCCTTGCTCGGCAATGGTCCCGATAATTTGTTTTTTGACTTGCCGCAATGCCTCGCCGCCAATTACCCCGGTGGCTATCTTTTGGGTGATTGCTTCCCGGGTGGCCCGGCCTAACATAAGGTCGGCGCTACGTAAAACACCGGTCATACTTTCGCCAAATGCCTTCGCCGTATCGTCAACCAATGCTTTTATGGCTTCCATATGTACCCGGTTGTACCCTTCGGCCACGGAAACGTCGGCACCAATGTTGGTGAGTTGGGCCACGGCGTCATTTGCCCCTTGTTTATAATATTCGCTTAAATCGTCCTCAATAAACTTTTGCACGTCCACGCCAATGTCAGATAATATCTTTTCAACTTGGGCTAATATTTGCTTGCGGTTTTGTACGCCCCAATCGGTTGCGGTGGTCATTTGTTTGACAATATCGGCGTATGCGGTTTTGAAAATCCGGGTCAACCGCTCAACATGTGCGGGGTCAATTGGTACTTGGTTTGGGTACATATACCCATTTTATCATTTTACGGGGTCTTTTGGTGAAAACGGCGGTTTTCCGGTTTTTGGGTCAACTATGCTTTCGCCGTCTTTTATTTTCATGGGTGGTATTTCAATTTTTGGCTTTTCTTCCTCAATTTCCTTTATTTTATCCTCTGCCGTTTGCTCATCAACGGCGTCCAATTCCATGATTGCGTCTTTTTTGCTCTTGATACCGGCATCAATGGCCGCTATCAAATCGGCTTGTAGTTCGGTATCGTCAATCGGTAATCCGTCTTGCCACTCAATTTCTGGCTTTACCGGCTCACCTTTTAACGGTTTACCATCAACCATAAGGTTATTTGCCTTGGCAAATACTTGTGCATTATAAATCAATTCCTTGATTGCTTGGTCGTAATATAGGCGTTTGCGCTGTGTTTTGGCTAAAGTACGCATAAGTTTGAATTTGAGCGCCCGGCCGCTTTCGGTTACACCCTCACCCAATCCCAATAGGTCCGGGGAAATCTCGGCGGTCAAGTATAGGAAATCAACCAATTTTTCAACTTCCTTAAATGCGCTGTCTAACGAGGCGTCCCACACAATATACTCGGGTTTGCCATCCTCGCCATTTTCAACTTCAATAACACCCAATGACCCCTTTTTGACCTGTCCCTTTTCGTCCAAAATACCGCTTGGGACCATAAGTATTGGGTCACCGTGTTTATCCAAAATGTTGTCAATTTTGCTCATGCGGTTGTTGAGCGCATAAAATAGGTAATCAAGGTCGTGATAATCAGATAATCCAAAATGCCGGTCGCCGGTTTTCCAATTGGCAACGTGGGTAATCAAGAGAAAATCAACGTTTGTGGCCACCTCTGATTGTAGGTCGTCCAATCCGGCAATTGCCGGGCCAACCTCTTGGATTATTTTGTCACCCTGCATTTCGTATACCCTATTGGTTATTTTGCCCGGTTCGTGCGTTTCAACACGCAAATACATTTTGTCGCCCACCCTAAACGTCCACTTGAGGTCAATTTGCTCCGGTTCTGCCCGGACGTTAAACCCGTTAATTTTCGGAAAATAAATACGTGGGGTTATATCCTCGGCAATAACGGTGCTTTGCGTGTCTGCTTTGTGTCGGGGTCCGGCCCGTAGCTTAAACACGGCGTCACCGGCGTAACTGTTACCCAATGCGCTTTCGTAAAACTGCACGTCAAGTTTGTTTTCCCGTACAAATGCGTCAACCCAATCTTGGTCACCATCCGGCACCTTAATTGTCGGCGGCTCTGAAAATAGCATGTCGGCCATGATTTTTGATAGTAAGCCGGCAAAATTGACCACCACATACCGTAATTGCGCATATGCCCGGTTGTATCGTTGGTCGTCAATCTTAATTCTAAATGCCTCAAAATGTTTACCCAAAAATAACCGCCGGTAATACTCGTAATCGTCAAGGCGCTGTTTTTCTTTATCGTTCGGAAATATTCCAATGGCCGTCGGCGCCGGGGTGGCGTCCACATGCTCGGTCGTCTGGTTTTGTGTCATTATTGACGCAACGCCAATACCAACGGTGGGTGACTGCGGGTAATTATCTTTTGCCATATATCAATTATATACCATATGCCGGTTTGTGTACCTTGATTATATTTTACCCCATACGGTACAAATATTAAAATGGCTTGGTTGTAAACACCCGGGCGGCGGGCCGGTTAAACTTGCGCATTTGTATGGCAATGAAGCCACCAAATAATGCGTCGTCGTGCTTTCCGTCGGCATGCTCCCGTTTTCCATTATCCTTTTTAACAAAAGTTTTCATTTCACCAAGAGTGCGCCGGCTGTGTATTATTAAATTGCCATCATCGAAAAGTATATTGAAATCGTCAATCATCACGTCCCGGGTCTTGGTGTTGGTATTCCACCCTATTTTTTTGGTTTTTTTCTGTGTGCGCTCGTCAATTTTTGTGTCGTAATAGTACCGAGGGTATATTTTGGACAAAAATAATATGGTAGTAAGCATGTTATTTTCAACACCGGCAAATGCACCGTCGCCCCGGTCGTCCTTATAATAATTACCAATCTCGGCTGTTAATTCTGCCAATTCGTCCGGGCGTAATTTCCCGTAATATTGCGCAACTTGCTCTAATTTATCATCATCCCATACGTCAATATCGGCGTAATCTGCCCCCTCTCCGTCGGACGGGTCAACACCAATAACGTACTTATGACCCGGCACCGGTATTTTCCACATATCCACACCCAATGTGGATAACTTGTGCATACCGGTTATTTGCTTATCGGCAAGTGACCCAGACCAACTGTTGTATATTTGCTCGGTCAACTCTTGCTCGGTCAATGGGTCATCCGGCTGTGTACTATTCAACCTTTCCGGGTCAAATACATGTCCGGCACCACTCTGAAACGCCTCAAGGGCCGTAATGGGGTATTCTTGTTTAAATAATTGGTCGCCTGTAAGTCCTAAACCTGTTTGGTTACGCTTGAGGTCGTCCATTTTCCACCGGCGCCACAATAATTGACCGTCTGTAATGCCGTAGGACGTCTGCAATTCAACCTCCTTGGTTGTCTTATCCTCTCGGTCCAAGGCTCCGGGCAATGTATACTCCGGGTTGTCATGCCACGGATAAAAATATGCTTTGTATTCTAGTGGTCCCGGGTTAGTTCGGTTTTGCGCTTCCGTAAAAAAATCGTAAAAATCGTTAAATCCGTTGCCTGTTGTTTCTTCTGATATTGAACCTGTCATTGGTACCGCCTGTTTACTCCCTGCTACTAACTCTTGCCGGTCTTTTATGTACGCGCTCTCTGTAACATGCAAACGTTGTACTGTACCGGACCGCAATTTGAGTGCAACATATATCATGTTGTCCAATAGGTCACCGGTATACATAGCAACAAAACGTAACATGCGGGCCGTATCGGTTTTGGTAACAGGTTTGATTGCGTCCGGCAAATTTATATATGCTCGTTTTACTATTTCAAAAATCATATCAACCGCTTCGCGCTCATGGCCCAATATAGCACAACTCATGCCCGGGACCCATAGCGCCTCATCAAGTAAATCAATACAATATAACGTGGTAAATCCAAATTGCCGGGCTTTGAGTGTGAGGTTATATCTATGGGTACCTCGCTCTGCAAGGTGTTTTAACTGTGGGTAATTTGGGGTAAATGTGACTAAGCGGCCCTGTTTATCCTTTATCTTGTATAAGTGGGTCAACCGCCACCATTTGTTTTTGAGCCTGTTGTCTAACGTCGTCATAATCTGTTTCTATTGTATCAAGTATTTTTCCCACCTTGGTTTCGTCTGCAACGGCCGTTTCCTGACGTGTCACAAAAAACGGTTGTGCCGTCCGGTGCTTTTCGGCCATAAACTTGAGCGTATCCAATTCGTCCTTTGTGCATGGGACGCCGCTTTTTACCTTTTCGGCAATAGTCATACATAACGTTGCCAACGTATCGTTTATAAGTTCTCCGGGGTATGCCCTATATGCGTCTATTTTTTTGGAAAACCAATCGCCCAATTTGTACTTTTCCAAAACGGTCCAATACTGTGACCCCAACCCGGCTCGGTTGCATGCGTAATAAATACTGTTGCCTTTTTTCAAAAACGGCTCAAGGTCTTGCAACCATGCTTTGTATTGGTCGTCTGTGTATGCGGGTCGTCCGGTTTCTGCCATATTATTTTTTTGAAATCTTAAATGTCATGTACTGCACCGGCTTATTATGTTTCATTTTGGTGCCGGTTTCGTTTATTGAAAACTCATCAAGGTCAATGGTAAATGTTTGTAATCCCTTGGGTGACACATCAATTGGTATTTTAACAAATACCCCGGAATTTTTCCCGGTCTGTCCCTCAATGGTGTATGTGGTCACCTCTGTATGTGCTTGAGTGTCGGCCATAATAATATTATACCATTTCAACAGCTTTGATTATCAGTTTGGCTATATTTCGCCAGCGCTCTTTTGTTTTTGGTGTGTTTACGCTCATAAACACAAACTCACGCCGTCCGTTTTTCGGTAATATGTGTAAATGCTCGTCGGTGTACTCAATCCGTATTTCATTTTTTGTTTTACTGTCATTGACCTTGTATATGGCCTTGACCAATGTTCTTGTTATCATGCTATTGTTTGGTAGTAATTTTCACAATAATTGTCGTTACTGCCAATACCATAAAAATGGCGCCGGTGATACCAATTACCGGCCCGATATAAGGGACCCAAAACAACAATACACCTATACTTAATAAACCAAGTCCCATAAAAAATATATATGCAATTTGTCCGTTTGTTGGTGCTTGTTTCATACTTACCCCGTTTTATATTTTTTTACTATTCCAGCAATTTCAAGTGTGGTCATTTTTCCAACTTCCGTAAATACTAATTTCATTACTTCTTTAACCTGTGCGATTGATACGCTTTTTTTCAAACCCTCTGCAAGCGTAATTTCACGGGCCATTTTGTTTAGATTGACTGCCATAATTACTCACCCCCTTTTGTGTATGTAAAATGTGTCGTCAATATTTTTGGGTCGCCGTCGGTTATTTCAACCATATGCTCAAAAAATGCGCTATCCTTACCGTCTGCCGTAACACAACACCACCCGGCCGGGTCTATAAATAGGCCCAAATTGTCATTGCCCACGGTCAACATAGGCTCAACACAATATACCTCACCGGCTTTGAGTACGCCGTGGTATGGCTGTTGGTCGTCCAATGTGTTGTATATGTTCGGTTTCATGTGCATTTGTTTGCCAATCCGGTGACCGGCAAACCGCTGGTTGACCAAATACCCCCGGGCTAATGCGTGCGTTTCAATAACTTTGGCAATGTCCTGTGTTTTTGCTCCCGACCGCATATACCGGATTGCCTCGTAAACCGTTTGCTTGGCGTAATATAGCAGTCGTTGACGTTGATTGCTAATCTCGCCCACACCAACGGTCAATGCGGCATCGGCACATTGGCCGTCCATGCGTATGCCCAAATCAAAACTCACAATATCGCCCTCGGTTAATTGGTAATCGTTGGGGTACCCATGGGCAATACAGTTATTGACGTTTATACATGTTGCATATGGCCATGGGGCTTTGGCGGTTTCGTGCTTGTATCCTTTGTTGATGCTTGTTGCGCCCAATTCCTTGATGCGCTTCTCTGCCATGTCGTTTATCGCCATCGTGGTGACGCCGGGCTTGGCCATCGCCGCCATATCCTTGAGTATGATGCTGATTACCTCGTATGGTTTTATACCAACCCCCTTTGCACAAATGTTTCTGCTCGCACCTGTTCGGTCCGGGCTTGTTCTTGTTTTATTTTCTCTTTATTTTTACGCACCATGTATTTGAGGCTCAAAAATATCTGTTTTCCCCGGCCGTAATCCGCAATTTTTCCGTGTGTAAACCAATCGTTCGGTTTTGACTGCCACGTTTCGCCGGTATGTCGTTCCAGTATCTCAATGTCTTTTATCCCCTGTTGTTCGAAACAGGCAAATGCGTCGTACTGCAATCCGTAGCCGCCAACAACACGCATAAAGTGATTGGCCTCAACCGTTTTGAAAAAAAAGTTGCCAATCTTATTGCCCATGAGCATGAGTTTTTTCTTAAATGGGTCGAAACAGTATACTTTAATGCCTTTTATCATCAGTGATTGCATATTATTGTGTCGGTAAATTCCTAACAAATCGGTTATACAAATCGTTTTTCAAAAAGTAATCGTGCATTTCGCCGGCGGTTGTAATAATCCAATTGTATGTATCTTTTAGTAATTGGTCGGTAACCCAAACAATGCTCATATCCGCTTTTTTACTGTATTGGTCAAAATGGTGTATTTCCACTTTTTCAACGTATTTTTTGGAATAGGTACCCAACACGGCATATATGCCGCCCTGTTGTGACCCGGCGTAAACCTCACTTGATTGTTTGCCGGTTTTCCACTCGTAAATCACCGGGCTATCGTAACAGTCAATAACACCCACAAGGTCCAACCAATCGTAAATCGGCACCACCGTTTTTTGCTCGGCAAATGGGTTAATCAGTTTTGCGCCGCCAAACTCAATCGGCATGGTCTTGGTCTTGGTGATATGCTCGGCCCACTTTTGGTGCCAATCCCGGCCGTCTTGCATTTGTGGTGTCACAAACTTTTCAAGTTTAAAATACATTTTTACGGCCATTTCCCAATTGCCGTTATTCCATTGGTCCAATACTGAATATGACGCCCTAAATTTTGGGTTGTTCATATAATATTTGTGAGTAGAAAAATTACGCATGTAATCATTACTCCGGCCGCAAATCCAAAAATAAAATACTTGGTGCGTATGCGGTGTACCAACCGCTTAACAAACTCTCGGGCTAATTCACGCTCAAGCGTCATTGTTTACCCCCTTGTTTTTTTTGAGTGAAATTGAAATTGCTTTTTTTCGGTCAACTTCCAAAATACCGGCCGGGACCTTGCCCGTTTGGTCAATGCTCTTTTCAAGCGCCTTGGTGTCAATTTTGTACGTCACTTTGCTTTCCACGGTGTAAAACTCTTTTGGTGCCAAATTTATGTTGGCCTCGTCAATGTAGTATTTGGACCCAAACGCCCGGTAATACACTTTTATTTTATCGCCCTGTATTGAGGTAAAATTGGGGTTTACTTTTAGCGCCGTGGCTTCCAATTTGGCCTTGGCCTCGTCAATGGCGGCCTCAACTTGGCCTTGTATTACCAAGAGGTCAACCAATACTTGCTCACCCTTGGCGGTCAAAAATATCTCGTCGCTTTTTATGACTAATTCGCCTAATTGTTCAATGTCTATTTGTGCCATATGATTGTATTATAAATGATATTGTTAATAAGGTCCAACGGTGTTTTTCTCTTTTTCCTCTTGTATCATTTCAATTGTTGGCACTTTTTTCCCCATATCTTTGACCGCTTTTTGTATTTCCTCAATCGTCTTGGGTTTGAGGGCGGCACGCATGCCGGCAAGGTCCGGGGGCGTTTTGGTACCCAATACCACTTTTGGTTGTATCGATGTTTCCGTCGGGTCCACCGGTGGCTTGGCTACGGGTATATCCTCTTTTATGTTCAAATCGCTTTTGGTCGGTGCCTCGTCCGGGGCGCCGTT
>Ga0066601_10000267_pt1 | contig 22768 bp, 13 predicted proteins | sample Medcelwee11metaG_FD_59487 | JGI IMG/M metagenome (GOLD analysis project Ga0066601, IMG submission 59487) | Freshwater pond sediment microbial communities from the University of Edinburgh, under environmental carbon perturbations - Medium... | ecosystem: Environmental > Aquatic > Freshwater >... | reverse complement strand
ATTGTTGGTCTCGCAGGAACGCGCGCTTGAAGCGGTGTTTTGGGAGAGGACCAGGCAGTCGGATTGCGAAGCTGTTGTCGATGTATAGGGATTAATCTCGAACGTATTCCCGTTGCACACCACGGTGCTCCCTGAGAGAGAGAGCGATATGGTTTCATAACTGGAAGTACATGTTTTATCGGAACTCGAGTATTTTAAGCAGGAATAGGCGCCGTTACTCACCGCGATCCTGTAATTCCCGGGGTTGCTCGGATTTCCCACAGTCGCCTTCACGATGCCGTTATTATCTTGCGAAATCATATGCGTCCCAGAGTTTCCGGAAAGCCAGGACTTCTCGATGATTTTTGTGGGGATCTCTAACTCCATGGTGCCGTTGAAGTTGATCTTGTGCGCGTCTTTTGACGAAGTATACACCACATAATGCGTCTCCGTATTCTCGACCACGACCTGGACGAACTTGGTGCAGCGGTTGACGCTGTCTGTCTCGTTCATCCCTCCACCATGCGAGATGCTTGCACGGAACATGAGCTCCTTGTCCACATAATCGTTCCCCACAACCACATAGGGGTTGGCGTTGAAGAACCCGACACAGTCGTCCCCGCCTCCGAAATCACAGAGGTACTGGCCGTACACGAAGCTCCATTGGCAGTATGCAGGCTCGTCAGCTCCGACCTTGCGGATGGAGCAATTCGCGGATGTCGTGATGATCTCGTTCTTATTGTTGGTATAGGTCCAGTAGAGGGCAGCCTTGTCATAACGGTAACCGGTCTTCTGGACATAGACATCCTCGGACAGCACTTCACCTGGATCCATATTTGATTCAATCCCGGACCATCCGGCGTTCGCTGACTGCTGGCCGCTCCTGCAATCGCAGAGGCCGTCAGTGAAGCCTTTCGAGCTTTCACAGAGGCCGTTTGAGCACACCAGATCGAGATGGACATTGGTCAGTTCGGCTCCTGCGACGAGCCCCGCACCGACATGGTAGACATATATGGGCTTTCCTGAAGGAGAGGAACTTGGATCGAAACCCACGAATCTCCTATCGCAGGGGAGCAAAAGGCCCTGTGACTCTATGGGTATCGAGAAATTGGATTCGAAAAATGAGGTGATATCAAGGCTCCAAGTGCCGGTGAACGCCCACAGGCAAAGCGCGTGCACCACTTTCTTCTCAGCGAACATGGCCTTCCAGGGAGCGGTGTCGCCATAACGGGAACCGACAGAATTACTCATGTCGTCAGCAGCGCCGGTGATCCTCGCGACGACCGAGCCGAACCCGCCCTTCTCCTTCCCCGGAACATACGTGAAGCTGTCCTTGAAGCACCTGATGAGATCCCAGATGAGATCGCAGATATAGGTGGTGAGGACCGCCTGGCATACTCCAGCCTCACCGTCGCCAGTCAAGAGAATGGAGGAGAAGCAGGACCTGACCGCGTCGGCCATGGCACGGTAGAGGGAGAGATAGGATTTGAACGCTGGGATGCAGAGGCACTGCGCTGAGCGCAGGAGCCCGGATGTCGGATCGACCACTTCAGTCTTCGCTGTCCCAAGCTTAGAATGCACCTGCTTGCAGGCAAGGAAGAGTTTTTGGTCCTTGTCGGTCACATTTTGGGTGCCAAGGAAGGTATTCATTTTTTGGCAGAATTGTTTTTTCTGGCATTCTTTAGCAGACTCTCCGCACGACTCTTTCAGGTCCTTTATGAACCCGTCTTTATCGACGAAAAAATCATTCATATTGCCGCTATCTGAGATAGGCAGGAAATACGTCTGCTGGGTGATGAGATTGCCTTTCCCCTCCACATGCTTCCCTTCTTTGGTCGCGTTTTTTGTATCAATCACTTTCGGATCGACATAACCTGCCTCAATGAGCCATTTCTTCTCATTGTCGCTCTCTGAAGAGCCAAGAAGGGAAGGATCGACAATCTTGATATAGATCTCCTTTGCGACCGCATGGGTCGGGCTTGAATAAATCCCTGTAGGGACATAATCAGCTGGCTTGTGGCCGTCAGGGTCGCAGAATCCAGCGACAGAATTCCATACTGTATTGCATTGAAGATCCCTCAGGGCATTCGTGTCCCTGCGCTCCTGGGCGACAATGCATGCTGATTCCTTGAGCTCATCAAAGAGCCTGCCTTCGGGAAGGCCGCAGACTGAATCGTATTTCGACATGTATTCAGCTGGACAGCATCTCTTATCAGGGACGTGGAGCTTAGAGCAGTCTATCCCAGAGGTTGAATTGCCTGAGGTATAGGTCTTGAAGTCATAGAGGGCTGAATTATTTTTCTTCTCCGATCCATAGTAGTACTCCTGGATGATGTTGGAATTGTTCTTGACCAGATCGCAGTCTTTGATGGTCTCATCCTTTTCCTTTGCCAATTCAAGCACCTTTTCAGAAGAGGTCAGCTCACTTTTCGGGTAATGGTCATCGACGAACTTCTTGAATGTGGGGGCTGTCGGGCAGAATACCCTGTCGCATACCCATACCATGCGGTTCTCCCAGGTCTTGTAGATCTCTTCAGACTGGGCGCAGGTCTTGCAGGAATCGCACCTTTTGTTATTATCACCGCAATTAAGACCTTGCTTATTATAATTTTTAGTAGGATCGCCCGTATATGTTTTCCAGCATGCCTCCTCCCCATATTTCGCCACAGCGGTTGAGAAATTGGCCCCTGGCACGAACTGGCTCATCTGGCAGGCGCCCCTCTTCGACCATGCCTGATAGAAAAGGATGGCCCAGGATGCCATGCAGGCGTAGATGGCGAATTTCTCGATCTGTTTCAGCGGCTCGATGACCTTGTCGATCTGCTTGATGAGGGTAGTCAGGAAATTGACCGCTTTTTTTAGGAAACTCTCAGGAAGAAGCCCTGGGTCAAGCCTCTCATCGATCGCTATCTCGACAGGGACCCAGCATTCCTTCTGGGTGAAGGTCTGGCCTTTGTCAGCGGGGTTGTCGGTCTGGAACTCGATCTCGAGGACCAGGGGAAGCCTGACGCATCCGAATCCTGGAATGGTCGTGCATTCGCCTTTGCGGTTGTCAGAGAGGTTCTTCTCTTTCTCATACCATGTCCAGTTCTTCCCCTTCGACATGTCAAGGGCCTTGAATTTCACCACAGCGAAGGCTTCAGTCTTGTTGCGGTTCTTCGCGAGCGACATCCCTGAGACCCAGCCGAGATCCCAGTCACCTACCTCGTCCTGCGGGACAGCGAGAGGGACGATCCTTATGTCAGTCACTGTCGCATTGTAGGTCGTCGATCCCTGCCAGGTGAGGTTGATGCCCCACCCCACCTGACCCATGCCCTGTACGAGAAGCCTCGGAGTCAGGATGTCAGGCATAGGCTCAGTCACTTTCGTCTCCCACCAGGACCCGACAGAGCAGAGGGAATAGATGATGGTCGCCTCTTCGGTCGCGTTATTGCCGACCCTGTCGGTGCAGACGAGGGTAATCTCGTTCTCCCAGGCAGAGGCTGACTCGAAAAGAGATGTCCAGTTCGAGGTAGGGGTGCTGTCTTTCGCATTGAATTCCACATCCCGACTAAGAGTCAAATCTAAGGAGAAGGACCAGACATCAGGGTCATTTGTCGCTTCTGATTTCCCTGTCGCAGTGGGATAAAGGTCATCGTTCAGATAGACTGAAAGATCGCATTCCTCTGAGACATTGCCCTCGATGGTTATGTCTCGCTCATAGGAGAGGCCGTTATACTGGCCGAGGTTCGTCGATATGAACTCAGGCTCCCCTGAATCATAATAGGTCGTATTCTCGTAGGTGACCGAGCTTCCGCCTGCGTCGGTAGCGACGATCTTAATGTAGTTCTGGCCGGGCGTCAGCTCAGGAGTGAGGGTGAAATAGCCGCTGATGTTCATCGAATCAGAATAGGAGAACTCGTTGCATGATATCGTGATCTCTGTCGCGTTTATGCCATAGGTCGGGCCGCCCTCTTTTGTCGTGACTTCCAATACATCAGATCTCTGGCCTTCGTTGCAGGACTCATCCATCAAGGCGAGTTCGTATTGATAGGTCCTCCCTGAATCCATCCCTGAATCGGTGTACCTCGTATGCGTGAGATTGGTTATCCTCACCCCGTCCCGGTACAGGATGAAGGTCATGAAATCGGATTCAGTGGCATCGTCCCACTTGAGCTCGACGGAATTGGTGTAGATCTCAGTCGCGTTCAGGCCGGTCGGATCCTGGGGTGGGATCTGGTCGATCTCCGGATGGACAGTGATATCCATCCTCACTAACTCGTCCACATATCCTTTTATTTCGGTCTGCGCGTCCATCGAGGTGGTATTGAACTGGGTGATGTTCATCTCCGGAGCGTCGAAATCAGGGAGGAGGGAATACTCCTGGGCGATCTCATTGAGGATGAGGTCTTTTGAGACGAGGCGCAGGACGTTGGGCGAGACATCCTGGGAGAGCTTGACATTCGAGAAGGCGAAATTGCCGTCCTCGTCTGCCTCCTTGTAGGATTTCAGGTTACCATTGACAAAGAGGTCGACGGTGGAGAATGGCTTCGTCGTCCCGGTGAAGGCGATTGTCCAGGCATTATGATGGGTGGAAAGAGAGGTCGCCAGGAACTGCTGCTGGCTGTCGATCTGGGCCCTGAACTCTTTCAATGAAGAATTGGCGCAGTTTCCGCTATTGTCGCAGCTTGAGACCTTATAACTATACAGTCCGCCAGACACCAGGTCATTGATGGTGAGGGAATGGGCAGTCGTGCTTGTTTCGAGACCCTCGCTTAAGCCAAGCTTGTAGTCGCTTCCGTAATAGACGATGGAATCGCTCGATTCATCAGTCACCCAATTGAACTGGGCTGAGGTTGATGAGGGGATGATGACGGAAAGCGAACTGATGACAGGTGATGTGGTGTCAGGGGGATCGGTAGTCGTCACCTCCCATGGTTTAGGAAGGTCGGTCGAATAATAACGGTCGCTCTTCTGGGTGACAGTGCCATCTGCCTCCTCAGCGAGGAGTTCATAATAATATTTAGTATCAGGGGAGAGTCCGCTTACTGTGATTTTATGGTATTCTGACATCCCTGAATCATAGGCATATTGCCCCATGCTCTGGGTCGGGCCGTAGTGCACGCTGCCTTTGGTCTGGACAGAATTTGTCCAGTTGAAGACAACATAATTGTGCCCAATCTCACCTACCCCATTGTTCTTCACCCCTCCGCTGAAAATGTCAGCTGTCGCGACAGGGACGAGGATGACAAGAGATGCGACAAGGACGCTTGAGAGACGCAACGGCCAGCTCTTGACTGTATTGAACAGGGAATTGAGGAAGAAACCTGCGAGGACAGCAAAAGTGAGGACGATCGCCTGCAAGGCGGATTCCCCGCCACCATCGAATACCAGGGTGAGCGCTGTCTCTTGCTGCGCAGAGAGGATTAGATCTACCTCTCCTATAGGCCGCACCTCGCCCCAGCGCCCGGCGGAGGCCGGGAGGGCGCTAGCCAGGAGGACAAGCACCAGCAGCAGAAGCCTCATGCTTGATCTCATGTGAATACCGGCCTCACCGTCTCATTGTAGGACTCAGCGCTCAGGAAAGTCCACATCACATAACCGTCTTCATCAGATGCCGGCTGGGGCCGGTAATCGATGACCGGGAGGATGACATCCTTCGATTCCCCGAAATACCCATAATTAAAGGTGATGTTTCTCGCGAAATATCCGCCTACCACCTCGAGGTCATCGAGGCCTTTCCTGTAGAGGACCGCTTCCACCCGGTATTCCCCGCCCTCCTCCCGGAGGGTCAATGGCTGCTGGACCTCAGGGTCAAAGGGCGGCCAGGCGATGACCTGGTCCTGCCTGCGGTCCAGCTTCTCGATGAAGAACGTCGCGTTCTCGTAGGGCTCGAGCGCCTCGGTCCCGATGAAGGAGCCAGATACTGATTCATAGACATATTTCACGACAGTGACATTGAATTCCCTGAGCCTGTCCATGGGTATTGTGACCTGGGTGCCTGTGACTGTCGCGTAACCGTCCATATATCCGTCCTTCTTTCCGATGAGGGTGGGATTCCCGCACCCATCAGGGAGGCGGGTCTCTGCCTTGCCTCCGAAACCGGTCATGGTCATCCCATCGCAGATCCTGTTCAGGCAGCGGTAAGAGATGTTGACATCATGGATGGGCTGATCAGGGTAGCCATCCTCATCCATCCCCTTTGCTGTGATGGTGTAGATATCGGTCCCGAAATTGTCTATGGGATCGCAGAAATCGACCATTGTCCTGTACCCCTCGAAATCCGCCACCCGGAAGACATCATGCCTCCCCTCATTATTCATGATCTGGGCAGGGAAAGCGAACTGGAAAGTGAAGCCTTTCCCCAGGAACGCTTCGGGGTCGATAATCCTGACAAGGACAGGATACCTCACATTATAGGTGTAGTGGTAGATCTGGAAACACATATAGGAGAGAAGGCCTGAACCAGGGAATGATCTTGGGACAAGCCTGTCCCCTTCGCTTGGCTGGACCACCATCTCCATGCCCCATTCCGGCTGATAGATGAAGGCGATCCGAAGATCTGGAGTCTGGGAGTCCACATCATAGAACATCTTGAAGTATTCGTACCAGTCGGATACTGACTCAGAAACATCTATAGGCAGGGTCCCGCCCCCTCCCTGGGCCTCCATGGCATCCATGAAGGTGTATTCCCGGAATCCCTCGTAGAATTCCTCTTCGCGCTCGAACGGAGGATAATCGGTGTGCTTCACCCTCACTCTTGGAAGGTTCGCCTCCACGAGGGCCATGAGGCGGGTGCGCAGCTCAGGGACCATCCACTGATTCCTGTCACAAGTGAATTGCATCCCGGTGAAGGGGAAATGATCCATGTCTGAAGTCATCATCTCTAAAGTGAGGTTCTCGATCAGGGTCTTCTCAAGCTCAGCGTACATGGTCCGATTGGCGAGGTCATAGGCGCCTTTCAGGTCGGCCTGGACGTTGACAGAGAAGTCACGGAGCCTTGTCCTCTTGTTCTCGTACCGGTCATCGATCTTGAGGGGGTAGTCAATGGTGAATATCATGTATCCCTCATTGAATGTGATATCGACTTTCGGCTTCTCCTCTGTGATCTCATATTGGCCGAGGAACGGCTTGAAGCCATCGGTGCATCCCTGGAGGTTCTCCTGGACATAGGTCGCGAGCTCCTCTGCTATGAAATCAAATGTCGGGATGCGGGTCTCGCCTTCGTAATACCAATAGGGGATCTTGTAGATGCCATAGCCGTAATCCAGATAGCTCGTCCGTTCAGCCTGGATGTCGCGCGGGACCTCAAGGTAACCGCCCTGGATCCCGATGGTCTCGATCGCCTCGAGAGCGAGGTTGAAGACGCAGGTGTCGATGTACCTCTTGATGGGCTCGGTCTCGGTCGGGGTGATGATCTCAGGCTGGAAGATGATCTCCTTTTCCCGGAGGAAGATGAAAAGGGCTGCAGAGAGCACTATTATCAACCCGATGATGATGAAAAGAGTGATCTGTCCTTTCCTCATGATAGCTCCTGTATGACCTCCGACAGGTAGATCCTCCCTAAGGCAAGGATGACGGGAAGGATGATTATCACCATGAACGCAGCCATGATCTCAGGCGGGATGAAGCGGAGGAGCCCTGTCGCCTGGATCACGATGAAGAGAGAGAGGACGACCAGGAGGTAAGGGATGAGGAAGTAACGGAACTTACCGAACCCTATCCTGAAAGCTGTCCTGAAGGTCTCTCCCACATTCCTCTTCTTGACGAAGACTCCGTTAAGGATAGCTGTCAGATGGATGAAGACCGCGACAAAGGCCACGATGATGACAGCAGCGACCTCGGCCTTTACCGCTATCGCGATCCCGATGAGGCCGATCATGCATGCGGGGAGCCATATGAGATTGAGGAAGAGGAACCGGTAGAGGTCTGCCCAGGTGGGAAGGATGCCTGATGCCAGGAACCAGGCATAACCCTTGAAGAGGGTGTAGAGGAGGAGCCCGACCAACAGGATGAGGAGCCATGCCGAGAGGACAAGCCCGAGGAGATTCCAAAGACCTGAGACCATCTCTTCAGCCAGTGCCTGGTCTCCTGTCTCGATCACCTTATAGAGATCATTATTCATGCTGAAGAGCTCTGCCCTCGATTCGAGGAGGGTGCCGACAAGCAGGACCATCCCCACGATAGACGCTATGAGGAGTACATCGCAGAGCGCCATGAAGAAGAGGTTCAATCGGACACGCTTCATGGAGCGTCTGAGGGTCTCCCAGTTCTTCCTGAGGAACCCCTGCTCACGGAGTGAGAACCCGATGACAGCGATCGCACCGGCGGCTACTATGGCGAGCTTCCCTTTGCCGTCTATGGAAAGCCAGATGAGGGAAGAGAAGGCAAGAACGCCTGAGATGATGAGCAGTGCAATTGAAATGATATGGCTTGATTTCCGAGCCGTTTCCTTTTTTTTCATGATATCCCCCCTTTATAATGAATCGCCGATATAATCCCCTGAACCGCTTGAACCGCTGGAACCGCTGGTGCCGCTGGAATTGCCGCCGCCGCCTGAATAACCTGTCGCCTCTCCGCCATATGAGACGATGGTATCGCAGAATTGTGTAAGCTCATTGCCATCGAAGTCCCTGATCGGTGTCCTGAATTCAAGGCACACCAAGGTGTATCTCCTCTTGGAATCGAACCTGATCATGTTGCTCCCGGTCGCGGATTTGGTGCCGTCCACTTCGACTGTGATAATATCCTCATTGTAAATGCCTCTCCTGACTCCGTTTTCGTAGAGCGCGATATTGAAGGACATATCATCTGCGCTGTTGATATACGCTTCCTCAGGATTCTGGGCCCAGTATTCGATCTTATAGGAATAATCATAGACCATCTGGGAGGTGTTCGTCTCGTTCGGATGTGCTGCTTCCACCCTCTGACCCTTGGTCCAGATGAAGACCATGGGCATCCCGCCGAGGTCGCTCACGAAGGTCCCGTCACCTGCTGAGGTCTGGGTGCTCTGCATCCCAAGGCAGGTCTGGCTTATCCAGTACTTTACTGAGAGCGCCTGTGAGAATTTCGAGAGAGCGCTATCCATCCACTCCCTCCTTGTCTCTTCAGGCATGAGCATCCAGAATCCTGAACCGAAAGCGATGCCTTCCTTCATGTTCTTCTCGAAATCGATGAACTTGTCGAAGACGGTGTTTTTCTTTTCGGGGGACTTCGTTTCGGCAGTTTTATCTTGATTTGTTTGAGAGGTTGTGGAATCCAATTTTGTTCCATAACCATCCCCTTGAACGTAGTAACCATCTTTTGTGTAAAATCCAATTGGATCATTATTAGAATCGTAGGCTATACCCTTTTCATCAATTCGTGACCCACTTGGAGCTCCATTAGTCCCCCAATAATATAAATCTAGATTTGACGAAAAAGGATCCGTAGACATCGAAAAATCCGTTGGATTACCATTGTTCAGGATATTACCCTTTGGATCAATGGTGGCTGTTTCGGGATTGATATAATTTTCCTCTAATAATTTTTTTTGAGATTCTGATAAACCAGACGGTTGATAAGTTGAGGTTTTTGTGGTACTGGCTGGTGAAGTAGATTTTTTTTTGGTTGAAGGAGTTGTTGAGGAAGTAGATGAAGTAGTTGTTTTTGAACCAGTTGAGGATGATGTGGTCGTTGAACCAGAGGAATCAAATTTGGAGGAATCAGGACTTGAACTCGACGTAGAAGAAGTTGTTGAAAAACTCGATGTGTCAATTAATTCAAGATGACCAGTATTATCAGATGGACCCATGCTTCCTCCCTTTATATAGAGTGATTTACCGCTTACAGGGTTATCTCTTAGATAGTAATCAGTTGGCATTACAGCTTCCATAATTTGTCCGTCAGGTTCCACGGATTGTGGATTAATACCCTGACTATTTAGATACGCTTTCTGCTCATCTGTAAGATATGCCACAGCAGGTGAAGAGGAAGAAGCAGCCCCAGTCACGCCATCCATCCCTTCATCATGGAAGAGCAGGGTGAAGGAGAAGAGGGACATGATGCCGACTATGGCGATCATGGCGATGTGGAATGTCTTTTGGTGCTGCTCCATGTTAGAACCCCAGGAGGCCTCCTTCTGTGTCTCCTTCCATGAGCTCGCACCAATCGACATCAGAACCCAATTCACCTGCTTCAAACACGCCCATTATCTCTGCCACTGCCTCTGAGAGCATGGTGAGGAAATAAAAGGAGGTGCATGCCCAATAGGTCTCCCCGCCGATCTTGGGGAGCGCGCATTTGGTTTGACAGGTGTAGCTCCACGCGACACCGATGATGGCGAAGGGGTTTGACATCACCTGGGAGAGGGTGTCAAGCCAGCGGGAGATGACCCCGGTCCAGGGAAGGGCGTATATGATCTCACCGAAGACGAACATGCACATCGAGTATTCCTTCAGGTCTGAACAGAGGGATTGGTCAAAGCCAGATTCAGCGCTCGTGTTCATGCAATAGGCGTACATGCAGAGGGTCTGGCGGTATTTGTTGATACCATGGATGATACCAGGGAGGCATCCTGTTATGAGGGAGAGGATGAGGTTGTCTTTCACATTCAGGGAACTATGGAGAGAGGCATTATCACTGGGCTGGCCGAAAGTGTATCCGTCGCCGATGTCGATCGATTGGAGGAGTTCAGTCCCTTTGATCTGCCAATTATCGAGCTGGTCGAGACCTGTCGTTGGTTCCGCATCCCTCGGGAGGTACTTGCAATTGACATAACCGCAGATCATGGAGAACCCTTTCTTTGATTCCTTCGCAGCGTTTCCAAGACTTTCGGGTGATATTTTTTTTTTCACCGCTTCGGAAAGATCATCAGAACCTACACATCCTCTCTCCTTCATTTTCCGCAGGGTCTCAGCCAAGGGTGCGTTCACCGATACCGCGGTCTCCGCTTTCTCAGTGGTAAGCATGAAGAGGTTGTAGGCTCCGACAAGGTTCTGATAGGCGCTCCAAAGACCGCAGATCTTTTCCGCCAGATCGACCACGGTCTCAAGGATGCCGACGATCTCAAGGAGGCTTCCCTGCGCGTCCTCCATCGCTCCAGTGACCTTATCCTCAAGGTTCTGATCGATGGTCCCTAAAGGGTTATTGTAGAAAGGGATGGTGAGGGAGACATTCTCGATCTCAGCGTTTTCAACGACAACGAAAGTGTCGTCCTCTCCCTGGATCTTGGAATAGATCTGGAAGGGGCAGGTCATGGGGAGCTCGGTTATGTTCATAGGGACATTCTTGAACTGGATCTTCACCCAAGGCTCTGTCGAGTTATCCGTATTGATCTGGGTGAAGCCCTGGATGTAGTCAGCGACATCGATATCAGTCGAGTTGACGCAATCAGCCATGGCGATGGAAAGGAGGGAGATGCCACTTCCTTTCGGCTGGAAAGTGAACTTGCAGTACATCTTCTGGGAGGAAAGGGTGGTGATCTCACGGTCGATCATTTCAGGGGAGCATTCAGGGGTCCCTACCAAAGACCAATAATCCGGATCGGTCTCGTTCTCGAATGGGATGATATCGAGGAGGAAGTAGCCAATCAGGGAATTTCCCATGGCGTCGGTGATGTTCATCTCAAGGCTGTAGGGGAAGGCCATGTCGATCTTGTCGGTCTGCTCGAAGGTGCATACAAAATCAGAGGTGGTCCCATCTGCCTCGCACGCGGCTGACACCTCGTCAGGCATGGTGGTGATTATCTCCGAAAAATTCGTCACCGCAGTGACCGACTGGGAGGAGTCGTTCACATAGAGGATGAACTGGAGCTTGTCGCCTTTCACGATCTCTTCGCCGTAGAGGGATTCGTTCGCGTGGGCGACATTCACGGTGTAATTGACAAGTTCGGGAGGGGTGAAATCGGCCATGGCCTGGGCGGTCGCGCTCTCGTTCGATAGGAGGTTGCCGAAGAGATCGGTCGATGTAGGGTCAGCGGTGATGTTGTAGAGGCCTTCTCCCAAGGATAAACCGCTGAAATCCCAGAGACAGGTCCATGAACCTCCGCTCTCCGAGCAGTTCTCGGCCGTGAAGGTCTGGGAACTGCCGCTTTCAGGAGTGAAGATGAGGCGTATCTGCTCAGTCTCGAGCATGTTATCCTGGACTATCGCTGTCAGGTTCCCTCCGCTACCGATCTGGAGGATGTTGTCGATCGCTCCAAGGGAGCTTTGGTAACTGAGGACCTTGGGACCGGTCTCATCCCACTGGATGGTGCCGGCTGAGAGTGTGTCAGGGGTGATGGCGTTCCCGGCTTCATCAGTCCCATTGATGATGACTGAAGCAGAGAATGATGATGAGACATCAGCATTGCCTGAGGCACTGAAGGTGTGGAAGGTATCGTTCTTCTGGGTGTGGGAAGGGGTGACCTTTCCCAGGCCGAAAGAGGCGAGATCGAAGGAGACTGTCGAGGGATCGACATTGCCTGTCACGTTGATCTTCACCATGAAGGATTTGTTGGAAGGCCCCATGTAACCCAGAGTCTCAGAGCCATCTGAGGTGAAGACCCCTATCCCTACAGCCTGTGGAGGGTCGTTGTCTTCAGAATAGGTGACGCAGTTCGAAAGGGAGGTCTCGGTCTTGTTGAACCGGTCAGAGGCTTCGAAACAAATCCTATAGTCGCCTTCCCCTGTCCCGCTTGACTCGATGATATAGGTCCCGTTCAATTCACATTCGCCGCTTCCGCTCAAGGTCTCGAGGACCGCTCCTGAGAAGTCCTGCTGATATATCTTCATCTCATTGATCCCGACACCGCACTGGGATTTGGCATCCCGGCCATCTTTGACCTTCCAGTCGACAGCTATCTGCCCTCCTGCGCCTATGACAGAGGCGTTCTTTGAAAGGGTGAACTTCGGGGCCTGGGTGTCAGAGTATATCTCCATGAACTGCTGGGCGAACAGGGTACCCGTGTCGTTATAGAGCCTGACCAGATAATGATGATCCCCTGTGTAGGTGAGCTCGAGATCCTTGAACTCGCAGGATGTCCCGCTGCAGGTCCCTTGCTTCTCGACTCCGGTAGAGTCAAGGGAGAAGGTCACTTGGGTGTTGTTGATCTGGGAATCACCATCGAGCTGGACATCGACTTTGACGGTCACCGTGTCAGTCTGCCTTCGAAATCCCTTGGTCATATCGATTATGAATCCATCCTTGCCTGAGATGCTGACTCCCTGGACTGCTGTCGCGGCCTGGGCCTGAGCTCCGTAGAGGGGGATAAGGATGATGAGGAGGCAGGCGAAGAGGGGTGCCGCATGGTGATGGGTCACTTCGACTCTTCTCGTCGCAATGAAGAAAATGGCGGAGACTGAGAGGAATATGATCACAGGGAGGATTTGCCCTTGCTTCCCGAACTGGGTGCTGACAGAGGAGACGGCGTCCTTGATGAGGTAATCGCCTGATGGTTCTCCAAAGGCCTGGATCCTGCCCCAGGAACCTAATTCCTGGCTGACAGCAGCCTGCGATTCCGACCAGACGGCAGAAGGCGGAGGGACTGCGAAAAGGAAAGTGACCACCGCAGCCAGGGCTAATGAGAGAACCAGTTTTATGGGGATTCCTTCTTTCACTCCTTCACGCTCCTTTTTTGCTGTCTTCCCATTTTTCCGTATATATATTTTTCCTATTCCCACGTCGGGCTGAATTGTGTTTCGTATTTAGTTGAGATCGATTCGAGCTCGCTGATGATATCGAGCTCCTGAAGGGTACGCAGATTATGGGGGTTCAGGGCTGAGAGGTAGACGACCATGTCTTTTTCCTGACTGAGCTCTACAGGGAGGATGGTGATATTGATATTCAGGGCCCCGGATACCAGGTTGCCCTCAAAGACGATATGGATAGGCTCACAATCATCGTCACCGGTATCGATGCAATCGTCGATCGTCACGTTCTTCTTGTAGATGCTCCAGGCCTGGAGCGAATAATCGCCAGGCACGAGACCTACGACCGCTGTCTCATTGCCCATCAGGGAGACGGTCACCATGAAATCCTCTTCGAGCATCCCTTTGCTCTCCCTCTCAAAGGTGATGAGGATCTGGTCATCATCCTGCATGAAGTAATCGCTCTTGAATTGAGGGGACCACTCATCCTTCCCGCTGTCCCAATAAGCGAGCTTGCCTTCTGTCCTCAGGGTGATAGGGACGATGTTGTGGAGGGTGATCGTCTCCTCCTTATCCTCGCCTATGAAAGTCGAGAACCGGATGGCCTCAGTGGAATGGTTCTCCGCGATGACCTCGAGGATACCGCCCATAGAGGTCGGGAACCTGTCCTTCAGGCGTCCCTGCGCATCGGTCAGGCCCATGGGACAGGAATTCTTGGCCGATGTGTAGATGATGGAGGCATCCTTGATGGGCTTTCCATACGAGTCAAGGACCGTTATGGTTATGTTCCCGGAGTTCCTGCTCATCGGATGGCAGAAGAGCTGAGATACCTCTGAACTGGGTGCATCCAGGAGAGGGAGAGGGGCGTAACCATACATGGGAAAATTGTCCCTCACATTCGATTCCATGGCGAAGTGGAAGGAGTAACCTTCTCTACCGAGGGAATCCTGGTCGAATATCTCCACCATGACCGGGTAAGAGATATCGTAATAGAAGGCGTAGAGGGACACTCCGATAGGGACAGGATAGGTTATCCCTGTCGTCCTCGGGGCGCATATCCCTCCGTCGCAGAGATCGAAATGGATGCGGTCCCAGAAACCCGGGAGATAGCTGAAGGACACTTCTAGATCTGAGAAGCTCGGGTCGCCGGGGAGGAGCATGCCCTGGTCGATCATGGCCTCGACGCCAGGGTTCTTGGCATCCCGCGGGATGTAGTTCGCTGAGCCATTCACCTGGAGCCAGGGGACATAGCTTTCAAGGAGCGTCTTGACCTGCCCTTCGACAGCGTATTCAGACCAATACTCCTGGTTGCCGAATGAGAAGTCGGTGTGGCCTGTCGAAGGGAGCATGCCTGACTCCTCTCCATCATAATCGAATGAGTTGATGATGTTCATGGTATGGTGCTCGAGGAATGAGGCGTTCTTCTCGAGATAGGCGAGGACGAAGGCCTGGGTGTAGATGTCCTGGAGGGGGACTGGGATCGCGACGATGAAGGATTCCAGGTCATGCCAGGCGACATCGACATTCCTCGCCTTGAAGCGGTAGTTGAGGAGGACATAGACCTCTTCTCCGGCTATCGATACTTCGGATGACGGCTCCTCCTCAATCTCGATCTCCCATCCTTTCTTGGTGAAAATGCCGAGATCATCCAGGCAGAGACCGACATTGCGGTCGACGTATTTCTCGATCTCACGCTCGATGGAGGGAGAACCGTCCGCTTTCCTGAGATAGGGCATCTCGGTAGTGAAGACGCATCCGGTGAGGCAATCATCAGGGCTCTCCAGGTACCACCAATAGGGGATGTCCATCCCGGTCACCGGGAAATAGATAGCATTTCCGCTTGTCGGGATGCCCGGGCGGGAGCGCACACCGCTCTCCCGAGGATACGCGTAGCCGCCCTGTTTCCCGACCAATTCGATCGCTTCGAGTGACGAGTCAAGGAGGCATTTGTCGATATAGGAGGAGATGGGACGCATCTCCTGGGGGACATCCCTTATGAGGGCGTCATGGAAAGACCCGCCCACACCGTCATCTTTCTGGCGCATGAAGAGGAAGACCGCTGCTGCTACCAGGATGATGATGCCGATGATGATGAAGAGGGTGATTTGCCCCCGGTTACCTCTTTTTCGCATAGTCAGTCTTCCAACAGTTTCAATAGCTCGTTCTGCATGAGCTTCAGGTCGTACATCTTCTGCTCCATGAGCTCGCGGGCAAGGGCGGATTTCTTCTTCCCGAGCTTCTTCGCGGCTTTCTCGAGCAGCCTGTCGACTTCTTTTGAGACAGTGATCCTGATCTGCACTGTTGACATGCTGACCCTGATTTCTGGGAGACTGGTATATAAAGATTGCGCATCGGACACGATTAAGGATAAAAAGTGACTATATACAGCATATATTAAAGGCAAATTAAAGATAAATTAAAGTCAAATTAAGAGCATATTAAAGACATATTAAGAATAAATAGATACATGATAAGGTAAGTTTATGTGCTAAATATTGGGCAAATATATACATGCTCAAGTATAACACTCAATCAATAAAAAAAAAATTGAAAGGATAGATGAAAGGTACCTGAAGCGGAGAGAATATGCTATGTGAAAAGGAGGAAAGAGAGCACTTTTTTCGAAGGCTGCTGATAAAGTCTAAGAATTATCAAATTCAATGATTATGACACTCACCCTTTATAGAAATGCGCGATGAATCTATCCACGTCGACATGATAAAGGTTATTAGCGACCTGTTCGAGGTTGGACCTCTTCTTTGATCCAGGCCTGCCATCCTTGATGTTGAGGAGGATGTTCCTTGACATCCGTGCGGCCAAAGCCATGGATTTATAGCTACCATATTCCTCTCGCTTCTTTTCGAGAACCTGTTTGATATTCATCCCTGAATAGAGCTCCTCGAACCGGATGCCATCGAGAGGGGTTTTCAAAACCTCTTCTTCCGTGCTGTTTTCATCAGGCACACCCCTGACCAGAGCATCATAGGTCACTCCAAGAATAAATGCGAACCTGGCGAGGGTATCCTGTTTCACCTTGTTCCCGCCAATGATACTATTGAGGGCGCTGTATCCGATGCAGGTATCCTTTGACATGCGATTCACGTTGCCTTCATAATGGTCATTAAGCATCTGCGCCGCAATCTCGCCTAGTCTTTTCCCCTTATATTCATCAGGCAGCTCAGTCCTGAGCTCTGCTTGTGCGAACAGCCCCGGAAAATAATAGGGTGTCTCTATGGTCTCGATCTCTGCCTGGAGGTTCTCGGAAAGGGATTTTTGGATGAGTTCAGACAAGTCCCTTCTGGAAGTCTCGACTCCCAATGAGGAAAGGTTCCCTGTCTTCGTGAGCTCAGACTTTATCCTGGATTTTTTCAAAGAGGCCTGGAGATCAAGGATGCTTTTTTTGATCTGGGGGGAGGATACTCCTTCATGATAGGGGAAGGTGATGATATAACCGTTTTCCACTTTTCCTACCCAGACAGGCAGACTCTTCAGGTGGGCCTTCGAGACATCCTGGTAATACCCATCGATGATCCTATCGAAGCCTTTCAATGCCTCCTCGGTCACCGATTTAATTTCAGCACTCTTAGAATGTATTTTAAGCAAGGTCTCTCTGGCCTGTTCAGCGTCGATGACCTTATTTGGCTTCTTCACTGACTTTATGGAATCGACTGTCGCTTGCAGGTACCTATAGATATCTTGTTGCGTCTCTTTGGAGATGGTGTCGTGGCCCTCTTTTATCCTCCCCTCGAAACGGGCAGAGAGGAAAGAATAGGGATTAGAACTCCTGTATAATATCGTATCCTCGAAGGTCTCCAGTTTCCGATTCAGAGCCTCGTAGAGATCATTGAGACGGGCAGCATTGATACCGGTTGTGACCAGCCTCTCCTCGAGATCTGCTATCATTCCGTCCTTCTTCGTCAACTCCTTCTGCAATTCTTCAATCCGGCTTTGTTTTTGATTGAGAGCATGAGAATAATCGAATTCAGGGACGGTAAATCCTGTCATGAAGTGGGGAAATGGAGAGAATGATAAAAAGGTTTGCTTCCTTCTGGGAGGGCCTAAGAGAAGGATAAACGTTGTAAAAAAAAGGGGGAAAAAATCGAAAGGTTCACTTCTTCTTCTCGGATTTTTCCTTCGCTGGCTTTGCCTCGGCTGCCGCTGGCTCTTCTGCACCTTCAGACTTTGCGGCTTCCTTTGGGGCTTTCATGACCTTAAGGTTTATCTGGGCGATCGCGCCGTGGATGGTGTTGCCGCAGACAGTCTTCCTCTGGCGCTGTCCGTCCCTCTTCTTTTTAAGACCGACGCCGGTGACCGCGAGGATCCTTCTTCTCGCAGTGCCAGGGTTATCCTTTCGCATGGGGAAACCGCAATTGTCCGATCCCCCGCAGATCATGAACTCATAACCAGGCATGTCGAAACCTTCGCCTTTGACCGTGTCCCCTATCTTCTTCCCGAGGAACGGTTTCGCCTGGACATCCTTCACTTCTTTCTGAGAACTCTTTCCGTCTTTCGTCCCGATGACGAGCTTGAATTCAGCCATTTTTTTAACCTCCCGAGCCACGCTCCCGGTATCCGGGCCGTACTCAGATCAGGACTGAGGATTCCGGGATGGTTTATAAATATGGCGGTTTGCGGAGCTAAATGGAAAGCGCTGCCCTTATTAGCCATTTGATTGGGAAAAGATAATTCCCTCGTCCTCACCAGCCGGACGTCGCCAATAATCGTTATTTATATGGTTTTTCCACAGAGCCCCGCAACTACCCAAGATTTAAATAATCAGGCGACTATTGAGGCTTTTATGAAACTCATCGTCACGCTCGGCGCCATTGCGGCGATATTCGTCTCTATCATCATATTAGACTATATCTGGCTTGGGATCATCACCAAGAGATTCATCATCAGCCAGTTCGGATCGCTCGTCAAGGTCAAAGACGGATCGGTCCAGATCCAACTGCTTGCGGGCCTGCTCGCCTGGTTCGTCATCGCCCTTGGATGCTACATCTTCGTGGTGGCTCCTTCAGGGACTGCCGGAAAGGCGGCGATGATGGGAGCGATGTTCGGTTTCATCGCCTATGCCATCTATGATCTCACCAATCTCACTTTCATCGTCAAGTACCCGCTCACATTTGCCATCGTGGATATCGGTTGGGGGACCTTTTTATGCGCCACCATATCCACCATCGGGTTTTTCACAAGAAACGCGATCATGCACCTGGTAAAGTGATACTCACTATCGTTATCGGGCTCGGAATCTCTTATACCCTATTATTTCTCCTCTCGGTGGCGCTGAAAGACAATTCGATCGCCGATGTCTTCTGGGGGATGGGATTCCTGCAAGTGGCGATACATTCTTTTATCCTCTATAGGGGCAAGGATCTGTCCCAAGTCCTTTTCAATATACTTATCATGCTATGGTCGCTGCGGATATCACTTTATATACTGACAAAAAAATTGTCAAGACGGGGGGAAGACCCAAGGTATGCGAAATGGAGAAAGGAGTGGAAATATTTCTATCTGAGATCATTTTTCCAGGTCTATCTCTTCCAGGGTTTTTTGCTCATGGTTGTCGCGACCCCGATTTTCCTCATCAATTCTTCGGATCCTGGGTGGGGCGCTGTGACGATCCTCGGCCTTTCCATCGGGATATTCGGTCTCGTGTTTGAGACGGTAGCGGACCTGCAGCTGAAAAACTTCGTCAAGACAAAGATTAAAGGCCAGATCATGACGAAAGGACTGTGGAGATACTCCAGGCACCCTAACTATTTCGGGGAAAGCCTCTTCTGGCTTGGAGCGAGCCTGGTCGCGGCCCAGGTGTCAATTGTAGCCTGGATCAGCTGGATCCTGATAACCCTCCTCCTCAGATTCGTGTCCGGAGTGCCTCTCGCAGAGGAAAGGTATAAAGAGAACAAGAGCTTCCAGGAGTATAAGAGGAAGACGCCGCCCATGTTCCCGAATCCATTCATCAGATGAGGACCACCAATGAAAAGCATAGCCATCGTCGGAACCGGCATCTCAGGGATGACCTGCGCCCATCACCTGAAAGACAGATACAGGATCACGCTCTTCGAACGGAACGATTATCTGGGCGGCCACACGCATACCCACCAGATGGACGGCTTCACTCTCGACACCGGTTTCATCGTCTTCAATCTCCACACCTATGACAACCTGCTGAAGATGTTCGGGGAACTGGGGGTAGAGAAAAGGAAGAGCGACATGTCCTTTTCTGTCTATAATCTCCAGACCGGACTGCAGTATTCAGGATACGACCTTTTCGCCCAGCCGATGAACATGCTTTCTCCCGGATACTGGAAATTCCTGTTCGACATAAAAAAATTCTTCAGGCTCGGGGAGAGGGATTACAGGAAGAACAATCCGGAATCCATCAAAGAGTATTGCAGGAAGAACGGGCTGTCGGAATTCTTCATCAATAACTATATCGTACCCCTGTCATCCGCGATATGGTCTACTCCGGACACGCAAGATTTCCCTATCGGGCTCATCCTGCCTTTCTTTCATAACCACGGATTGCTGCGGGCGAGCAGGCATATCCAATGGTACACGGTCAAAGGGGGATCAGACACCTATACGAGAAAGATAGCTGAGGGTCTTGAGACCCATCTCAAGGAACCTGTCCTCAGCGTCGAGGAAGGGAAAAAGGTGAGCGTTCGGACAGCGAAAAAAAAATACGAATTCGATCATGCCATCCTTGCGTGCCATTCAGACGAGAGCCTGAAGATGGCCAAGGGCCTTCCGGAAAAGAAAGCCAAGCTCCTGTCGGGGTTCAAGTACAACAAGAACATCGCTGTATTGCACACTGATTCTTCCATCATGCCGCCCCTCCGCAAGGTCTGGTCAAGCTGGAACCACATCATTGACGGCGGTGATGCGTCGACAGTCTATTGGCTGAACAAGCTGCAGGGTCCGCAGACGAAGACGGACTATTTCCTCTCCATCAACCCATTCCAGAAGATCAGGAAGGAGAAGATCATCAAGGAGATAAGGTATGACCACCCCCTCTTCACCATCGATAACTTCAAGCTGCAAAGCAGGCTCCAGGAATTGAACGAGGACACGAGGATATTCTTCGCCGGAGCGTATTTCGGATACGGGTTCCACGAGGACGGATGCAAAGCGGGCCTTGAGGTGGTGAAGAGGCTACGATGAACTCCTGCGCGTACGTCTGCGACCTGAGGCATGACAGGCCGGGAAAGAACAGGTTCAGATACAATATTTATCTGTATTATCTTGATCTGGATGAGTTGAAGACCCTCTCGGAACGGTTCACCTTCTTCGGCCATAACGCGTTCAATCTGGTCAGCTTCCATGATGAGGATCATTTCCTTTTCGTCCGCCAGAAAGGGAAGGCAGACGTCATCGCGAGAGATACCTTCAAGTATACGCGAGAGCGGTATGCAGGCAAGGATACCAAGGAGCGCGTCAGGGAAGCGATCAAGGAGCTCGGACTGGGATTCGACCTCGGCAAGGTATATCTCCTCACCAACCTCAGGAATCTCGGCTATATCTTCAACCCCGTCAGTTTCTATTACTGCTACGACAAGAAGGGAACGTTCAGGGCATTGCTCTCGGAAGTCAACAACACCTATCGGGACCAGAAACTCTACCACATGAAGATCGATCAGGGAAAAAAAGAGTTCAATGACATCCAGAAAAAGAATTTCTATATCTCTCCCTTCATCGATCATGATACTGAGATCTCCTGGAGGTTCAAAGAGCCCGGGGAGTTGCTTTCCATGCGCGTCACCTCGATGAAGGAAGGGAAGACAATCCTCAGCGCGGATATCCAGGGAAAACGCAAAGCCCTCGGCAGAGGGACTATCCTTTCCCTTTTCCTCCGGTATCCCATGATGCCGCTCATGGCGATGATCCTCATCCATCGGCAAGCGCTCAGGCTCTGGATGAAAAAGATCGATTTCAGGAATAAGGAAAAGACCGATGACATGATCGTGCGGAGGCTGAAATGATTTTCAAGAACCTCTTTTTCGGGCTGTTTCGGAACAAGGACCTTAAAGGAGCATTAGAGATAGAGTACAAAGGGCTCCACAGGTTCGGGAAAGGGAAGGCAGTGAAGATGAAAGTGCTTAACGGGCGCTTTTTCAGGAGGGTCATCCTCCACGGAGACACCGGTTTCGGGGAATCATATTTCCTCTCCGAATTCCAGACCGATGACCTGTACGGCCTGCTTGAGTGGTTCATCGTGAACAAGGATCGGCTGCCTGTCAGCCATTCTCCTGCTTTCACGATCGAATGGGCTAAGATGATAGGACAGATCGACCATTACCTGAACAAGAACACCAAGAGAGGGAGCAAGAGGAATATCAAGAGCCATTACGACCTCTCGAACAGATTCTATGAGCTGTGGCTGGACAGGACCATGACCTATTCATGCGCCGCCTTTGAAGGGAAGATGGGTCTTGAAGAGGCCCAGCTCAACAAGTACCGGCTGATATGCGAAAGCCTTGATCTGAATAAAAAAGACCATGTCCTTGAGATCGGCACGGGATGGGGAGGTTTCGCGGAGTATGCGAAGAAGCATCATGGGTGCAAAATAACGACCATCACGATTTCCAAGAAACAGTATGATTACGCCAAGAAAAGGCTGCCTGGTGCCGACATCAGGTTCTGCGATTATAGGGACATCACAGGGACGTATGACAAGATCGTGTCCATCGAGATGATGGAGGCGCTCGGACATGACTATGTCCCCCTCTTCATCAGGAGATGCGATGAGCTGCTGAAAGACGGCGGAAAGATGGTGTTCCAGATGATCACCATCCCTGACTCCCATTTCAGGAGATACCTGAAAAACCCCGGGTTCATCAAGAAACATATCTTCCCTGGAGGCGAACTGCTTTCTCTCGGACAGGTGACCCAGGAACTGGAAAGGAACGGTCTAATGGTCGTCGGGTCGCGTGAGATAGGCGACAGCTATGTCAAGACGCTTCTTGCCTGGAGAAAGAATGTCATGGGAAAGGAGCGAGAGATCAAGGCCCTCGGCTTCGACATTCAGTTCCTTCGGAAATGGGATTATTACCTGACCTCCTGCGCCGTAGGATTCGATACCAAGTATATTGGAGATGTGCAGTTATGCATCAAAAAAAGCGGGAACAAGGAAAAAAAGAGGAGACCATGAAAAGAAAAAAAGGCGGACCTGCGAAAAAGGAAAGAAGTGTGCAGATGAA